>JABAOE010002241.1_pt5 | contig 21423 bp, 20 predicted proteins | sample 7062141 | NCBI WGS metagenome assembly JABAOE01 (sample SAMN14538627, study PRJNA623070) | marine sediment metagenome | biome: marine biome [ENVO:00000428]; feature: marine pelagic biome [ENVO:01000023]; material: deep marine sediment [ENVO:00002113] | place: India: Gulf of Khambhat ... | reverse complement strand
TGCACTCGTACTATCAGACATTCGCGTCGGCCGACTACCGGCTGGCTCATGCGCTTGCTGCAGATTATTATGAACGGGTAATTAAACGTGTGAAGGGCGCAAAGAGAAGAGGAGCTGAGAAGATGTCGGCTGATCCGTCGATGTTGTCGGATGAGTCGGACCGATCTTGCGAGTCTCGCCTCACCATTCTGGAACTGGGGCCTGGCAACGGCAATTTTGCCGCCTGCTTCCTCAGCCATCTCAAGGCGATTGACAAGCTGAGAGTTGTGTACCCTCGCGTGCGATACCTCATGGTTGACTGGGAGCAGCCTATATTGGATGGAGCCTTGACCCATCCTGATCTTGCACCACACCGCGATCGCGTGGAATCCTTTTGTTGTTCGATTGAGCACATAACAAGTTTAGCCGATGGGACTGTCGATCGCATTTTCTGCAATGAATTGTGGAACGATCTTCCTACCAAATTGATGGCAAAGAATGGGAGCGACATAGAAGAAGAATTTCTCCGTCCCAACCTTGACGAATCGCTTTGCCCTAAGTTTCCGGAATGGTCGAGCTTTGTGCGGGCGTTCGAGGCGAAGGACATAGATATGCTGAAGTTCGTGCCTCCGTTCCTCGATAATCTCGTCTGGGAAAAAGAGTACCGGTCAGTCGAATGGAAGACCGTGCCCTACAGAAAAACCATCACGGAATTCCTCATGGAGGTGGATCAGCAAGTCGTGGTGCCCATCAATTTGGGCGCCTTTGCGACCTTGAAAGAGGCCAAGCGTCTGTTAGCACCGGAGGCGATCGGATTCAGCGTGTTCGACGCCGGCACGGCGGATATGAGAGTCTTGAACGATCCGGAGAAGCCCTGCTATGGGCAGTTTGGGGGGCAATTTAGTTTCATGATCAACTTTGCCTTAGTCGAAAAGGTGGCTGTCCAGCTAGGAATAGAACAAGTTGCCCTTGAGCCGCAACGTGAATTCGTGGGCCGGTCATTGAACACCAACGTCTTGACACTTATGGACCTCCTGGCGACGCATCCATCCGCTGGGCCGAAGCTTCAGCCGTGGGAACAGGATCGGCTTGTGCTGAAGACAATCCAGGCCTTAAACGAAACCTACGAAAGCCCCTATAGCCGAGTGCTTGAGTTTCCTCTTGGGAAGGATCTGCCCCCTGAAGAGCGCGAAACATTGAAGGGGATGCTGCTTTCACTAAAGAAGCAAGGCATGCCCGACACCGTTGCCTATCTGACCGAGGAAGAACTCACACGTGCTGCGAGAGACTTGGAGGCGATCGGCTACGATACGGAAACCATACGCATCGCCTTAACTGCTCCACCAGGACCAATCGAGTATTGCCACTTCTCGTGTCTCTAGAACATGAAGTAGGCAAGCGCATATGTGAAAATCCCAATTTGACGCCAAGTATGACGCGCTCGTTATCCCTATCCCCAGCATTGGCAGGCACGATCCACAATACTTTTGTCTACAAGGTGTCGTGAAGAAATCTCACCGATCGAGGAAGGCGAGGTTCGTATCTAACTCATCGTGCGCTTGTCTTGCCCATGGGAAAGGAGCGAGCAATAGCCTAGCTGGCCTCACCACGAATGATTCAGTCGCGAAAGGCGCCGCGAAGGTCTCACGCATGTCATGAGTTGGTTTGTAGCGTGGCTCAGTGATGACAACAGGGCGGGCTGGCTTGATTCCTAGCGTTGGGAAAGCCTCTAGGAAGTAATTGTATTGCTACAACATGGTTCAACTTGATGTCCTGTCTTTCCAGATAATTGAGCACTGTCGTGGGGCACGATGGCGGTAGTTTTGCAAAACCGCCACGACAACCGGCTATATGGAAGTCGAGATTTCCATATAGGCACAGCTTCGAAAGGATAACCTGTCGAATTGTTTAGGCATATACAACAAACACTCTGGGGCATACACTTTGCTCGACCCGAGAGGGCAGTCCTCTCTATTAATCGACTCACATGAGGTACTTCGGATGAAAATGATGGTTGGATTGCTGGTTGCGGTTGTTTTGCTCGTTGGGCTCGTGCTCTTGCTTCCTTTCCTCATAGACCTCAATAAATACAAAGACGAATACATACCAATCGTCGAGGAAGCGCTCAATCGTAAGGTGGAGCTGCAAGACATCCGTCTGACCGTTTGGCCGCGGATCGGAGCCCGACTGGCAGGATTTAGTGTAATGGACGACCCGGCATTCGGCTCAAGTCCCTTCGCCTCGCTCACATCATTGGATGTTGGAGTCGAACTCATGCCCTTGCTCAGCGGTAAGGTCGAGGTGGAAGAAATTACACTGCGTGATCCGGTCATCATGGTCATAAAGAATAAGAACGGGGTTTTGAATGCTTCGACCATAGGCCGGACAGGCGTCGAGATGCCAAAGACCCCATCGCGCGCACCGGTTCCTTCACCAGAAGGTCCGCTCAAAATACTGGCCTTGTTAGCTGTGGATCGGATCTCGATTGCAGGCGGCCAACTTACCTATCGGGACTTATCTGCGGCCGACCAGACTGAGTATGTGTTGAAAGATTTGGATTTGCTCCTCCAATCAGTTCGCCTGGGTGAAACTCCAAAGCTCCACTTCGATACACTGCTCCAACCCTTCAATTTGCCGGTGAAAATCGACGGCACCTTTGGCCCACTGAAGGAAACCATCGACATCGACGATTTCAGGTTTCAGCTCGGCTTGGGAAAGACCGAGTTCAGCATCACAGGGAAAACAGTTGGCCAGAATGCCACCGTGACTATCAGTTCTCCAGTGATCAATACGGCGAACTTGCCGATGAAGCTTCCCTTGGCTAAACCAATCGATATTAAGGCTCTCCAGATCAGGGCGGAGGAGGTGAAGGGGCAAGAGGCTAAACTGGATGCTCTTTCTTTTCAACTGTTCGAGGGAGAGGTAAATGCGCAGGGCAAACTCGTGACCGGATCCGACGCACCGCCGTTCAACGGCACTGTGACGCTTCAGGGATTGCAACTTGGCCCGGCGCTCGATGCTGCAGTGGCAACGCAGCTCTCGGTTAGCGGAATAGCAGGAGCCGAGTTGGCACTGCAAGGCCGCGGATTCTCCAAGCCTGACCTCACCAAGGCCTTGGAAGGGACCAGTCATGTTGCTGTGAGAGATGGGAAGATCGAGGGCGTTAATCTTTTGCAGGAAGCCATCGCGATCCTCAAGGTTGCCGGCATCTCGCTCGGCGATCCCAAAGTCACAGCATTTTCGACCATAGAGACGGACCTCACTGTCAAAGAAGGAGTCATCACGGTCGAGCGACTCCTAATGGACAGTCATGATTATCAGGCTACTGGGGGGGGGACTGTCGGGTTCGATCAGAACCTGGATCTCACCGTCAATCTGCTTCTATCGCCAGACCTGAGTCAGAAGATTGCGCGGTTGTCTCCGGTTGCCAAACTCGCACTGAAAGAAGGTCGATTAGGTCTGCCGCTCACCATCAGCGGGACAACCCAAGAGCCATCGTATGGGCTCGACATGACGGGCATAACTGGGAAAGTGCAAGAGCAAATACAAGAGAAAGCGAAAAAAGCAGTTGGCGGATTGCTCAAAGGGACGACAAAACCTGAAGATTTGAAACAAGAAGGCCAAGAGCTCTTAAAAGGATTGATGGGTCAATAGAGATTCCTTATACATGGCTGTTTAGCACCTTTTGACCCACATGCTTTGAGGGAAGGTCAGTTGTCCTGTCCGCCGTCGTGGGGCAGAATGGCTGTTATTCCGTGTTGAGTGTTATGTCGAACGGCTGTAGAGGAGTCTAGATCTCCACGTAGGTATGGCATTGAAAGGATAACCTGCCGAATTGGCAAGACACAGACCACAAACCCTATGGGGTGCATCCTGTGCTCAAACCAATAAGTCAGCCATCACGCAATAAGACATTGCTGCCTCTACGAAGTATGCGCTATATGTTTGCGCTGTCTCACATAGGGCTGGAGGGTTCTGACACTTTCCGCAGTCGTACTTTCTTGGCAGAGAACCAATGAACCAGTGTTTAAGCGATCTATCCTACAGCCATCAATGCTTGTGTGCAGTGGCCAAGGTTGCAAGAACACACACCGTCAATCACGTGGTCTTCCTTCCAAGGCCGTTCGACTTTATCATTATAGCTTTGGTCATCTTCATGCCGGTCAAGGAGCTCGACTGGTTTAAGAAGCAAGGACCGCCAGCCCCACCTGCTGGGTAGATCAAGGATGAGAAGCTCTTGATGGAAATCCGCAACGCGCTGAAAGGACCCCGTTGCGACGAGATGTCCCACGATGCGGGAGTGGGAAGGGTCTCCCGTTCAATAACCCGCGGGATTCAGCAGTAGGAGGTTAATATGCAGATGTTCAAGACCACCATCCTTGCGGCGACTTTGATCGCGATGGCGGGTTGTGCAGAGTTGGATCCGTACTTCGTACATCAGAGGAACGTGTGTGTCGACCAGTGGTATGGGTATTGGGATCAGCCCTGTCCGCCCGTCACAATGAAGGCCGTGGCTGCCAGTTCTTCGTCATCCGATGAGTTGGAGGCAGCCCTCCGTGACATCGAAAATTTGCAGAAACGGGTCGGGTACTTGGATCGCCAATTGGCTGCTGCCACTCTACTCGCGGCTGAGCTTGAAGGACGAGGCGGACCGACGGAAGACGACATTGGCTATCTACAGAAGCGGATTGCCTCACTCGAAAAACAGCTGGCCGATTGTAAGGCTCGTTGCGAGGGCGCCCTCGAACGGAATTTGCTGAAAGCACTGCAGCCTGAAGTCTCACGGGGAACGGTGTCAGTGAAACAATCCGGCGATGTACTCACGATCAATCTGGCCTCCACCCTGCTGTTTGGTTCCGGGCAGCATCAACTCAAGGCCGCTGGAGCGGATGCCTTGAGACGCGTCGGGGCCGTGCTTAAGGACTTTCCAGAAAAGCAGGTGCATGTGGCCGGCTACACTGACAATGTCCCCATCAGAGGGGCCTTGAAAAAGAAATTCCCGACGAATCAGGAGCTTTCTGAAGCACGTGCCAATAGTGCAGCGAAGGCTCTGCAAGACGGTGGCGTCAGCGGCAATCTCTCAGCGGCGGGCCACGGAGACAGCAGTCCGGTTGCGAGCAACGACACGGCAGCGGGGCGAGCCAAGAACCGCCGAGTAGAGGTGATAGTCCAATAGCCCCAGAACAAAGTGTGTGATCTCTCCGATCGCAAGAAGGGGGGCTTCCCAACGGGAAGCCCCTCCTTCTTTTACGGAACTCTTCTAATTCTTCAACTGTACTGATCCCACGTATCACACTGTTTAATTGCCCAGAAGACGGCTTCCTTGAGTTTCTTGAGAGTCACGTTGTCAGGATCTCGAAGGGCCTGCAACTTTTTATCAAGATCGTAGAGAGGTTCGATCGACCGCTTATCAGGTATTTTCCCAAGGGCCCATGCGACCTCCGTCAAGACGGTCCAGTCGGTCTTGGGATCTTGAAGTTTTGCAAGTAATGGCAGCACGACGGACGCATCCCCGGCAATGCCCCCGATCCGTCCGAGTCCCGTTGCCGCTGCGGCCTGGACTTCTGACTGAGGCGCAGTGTTCATCATATCGATAAGGAGAGGGATGCTCTCTTTGCCGAGATTGCCCATAGCCACGAGAGCTTGTTGGACAAGGTCTCGANNGAGCTTCGGGAAGGCTTCATCCGCCTGCATTTCGCCCAAGAGGGAAAGGATTTTTATTTTCCTTGCCTGCGGGGTGTCAGGCGAATCCAGTGCCTTGAGAAGACGGTCTGGGTGCCCCCACTCCACAGCCAAGAGAAGCGGGAACTCGTATTGTTCGAGCGAGTCCCTCAACTTGGACATTGCATAGGCTCCGGGGTCGGGTGCTTGCACTGATGCCGCGGCAGCTACGGCATCCTCAAACTCTGTGCGTACTTCCTTTTGCCACCTGATTTTCATTCCACCTAGCACATAGGTAAGCTGACAGGCTGGCCCATTCCAGAGACGTGAAGGAGCATCAGGGAGGTCTGCGTCTCCACCGGCAGCAGTAGTGCCTTCCCAAGTCTTGCGCTGTTCACACTTGACCCGAAACACGACGTCGTGAGGTTTGTCGCCATCCAGCACCACTGTATAACCCAACTCGCCGAGACGCTGCGAGACAACTGCTGCCACCGGAATAGGATCCCCACCCCCGCTGTCTGTAAGAACGATCGTCTCGACTAGCACCGTCTGAATTTGTTCCAGCGTGCCCTTTTGTTCAGGTGTGAAGTGTTCACGGTATGCTGAGGCCGGAGAGAGAGAAAGGAGGACATAGAAAAAAAACATCAGAATAGGCAGACTCATCGGTCGTTGCATCACGCACCTCCGGGAATCACAGAGCCGTAACAGAACGTCAGCTCATTTCCGATGTGGATCCAGTGCGCCTATTATACATCGAGGTTCAATCGACAACCTTCTTCACGCCTTGGGAGACTCACAGTCCTCGTATTGACAGTCCCTCTCTTCCAATGATATTTTGGCGCGCTTATTTTCGTGTGTACGCACGAAGGTATTGCGTTTGCCCGAAATTAGATCATCGAGAGAGTGAGTGGACCTAGACAGTGATTAAGACGGCAGTTGCGCGGCGGTACGCACAGGCGCTCTTCGAGCTTCTCGATCACTCCAATATCGAATCGACTCGGGAGACACTAAATGGTCTCGGCCAGGCCATGAAGGACTCGGTGTCTCTACGCCACGTAGTTGCGTCACCAGCATTTGCTGTCGATGACAAGATTGCTGTTTTGACGGAACTGGGTGGACGATTCGGATGCCCTCCCGCGGGGAAGGCCTTCCTTGCTCAACTCGTGAAGAAGAATCGTGTGGGGTCTCTGTTTGAAATTGCAGAAGCCTTTGGAAAGTTGGTCGATCAATCGAAAGGGACGGAGCAAGTCACCGTTTCATCAGCAACAACACTCCCACAATCTGAACAAAAGAGGATCAAAACGCGCCTTCGCGAAACCCTCAAGCGGGATGTTGATGTTACCTTTCGGACTGAGGCAACTCACCTGGCTGGGGTTCAGATACATATTGGGAGCACGGTGGTCGATAGTACAGTCCGTGGAAGACTGCGAGCGATGCAGAGTCTGTTGACCAAGGAGTAGCCATGCAGATCAAGGCAGATGAAATTAGTGCAATTATCCGAGAGAAGATCCAAGGCTTCGACAAGCAAGTCGACGTCAAAGAAACCGGCTCCGTCATCCAAGTCGGCGACGGTATCGCCAAGGTTTACGGTCTTGACGGCGCGATGGCCGGTGAGATGCTCGAATTCCCCGGTGGGCTCTATGGGATCGCGTTAAATCTGGAGGAAGACAATGTTGGCGCGGTCTTGATGGGCGAGGATATTGGCATCAAAGAGGGGGACCCGGTCAAGCGGACCGGCCGTATTGCCGAAATTCCGGTGGGTGAAGCTCTGGTTGGCCGGGTTGTCGACGCCATCGGTCAGCCGGTCGACGGCAAAGGAGCCATCAAGTCTCCTCAATCCTCACGCATCGAAGTGGTTGCACCAGGGGTGAATACACGCCAGTCTGTTCGGGAACCGCTACAAACCGGTATCAAAGCAATCGATGCTATGATCCCTATCGGTCGTGGTCAGCGTGAGCTCATCATTGGCGACCGGCAGACTGGGAAAACGGCCATCGCTATCGATACGATCATCAACCAGAAGGGGTTGAACGTCTTCTGTATCTACGTCGCCATCGGTCAGAAACGCTCCACCGTTGCGCGCGTAGTGAAAACGCTGGAAGAGAATCATGCGATGGACTACAGCATGGTTGTCTCGGCGACGGCCAGTGATGCGGCGCCGATGCAGTTTCTGGCCCCGTTTTCTGGGGCGGCCATCGGCGAATACTTCCGGGACAATGGCAAACACGCGTTAATCGTGTATGACGATCTGTCAAAGCATGCTGTGGCCTACCGACAGCTATCGCTCTTGCTTCGCAGACCGCCAGGTCGAGAAGCCTATCCAGGCGACGTGTTCTACTTGCACTCGCGCCTGCTCGAGCGAGCGGCCAAGTTGAGCGACGAGCTGGGCGGCGGCAGTCTCACGGCGCTTCCCATCATCGAGACGCAGGCGGGAGACGTGTCAGCCTATATCCCGACCAATGTCATTTCAATTACGGATGGTCAGATCTACCTCGGCAGCGACCTCTTCTATTCCGGTATTCGTCCGGCAATCAATGTGGGCCTGTCCGTCTCCCGCGTCGGGGGATCTGCCCAGATTAAGACAATGAAGCAGGTGGCTGGTACGCTGCGCCTTGATCTTGCGCAGTACCGAGAAATGGCAGCCTTTGCCCAATTCGGCAGTGAACTCGACAAGGCCACGCAGATGCAGCTCGCGCGCGGCGTGCGCATGGTCGAGCTGCTCAAGCAGAGCCAGTACAAGCCTATGCCTGTCGGTGATCAGGTGCTCTCGATCTATTCCGGTGTCAATGGCTTCCTCGACGATGTGTCGGTCGACAAAGTACAACAGTTCGAAGCGGACTTTCTCCACTATGTTCAACAGTACCACCCCGAACTCAAGAAAGAGGTCTCCAGTATCAGCAAGATCGACGACAAGATCGGGGGCCGAATTAATGAGGTCTTGTCGGCCTTCAAGCAAAAGATGGGATACGGGTTGAAAGGCTGAACGGATGCCGTCGTCGGTCATTGGTCACTCGTAAGAAAGGGTGCTTGACGATTGGGGTAGGGATTCTCGATGCCAAGTTTGCAATCGTTGCGCCGCAAAATTTCGGCGTTCAAGAATACGCAGAAAATCACCAAGGCCATGAAGATGGTGGCGGCGGCAAAGCTGAAGCGTTCTCAGGATCGCATCCTCGCGGCTCGCCCATATGCCCATAAAATGCGGGGAGTGTTGAGCAACCTTAGCCAGCGTGTGAACCGCGCGGCCCATCCGCTGTTGCAGAAACGCGAGGGGAAAAAGGTCGAAGTTCTCGTCGTCACCAGCGATCGCGGCCTTTGCGGAGGCTTCAACGGGAATATCGTGCGCAAGAGCACCGAGTTTGTGCGGCAGTGCGAAGCGCAGGGACTTAGGGTTAACCTTAGCATCGTCGGCCGAAAGGGCCGCGATTATTTTCGGCGTCGGACAGTGCCTATCCGCCAGGAATGGACCGGCGTGTTCGACAAGCTGAGTTTCGAGCATGCGATCGATATCGGCGGAGACCTGACCGACAATTTTATTAATGGGACATTCGATGAGCTCCACGTGGTATACAACGAATTCAAGTCGGCCATTCAACAGCGCGTGATTGTTGAAAAGCTGTTTCCCGTCGATGCGGCGGCTGAGTTTAGCGTTGAGCAAGCCGAAGGCACGACAGGTGGCAGCTATCTCTATGAACCGGACGAAGGGGAGTTGCTTAACGCCCTGGTGCCTAAACATTTTCAGATTCAAGCGTACCGCATTCTTTTGGAATCGGCGGCTGCCGAACATGGAGCTCGCATGAGCGCTATGGACGGTGCCACTAGGAACGCGGGCGAGCTGATCAAGAAAACGACGTTGTATTACAACAAGACCAGGCAGGCTGCGATCACCAAAGAACTCATGGATATCGTCGGGGGTGCGGAAGCTCTGAAATAGGAATGTTTTGAACTGTAAGTTGTGAGGGGCGAACTTCTGAAGCAAAGAACTCCGAACTGATAACTCACGACTAAGAGGAGCGACATGAGCATAGGGAAAGTCATTCAAGTCATCGGCCCGGTTGTGGATGTTGAGTTTCCGCCAGGCCATCTACCGAATATTTACAACGCGTTAAAGGTTAGCCAAGAGGAAAACCAGGCAGCCGGCAAGCCGGCTGTGCGGTTGACGTTGGAAGTCGCTCAGCACCTAGGAGAAAACCGCGTCCGCGGCGTTGCCATGTCTTCGACCGATGGTCTGACGCGCGGGATGGATGTTCAGGATACTGGTGCGGCGATTTCTGTGCCGGTCGGGCGCGAGACGCTCGGACGCTTAGTGAACGTCCTGGGTGAGCCGGTCGACGAAAAGGGAGCGCTCAAGACCAAGAAGACATACCCGATTCACCGCCCTGCGCCGAAGCTTGAAGACCAGGAGACCAAGACGGAAGTGCTCGAGACGGGCATCAAGGTTGTTGATCTCCTTGAGCCGTATAGCAAAGGTGGCAAAGTGGGGTTGTTCGGCGGCGCCGGTGTGGGCAAGACCGTCATCATCATGGAGCTCATCAACAACATCGCCCTTCACCACGGAGGGTTCTCCGTGTTTGCTGGTGTGGGCGAGCGGACCCGTGAAGGCAATGACTTGTGGCATGAAATGCGGGAGTCAAAAGTCATTGATCCTGACGACTTCGCCAAATCAAAAGCGGCACTGGTCTTTGGCCAGATGAATGAGCCGCCTGGGGCTCGTCTTCGCGTCGGGCTGACCGGCCTTACGGTAGCTGAATATTTCCGTGATGAGGAGAATCAGGACGTGCTGCTCTTCATCGATAACATCTTCAGATTCACCCAGGCAGGCTCTGAGGTGTCGGCGTTGCTTGGCCGTATGCCATCGGCTGTCGGCTACCAGCCGAATCTTTCCACGGAAATGGGTGCGTTACAAGAACGTATTACGTCAACTAAACGTGGTTCGATCACGTCGGTCCAAGCGATTTATGTACCCGCGGACGACTTGACGGATCCTGCGCCAGCGACCGCCTTTGCACACTTAGATGCCACGACTGTATTGTCGCGGTCTCTTGCCGAACTGGGGATCTATCCTGCCGTCGATCCTCTTGACTCCACCTCACGGATTCTTGATCCCCAAATCATCGGGGAGGACCATTATAAGGTGGCACGCGGTGTGCAGTCTGTGCTCCAGCGATACAAAGATCTGCAAGACATCATCGCCATTCTCGGAATGGATGAATTGTCCGAAGACGACAAAATGGCAGTGGCTCGCGCGCGCAAGATCCAGCGCTTTCTCTCGCAGCCCTTCCATGTGGCTGAGGCCTTTACCGGGTCGCCCGGGAAGTACGTCAAACTGAAGGATACGGTCCGCAGCTTTAAGGAGATTCTGGAGGGCAAGTACGATCATTTGCCGGAACAGGCGTTTTACATGGTCGGGCCGATCGAGGAAGCGGTCGAGCGCGCCAAGCAGCTGCAATAGAAGTCAANNGCGAAAGCAGAAAAGATGGGAGCGAAGGTATAAGCGCGACGAATCTGCAGGGCGCCTCCCCTGTGCGTTGCCTGCGTGCGAAAAACAGTGGTTGATTATTGCGCGCAATTGGGGTCGGCCCTGCCGACAGCGCTGATAAGTAGCCAGAAGCGGGAGAAAAGATGGCACAGAGGATTCTGTTGGAAGTCGTGACACCTGAGAAACAGTTACTGAGTCAGCAGGTGGATGAGGTTATTGCGCCTGGTTCAGAGGGCGAGTTCGGCGTGTTGCCGGGTCATTGTCATTTCCTTTCGACACTTCGTATCGGGGAACTCCGCTATCGCATGGGCGATCAGACTAACCATATGGCTATTCTCTGGGGCTATGCTGAAGTTACACCGAGCAAAGTCACCGTTATGGCCGAGATTGCTGAGAAATCTGAAGATATCGATATTGAAAGAGCAACAGCCAAAGTGGCTGAAGCTGAGCTGCGACTTCAAGCTGGAGGTCTGCCCTCCGAAGTCAAAGAAGCGCAGGTCAGTCTCGAAAAAGCCCGCCTCCGCAAGAAAATCGCTGAACGTGCTCGCAAGAGCGGCCACGCCTAGCCGATCGATTCCCCCGCAGCATCGTCCTGTACGGCGTCCTTTCAATGCGATAACGTGACACTTCTCTGATCGATCATCCCGCTTGACTAGCAGAACTGGGGTGACCTTGCTGGTCGGAAATGATGTCGCCACCGAAGTGTTCGCATCCATATTGCTCGAACTGAATGGCGACACGATCGGATTGATCAGATCATTGAGCTTGAAAGCACGATTTAAGCTGTCGGGATGAGCGTTGAAGCAGCCAACACAGGCCCGGGTTACTACCAGATCGCATCAATCGCTTCAAAATACCTAGTTTGCCCGAATCGCATTCCAGTGAGGAGCAAGTTTCATCATAGCAGCAGAGTGGTAAAAATAGCAGGTTTGGGCTGGCTGATTAGGGCTGTGACGCTACGCTATCCTAAGTAACTTGGACAACCTACCGTGATCCTCAATCTCGGGCCCTCTGAGAGCCAAGCTGCGGGACACCTCTGAGGGAAGCTGGCTTCTGTCAGCTTGGTGTTATCTCTGAGCGGGTCAGAAGGAACTATGTGATCTATCAGGATGCCTTCAATGTGATCCGATCCGTGGTCTATCCTACTTCCCCATAGGAATCTCAATGACCATCCCACCCATCACATCATCCAGCTTAAAGTCCTTCTTCGGGCTCTGTGGGTGGGCGTTATGGCAGCCGATGCAGGCTTGGGTCACGGCATGATCAGCATAGATGGCTTGAAAATAGCGATCGTCGCCCAGTGAAACAATACTGCCATGTCGCCGTTCAGGATGTTTCTGCAAGGCTTCCAGGCCCTTCCGTTCTTCTGGGGTCGCAGGCGCATTCTGTTTGTTGATCGGCCAGAGACCGATGAGCCGATATCTGATTTGCGAACCAGTCAGGAAACCGAGTTCGTTGGCTTCTTTCAGCAGCTGGACTGGCAATGGAAGTGTGTGCTGAGTTCTCCAGTTTTCGGTGGCGATAAGCTTTCCGCTTTTCTCCATCCGCTCGATCACCTGGATGGTATAGAATATCCGGTGTGTCTCGATCACCGAGTGAATATAATCGGCCACAGTTTCGACTGGCACGGAGAATCTATTGCCGAGCTTTTGCTTGCCTGCAGCGTGGGCTAACTGGCCCGATCCAACAAGTCCGATTGCAACAATTGCAAACACCATCCAGGTTTTTTTCATGACGGGTCTCCTTTCTCGCTGATGGTATACTGAAGCATTCATCATATGCCAGATTCCCACAGGAGTGTAAGGACTACATTGCTGAAAAGTGAACACTCTAGCATGGCAGATTGCAACGATAGAGGGAAGATGGGCAAGCTATCCCATGATTACTGAATTTGTTGTCACCGCGGGGGAGCAGCCCAAAAGGCTTGATATCTTTCTCGTCAATCGCGAGCGGGATCTTTCGAGATCTGCCCTGCAGCGGCTGATCGAACTAGGCCGTATCCGGATTAACGATCAAGTGGTGCGGCCAAGCCATAAGATAAGACCGGGTGATACAATCACGATGGATGTGCCCAAGCCGGAACCCTTGGAACTCAAGGGAGAACCCATCGCACTTGATGTCCTGTTTGAAGATGACGTTCTCCTTGTTCTAAATAAGCCGGCCGGGATTGTGGTCCATCCGGCTCCCGGGAACTGGACAGGAACGCTGGTCAATGCTCTGCTCCATCACTTCCAAACGTCGGGCGGTACGGTGTCAGCGATCGGAGGAAAAGAACGGCCTGGTCTCGTTCATCGACTGGATAAGGAAACCTCTGGCATCATGGTGATTGCGAAAACGGACCAGGCTCATCGGGCGCTCGCCGCTCAGTTCAAGTCCCACACTATCACCAGGGTCTATGAAGCCTTGATATGGGGGGGACCGAGGAAAGGCCATGGTCTCATTGAGCTTGCCATTGGACGAGATAAGAAAGAACGTAAAAAGTTTTCGCCGCACACGACAAATCCGAGAGATTCCGTGACGGAATACAAAGTAGATCAGCGCTATGGCAGCAAGGCTGCTCATGTTCTGCTGTATCCCCGGACAGGACGAACCCACCAGCTGCGGGTCCATCTTTCATCGCTTGGATATCCCATTCTTGGGGACCAGGCGTACGGCGGACGAAAGGTCTGCGGAATTGACCATATCAGAGTTCCTCGGGTCATGCTCCATGCGAGGACTCTCGGCTTCCAGCATCCCACGACGGGCGAGGTCCATGAGTTTACCAGACAGGTTCCTCAGGACATGGAAACCGTTTCCAAGATGCTCGTTGAGCTAACCCATTACTGCAGAGGCAACGCATCTTGACGAAACATTGGCCAACTTCCATGCGAAGCTCTCCAAGAGGATAAAAACATGCAAGCAGCCGACGTTCTCGATACGATCGGAGCACTGGTTGCTCAGTTGAAAGCCTATGCGTTCCAGCTCCCGCCGATCGTCAATTTGGCGTCAGTGCCGACGGGGGTAAAGCCCAAGCCGGAAGCGATCGAAGACTATGAGAAGATCGTTGGACGCATCCGAGCCGAAAGCACAGGGACCCGATACAAAATTCTGGGTGACTTCTTTATCGAATCCCTTGAGGCGTTTGAGGGAGGGAAGTTATTGGGATCAGTCCAGTCCATGTTGTCTGTACTAGACCATCTGGAACGGATGCAGCGTGACAAAGAAATCGAGGCAGGACGGATCACTGATAAACGTATTGCTGAGTACCGAACAACACTTCGCAGTATCTTGCCGGGCAATAAGCCAGAACTGGATAGCATCGGGCGTTGAATGTAATCGGAAAATGTTGACCGTTCAGGGATGAATGATTAATTCAAGCATATCATCTTGAACTGCTGGTATTTATAACTCCGCAAATTGCTAGTGCCCCATTTTCGGTCCCGTCGCGTTAGCTCCTTCCGAAACTAATTTGAAGCGAACAGTTGAACCGCAGTGTGGACATTTGCCGCGGACTGTTTCTGTGTCGAGTACTTCGTACTGATCGTCTTTCAGCCACATGAGCTGAAAACACTTAGGGCAGCTCCGGACTTGCGTTGACATAATTTTCCTCGTACACTGCCTCCCCAGAACGAATCCTAGGATTCATGAGCTAATCTAGTACAGGATGCCTCCAACCCTCAAGCCCGCAGTTACATTTTCCGAGGAGAAAGATCTCGAAGCCTCCCAGCTTCTTGGGCTATTCCATCAGGCGCCTTGGTCGAAAGACCGGAATCTCGCTGATGCGAAAAATATGCTACGCCATACAGATGTAGTGCTCTGCGCGTGGGACGGCGATCATCTGGTGGGTTTCGGTAGGGTACTCACAGATTTTGTGTATCGCGCGACAATCTGGGACGTGATTGTCGACAAGGCCTATCAGAACCGAGGCATTGGCACTGACATCGTCAGGCGTATCCTCAACCATCCTCGTCTTAAGCAGGTCGAACTCTTCTGGCTCTGCACTAGACGCCCGGGTTTCTATGAGAAATTGGGATTCAGCTCCAAAGACCAAACTGGTATGGTCTGGAGTCGGAGTAACCGGGCCCGCACCGAGTAGCACACATTTTTTGCCTTCCCCTCCTGCGCACCTTCCCTCGAATGTGATGGAGAGTATAATTTAGTGGGAATGGGATGGCGCGGGCTGCCGTAGTCGTTTCGGAGAAAGCAGCACCGAGCCGAAGAATACCGATGTGGCAAGAAGAACGATCGCAGGTCCCGAAGGGATATCCCATATTGCTGACACAATCACTCCGGTAACCGATATCATGATTCCGATGACGACAGAATAGAGGGTGAGGGCCATCAGGCTATGGGTCAGCTGGTAGGCTGTGGAAGCTGGAATCAGGATCATCGCGAACACCAGAATGGCACCGACTGTCTTAAGTGATACCACCACGGTGAGGGCAACAAGAGTCAGTAAGAGAAAGAAAATGCGGCGCGCGGGTACCCCTGAGGCTTCAGCCATCTCTTGGTCGAAGGCGATAAAATACAATTCCTTCGAGAACACAAGAATCAAGCCTAACACAAGAATGCTCAACGCCCCGATGCCGCTCAGCTCTTCGCTGGTAACTGAGAGTACGCTACCGAACAAATAACCGTACACCTCCGCGTTGTATGTTTTCATTAGGCCGATGAAGAGAATCGCCAGCGCCATTGTCGTGGTGTACAGAATGCCAATCGAGACATCCAGTTTCATCTGGCCCTTCTCCTCAACCCATCCTGTGAACCAGACCGTGGCAAGTCCAAACAGAATTCCTAGCAACAACGGAGGCCAGCCGATTAAGTAAGCAAGCGCCACGCCTGCAAAAGCCGCGTGCGCTGTGCCAGCACCGACAAAGGCTAGCCCACGAAGTACGACAAAGACACCAATGACCGAGCAAAGCCCGCCGACCATCGCTGCCGCGAGGAGGGAGCGTTGCATGAAATCATAGGTGAAGAGTTCTAGCATACGTATTGATTCCTCCTTCAGTGGTGATGGTAGTCCTCGACGATGATGAGGTCTTTCTCTGCAATAACAAGATCTTTCCCGTAGACTTGGCTGAGAATATCAGGCTTCAGCACCTCAGCCGGCGGCCCGGCAGCAAAGAGTCTGTTCTTGAGGAGGACCAGACGATCCACGCGGGAGCGGATCATGTTTATGTCATGAGTAATCAGGAGCACGGTCAATTTCAATTCTTCGTGCAGATGCTGAACAAGTTCGATCACATTATGTTGTGATGTGATGTCTAGCCCGGTAGTAGGTTCATCTAGCAACAGGACTTTTGGCTGTTGAGCCAAAGCTCTCGCGATGAATACGCGTTGCTGCTGGCCACCGGAAAGGTGGCCTAGCGCACTGTCCTTGTGCCCATCCATGGCGACATGGGCTAGCGATTCCATAGCTATCTCATAGTCCTTCTGTCCAGGACGCTTGAACAACCCCAGGGCTCCGTAGCGCCCCATCACGACTGTTTCAAGCACCGTTACCGGAAAATTCCGATCTACGACACCCTTCTGGGGGAGATAGCCAATCTTGGCTCGATGATGGCATCGCAATTCCTCACAGGCACAGTCAAAGATATGGAGGTGTCCTTCAATGGGGGCCAAGAGCCCTAAGACTGCCCGGCAGAGCGTGGTTTTCCCCGATCCGTTGGGACCTATGACGCCAACAAATTCGCTGGCGCTGATGGAGAGGGAGATGTCTTTTAGCGCAACAACCTCGGGAAACCCGAAAGACGCGTGGTCAAACCGAATGATAGGTTCGCTGTGGCTCGGCACGGAATCCTATGCTCCTTCCGACGGTAAAAACTTGGGCTTTCGCGAAGGCCTGTTAAGCCGATTCTAGGGCGTTAGCTAATTGGAGCACATTATAGCGGAGCATGTCGAGGTAGGTCTCGGTTCCAGGTAGGCCGCCGGGTAATGTGGTCAAGACGACGACTCGGGCGTTAGTTTCTTTGGCAAGAAGATCAGGAAGCTTTTGATTGAGTTGGATCTCGGACACAATGACCTTAATCTGCCCTTTTTCAATTTTTCCGATCAGGGATTGCAGCTGGAGAGCTGAGGGCTCTGTGCCCGATTGTCTCTGAATCGTACCAGCAATATCGAAACCAAACCGCCTAGCCATATAAGGCCAGGCAGGGTGATGGGCAATAAAACGGCGATCTGGTAGCTGTTTGACTCGATCCAAAAGTTCTTTGCACAACTTATCTAGTTGTTGGAGATATGCAGCTTGATTATTGCGAAAGTCTTCCGCGTGAGCAGGATCGGTTTTGATCAGAGCTTCGGTGATATGTCGTAGCATGATGGCGACATTCTCGGGGTCCATCCAGATATGGGGGTTTCCGCCCGAGGTAATTTCCGATCCCTTCTTAGCCGACCTGTCCTGATGAAGGTCCATGTGATCGCGAATTAGACCCACGCCTTGGGATGTCGTCACAATGCGAAGTGAAGGAGTTCCTGCATTTTTCACTAGGCCGCCCACCCAAACCTCGAGTCCGATACCGACTTGGATCAACAGTTGGGCCTTTCGAATTGCAACCAGGTCGCTGGGTTTTGGGGAATAGGTGTGCTCATTTTCATACCCGCTCAATAATGAAGCGACACGAACGTGTGAACCTCCAACCTGCTGTGCAAGGTCTTTCAGAACAGGAATGGTCACTACGATGCTAATCGGATCGCGGGCCTCTGCGCGTGAAGGGAGCACGCCATGCAGGGATAAGAGTGAAATAAGAATTGCTGGAATCAGACTTACCACCGGGTGCACCAGAAACCTGAGGAGGGACCGTAGCACCCATATCCATCTCTGTCAACGCGCTCGTGAAGAACATTTTCTCAAGCATCGATATCCGATACTCGGCTTGACCGCAGACTTGAGTTCGATTAGCGTAGCTTACTCGAAACATTCCTGCTATGAGGTTTGAGAAAGGATACGCTGGGCATGAAAGCTGTTGGATTAATGTCGGGAACTTCAGGGGATGGTGTCGATGCTGCGCTGATCGATATAGGTCCTCGGGCGTCCGGTCTTAGGGTGAAGATGGTCGCCTTCCATCCGCTGCCGTATCCGCGGTCGCTTCAGCGAAGAATTCTAGCCGCGTCCGTATCAGGAACTGTAGGGGAACTCTGCCATCTCAACGCCCTCTTGGGCGAATGGTTTGCCAATGCCGCATTGCGCGTGATTCGTGCCGCGAAGTTAACTCCAACAGAAGTGGATCTCATTGGATCTCACGGCCAAACCGTTCATCATCTCCCACACGGCATAAAAGATTCTGGGGTAAGGGTCATTCGCTCTACTCTACAGATTGCCGAGCCAGCTGTGATTGCCGAACGGACTGGAATTACAACCGTTGCTGATTTTCGTCCACGCGATATTGCAGCGGGTGGGCAAGGGGCGCCACTTACACCAGGGGTCCATGCGCTACTCTTTAGGCACCCACACCATGCACGGCTAATCGTGAACCTCGGTGGTATTAGCAACGTCACATATCTCCCGAGGGGTTCTGGATTTGGGGGTCTGATTGCTTTCGACACGGGCCCAGCCAACATGGTGTTGGACGGACTAATGATCCGAACGACCAACGGGCGAGTTTCGATGGACCGTGAGGGCCGTTTAGCCGCTCGCGGCCGAGTCGATGGGCGGCTGTTGGCCAAACTCCTCGCGCATCCTTATCTCTCGCAGATGCCGCCTAAATCAACAGGGCGGGAAGCCTTTGGCGCAAAGATGCTCGATGATATCCTCATGATGCAACAGGTACAGCAGTTGCCGATCGAGGATCTTTTAGCCACCTGTAGTAGATGGACTGCTGAAGCTGTCGGGACAGCCAGGCGGTGGATTCACCACGGGATCGATGAAGTGATTGTCGGCGGTGGTGGCGTCAGAAACCGTGTGGTCATGGCACAGCTAGCTGAAGTTTTCGCGCCTGTGCCAGTCACCTCGTTTGAGTCCCATGGCTGGGACAGCAAGGCACTTGAGTCTGTAGCCTTTGCCGTTCTGGCTTACCAAACTGTGATGGAGCAATATGGGAATGTTCCTGCTGCGACAGGTGCTGCTCATCCTGCGCTGCTGGGCTGCATCGTCCCAAGCAGACCTGGATGGCTTACCAGATTAGGTTTGCCAAAGGAACGAACGTAACTACAAATGGAAAAGCTCGTTCTGATCGGAACCGCTGTCGGGGTCGTTATCGCGATTTGGTGGTTCTTTGCTGTGTCCAGGAGGGGCAGCAAGCGACCCGAATCGTTCGCACTTCTACCTGAAGTTTCCATCGCATCAGCTCCCCTGCTTACCGAGGTAGAGCTCTCTCTATACAATCTCATCCAGATGGCGGTCCAAGATCGCTATCTCGTTTTTGCACAGGTCCCTCTCTGGTCGTTTGTGTCTGTTCAAGCTACAGGTAATGCGCAGACAAACGTCTTGAAACACATGGCGTTGAAACGGGTCAATTATGTGCTGGTACATCCAGGATCGCGACAGGTTGAACAAGTGGTGCAGATTGAGGATGTATTATCCGACCATTACGGGCAGGAGAGACAGCGTGTGATTGAATCAGTACTGGATGCGGCAGGAATCCAATTGGTGATGGTACAATCCACCAAGTCCTACACAATCCCTGACTTAGCCGCACTCTTTGGTCTTGTGGCAGAAGATGCATAGAAATCGTAAGGCTTTGTCTTTGTGGTAGATACCCCTGGGTACCTATTCTGTTGGTTGAAAAGTGAGGTCATTCTTGTTGGCCATGACGTGAATGGCCTTGCGGGCCAGCTCCGTTTCCGAACTGTCTGGGTACTGATCGATGACGCGATCAAACATCATTCGTGCTTTATCGTGATCGCCCAATTTGATGTAAGTCTGACCAATCTTCAAAGTTGAAGCAGCCAACTTGGGGCTAAGCGGATAGTACGACACCACGTTGTAAAACGAGTTGAGCGCCTCTTTATATCGACCCATGCGGTACTGGCATTCTCCAACCCAATATTGGGCATTGGCCGCCAGGGACGATTGGCCGTGCAGCTCGAGGAAGAATCGAAATCCTGCCAGGGCTGCCTCATAGTCGCGCTGCTTAAACTCGTCCATCACTCGGTCATACAACCGGCGGGATGTATCGTGTAACTNNGAATGATGGACTTACGGACAAGAGGATAGATGCGATTATGAGGACCCAAAGGCCTTTCAACATCAGAGCCATGGTGCAGCCTCCACACTGATCAGGCGATACTCCAGGACTTGCCTACGCAATCGGTGTGCCACGGTCGTGACCGTTCATTGTAAGGAAAACGTTGTAAAACAGGCCCTTTGAGCCATCTGTGGATTTCGAATGGGAAAAACCTCCTATTTTAGGGAGGGAAAAGACAGAATTGTACGGGCAGTACCTCCGTCTGAGGGGGCTGTCGGTCAGCGCTCACTCAATGGTGATGGGTAACGGTAAATTACTACAGGGAATGCCCAGCGTGATCGGACTGGACAGGGTGCTCGACATTCGGCGATAAGTGGATGGGAGCTTTCAGGGGAGGAAAGATCCATAAAGTGCGCGCGATGAGCAAGGAAGACTATCAACCTAACCCATTGGGTGGCAATACTCTGATCGTGGATGCTGCGGATAGAGGATGTTACCCACTGCCAAGCGTGGCTCTCAAGGACGCAGGGGAACGAGATCAGATCTACATTCGCCCGGGGATCTATGAAGACAAGGTATTTGTAACTGAACGACAGGTCCAGTTGGTTGGTGCCGGAAGAGATCGGGTCCACATCTTCTGCCGGCGCGGGGGGCCACTCTATTTGCAGCGGGTGTCGGGCGGACGAATCTCCGGTATCACATTCCGTTATGTCGGCAGCGATCAACATTCAGCCATAAATGTGCTCGATTCGACTTGTGCCATCACGCGCTGCCGAGCCATAGAGGGAATTCTTTCAGGGGTCGTGCTCTATGGGCCTGAATGCCGAGTGACATTCTCGGAAAACGAAGTGTGCCATAATCGAGAGTCCGGTGTCTTCGTCTTCGCTGGGGCGCAGCCCCGCGTCGCTGATAATCTCTGCATAGGAAATCACCACTTTGGAATTGCGGTCCGTGATCCAGGCAGCCACCCTGAGCTTGTGCGTAATCAGTGCAAGGGCAACATGCTCAGTGGGATGCTCCTGTTCCACCACGGCGAAGGATTGATCATAGATAACCTTTGCCAGGACAATCAGCATTGGGGTATCGTGATGACACCTGATGCCCGATCTAACCCAGCGCCCCCGGAGCTTCCTAGGGCGAATCGACTCGAAGGGAACCCCCGAGGGACCTATGTTGTCTCGGACCAACCGCTTGCCGATATCGGTC
>JABAOE010007421.1_pt2 | contig 21430 bp, 29 predicted proteins | sample 7062141 | NCBI WGS metagenome assembly JABAOE01 (sample SAMN14538627, study PRJNA623070) | marine sediment metagenome | biome: marine biome [ENVO:00000428]; feature: marine pelagic biome [ENVO:01000023]; material: deep marine sediment [ENVO:00002113] | place: India: Gulf of Khambhat ... | reverse complement strand
CTCCAGAAAAAGACTTGCTCGTTATGAGACCCGTCGCATTCCAGGTGAGGGGGGGGTGCCCCTCACCTGCCCATGCGCTCTGTAGAGTATTACCGCACTGCGTGATTCTGCGTGTGGACGTTCACCCCAGGTTGATTCCAGTCGTTCACTCCTAATCAGTAATCAAATCAGAAGTATGGATGCGTGAGGCGATTCGCTGCGTGTCGTGCACAGTATATGCGTAGGTATGGGAGGGAGCATGTATGACGAAGGGAGGTGGTGTTATGACAAGCAAGGGACTATTTCAATTCTTCTCCCGGATGCCTCTGGCTGGCGCACTTGCACTGTGCGCCGGTCTTTTTAGCTTACCCGAAGGGGCCGGGGCCAAGGAAATCTGGTTTGAAGCCCAGGAACTGGGTAAAGGGACAGGCCCCTTTGAAATGGGAGAAACGGAAATCTGGCTCCCTAATGCTGTGATCCTTAACCAGAAAGAAGACCTCAATGAACCCTTATGGTTTGTAGTCCAGAATCCAACCGGCATCGACCATGAATTCGCGGTGTGGGGGCTTTTCATGCTTTTACCTGAAGAAGAGGCGATACCCGAGACAACATTGAATCCTGAGTACGGAGGGCTGCACGCAAGAAGCATCCCGGTACCGATTCACCTCACAGTGAAGGCTGGAGAGACGAAGAAAATTCAGGTTGCGCCGCGTGGGTTAGTTGGTGAGAACAACCTGGGTGCTCGTTATCAGTTCTTTTGCCCCAAGCACAAAGATATCCGAGTCAGCGGATTCATTTATGTGGACTAGGGTCTAGCAGATCTCACGGGTTCCCGTACACGAATCTTTGCTAAACACTCCTCCGGCAAACGAGGATCTCGTCCTCCATAAGAGTTCCAAGAGTTCCCACCTTGGGATTTTGTGTCTGACAATAATGTCGAAAGTCTTTGGACATGCCAGGCCATCGTGTCATGGTATGTCGTATGTCATGCTTGAGCCAACAAACAAACCGTGGAATCGCCATGGCCGTTGGGTTGCTGCTGTGGAGCACCATGGCATGGGGAGCCACGTTGACCTGGGATGCGAACACCGAGTCCGATCTCGCCGGTTACCGAGTCTACCAATGCAATCAGCTGCCATGCAGGCAAGACAAGGGTACCGCGACGATGCTTGTAACGCTGGGTAAAGTCACCAGTTTCGAGATTGGGAAACCTGCTATTACTAAGTACTATATGATCACGGCGTACGACTTCGCCAACAACGAGTCGGACCCGAGCGGCGTCGTCATCTATACTCCGAGTACCGCTTCGCGCACGCCGAGCCTGCCACAATCTCCGTGGTCAAGAGCCTGGAACCAACAATCTCCGTGGTCAAACGCCTGGAACCGATATAATTGGTAGTTCTAGTCAAACAGCTCCGGTGACCATCCAGAATTTAATCTCACACAACACAAGATCCGATTAGTCAAGTTGCTGACCCTCTACATTCGAGACACTTATTCTGTTCACGGCGTACATTCCCCCTATGGGACCCACTGATCACCGAGTGGGGGGAGTGTTCCCCTTATAGCAAATCACCAAAGCAGCCAAGGAAAACCTCTTTTGATCGCCATCATCTCCTATTGTTGATAGGCTATCGAGGATCAAGACAGCAAGCGTAGGTTCAAGACAAATTGCTTATAGACAGCTATTAGATGCTGCATATGAGACATGGAGTGGCCTCTTGTGCCCTGCTTTTACTCGTATTGACCGACACCGCAAATGTCCTTGAGGCCTCCGGCAGTCCTCCCTTTCAATCGAACCCATCTCCATTAACGTCCTACCGTCCATTGAGATTCTATGAAGTTATTCAGATCGGGGAGGTTGTCGATACACCCCAGACGTGGAATCTCCGCCTGGTCAGATTCAAGGGGAAAGTAACATCGTTGCGGACTATCCCTCGTGGGATTGCAATGGTACCAAGGGAAACTCATGTATTCACACTCACAGACGATACCGGAGAGATCGAGATCTTCTATACGGGAACGCATGGTTATATTGGACCTCTGAATACCGCAATGGTTTTCGATGGGAATATGGTTGATGTTTTGGTCACAATCACTAACGTATCGTTATCGGGTTCAGAAGGAGAGACTTTAGCGGCCAAGCTCAGGTGGATCGAATGGCCAGAAGACTGATTGCTTAAGTGGCAGCCGACTCTAAAAAGTTCCCCGCCGACAGAGCACCCCCTTTCCCCTACACGGATCGCATTTCACATATGGGACTCTGGTCAAAACGTCTTTACTGATGGTTGGGCGGTGAGTGCTGGAGTTGCCGCTTGTTGAAACGCGCTACTACCATAACGAGGAACGCCAATATAAGGAATAGCGAAGAATAGCCCATGATAATATCAGCAATGGAAAAAATGTATTGCTACTTAGATAATCCCGTGCGGTTTGATCGGTTGGCATGTTGGGTAAGCGCCAGGCCACCAAACGCCGCTTCCCATCCAATCACTGCTCCACCAGCTGCAAGCAGCCCGACAGCTAACCCGCCAAGCATCAGGCCGCCGATCGCCAGCCCGGCCACCGAAATAACCCCAACGCTAACATCTCCAATTGCAATCCCCCGATCGCCCCACCACCTGCCGCCACCAAGACGCCACATGCCACATCCCCGATAGAATCTTCCTTCGTGTAATCAATAATATGGTCTGCACCTATCGAACGGAGCATGCCCAACTTCTCCATGCTATCGACCCCGGTCACCTCTGCCCCAAGGTACTTGGCCAACTGAACCCCAAACGTACCAATACTTCCACCCGTCCCATTAATCAGGACCTTTTCTCCGCTCTGGATATTTCCCTTTTTTCAAGAAATGTAATGCATTGAGGTCCCCAATAGGAATGGCTGCGGCTTCTTCATAGGTCATGTTGGCTGGCTTGATCCTTGATCGCCATCGAAGCTGTGCTCGGTAGACATATGTACTCAGCATACGCACCAAATCGAATGCCACTCGCCGCAAACACCTGGTCACCTTTCCTCCCTCGTTGTACCCTCCTCCAACCGATTCAATCTCCCCGGCTAGATACGCGCCTAGGATCGTAGGTCTCCGTAAGTTTCTTATGCCCGTGATTATTCGCATGGGAAGCCAGATGATGAATGGTTAACTCCCCATTTTGATCGTTCGAATTTCACAGTCGCCTTTTGTGACTGATGCGGCATGAATTTTTACCAATACTCCATCGTCTTTAGGCGTCGGCTTCTCGACCTCGTCGAGCATGAGAACCTCCGGTGGCCCATATTTGGTATAGACGATCGCTTTCATGGCTACCCGTATCTCTAACCAATATCCCAGTATCCCATTGACCTTGAGGCATTTGTCAAAAGGTAATCCTGTACACGAAGCATTCGTGTCCCTAAAGACAATCGTGTGTCCTCCAGGTGAACGAGGATATGTGTATAAGTGATTGTTTTGGTGTCTACTGTTTCCGCACTGAGATCAGGTCAAGAAACGAACTCGGTACTGTCGGAGGTACAGAACCTCAGGTAGAGTCTACTGTGGGAAAATTGAACCCCTTCCACAAGATATAGGGGCCTCTTCTGAATCTAATCAATGCACAAAAAGTAGGCAATGTGTCATCTGCCCAAGAGGCTGTACGTTTAGTGTTTCTTAACTCTTACTTGTCCACAGATCTATCCACAGAAGATGGGGACGTCATATTCTGTGCCAGATGGACATAACATCTAGCCGTAAGGTGAAAAGTTTTTTCTGACAACATGTTAACAAAATTATCGACCGGAGAATTATGAACGGAGCGAATTGAGTCGGCTATCACACGAGCCACGTGTAGCACGATCAAGAATAACATTGTGATGAAGAAGAAGTGAGGTAGTCTCCCTGTTATCAGACACCCCACATGCCGCTGCTCCTTTTTTACAATCTTTTTCAGCCAGACCAATACTGCGTATGCAGCACAGTACATGGCACTCATGGCTTGATGTCATTACCGATGAGACAATGCAATCGGGTCCACGGGAGTCTGCATGACTATCCGTCAAAGGCATACATTCCACCCCCACTCTGCTAATAGTTCTTTCCTAATCCTGCACTACATTCCAACTATGGGTCCCATTCCTAGACTGGCTGGGGCGTGTGCCTACCACCTCGACCTTGCACCCCTCCCACATCCCTCCTAGAATACACCTCCTTGCGAGGCTCGCCATGGGGTTCATCATTCGCTCCTACCAAGGTATCCCTGTTCAATACTCCGTCAGGTACAATACTCGCAGGTTCTTCAAGCAGCCATGAGAAAGGGCATCAAATTAGCGGGGAAAGAAAGTAGCAAAGAATGAGGGAGGATCTTAAAGAGCTTACCTTCTTCCAGTCCGACTGGAACGATGATGAAACACGCGAGCACAAGTTGGCACTCCTGAGGGCTAAGTATGGGTTGGAATATGTACGGCATGAGCAGATGCCGAATGAGCGTGAATACCGCGTGTTTTTCAAAGAGAGGTCCGAACAGTAGAAACAGGGTAAAGATCTGCAATCCCACCCCACGATAAGCAGCAAGACGTCGGAGAGAGAAGATAGCGATAGCAAGAATCGTCCAACGTGAATAGACCATCAGGGAGCCACTCAGGAAACGGGACTTCATGGAGTGGGTGGGATAAGGAGGCTGATGATGCACTATCGAATATTGGAGTTAGTCACGATGTTGATGCTCGTAGTTTCGGTGTGGTCCTGTAGCGAATACGAAGCCGAGAAGGAACGCCTGTGGAATAAACTTAGTGATAACCAATATGCAAATCTCACCCAGTGTCTGGACTATGCAAAGGAAGTCCCAGGTCTCGTGGAAAAATGCAGGGAAATGGAGGAGACAGTCAATAAGACCGTGGGGAACTGACGCATGACATTCACGGTTGGAGAGATTCTCCTCAATCTAGCCGAAGTTGGTCTGGTGGTGCAGTTTACTCAGGGAATGACCATCCTCGACGCCCTCGCCAAATTCACGGAGTGGAAGGGCAAGAAGTGGAAAGAACAAAAGGAGAAGAGTCGCAAGACCAGTGGCAAGAACAGGTAACAGTAAGACTCTATGCCCATCCTCTCCAACTTGCATCCGCCTCTCCACCCTCTTAGAATACACCTGCTGTGGGGTTCCTATGACCTTCCCGGTTTGGTTGTCCATTGCTTCTTGGTGAAATGCACTACGACTCACAACACTCGCCTCACACCTTGGGGGAGCTCAGTCTCTCCGTCAGCTATTTCTTACTGTGTGATAAATGACTAGTCGCCAATACAAAGGCGCCAGTTGCTGACAACCTTTTTCTACCCATGGTGCAATTAAGAGCTCGATGAACAGTTTGCTTTGGCCATTTATTGAACACCGCAGAACACCGCGTATATCTGTGAAAGGTGGGCTCGCTTCAATTCCTTCGCTGCCACACTCAGAATTCTTAGAAGGAGATGCGGTCCTCCTCGATGTCTCTCTCCAGGGATGTCAACTGGACTCTGAACAAATACTTCCGAAGGATCAGCCTTATCAGGTTATTGTTTATGTCCCCCCCCTTCAAAGTCCTATTGTCATACCCAAGGCTATGACACGGTGGAGTCAAGGCCGTATCTACGGGATTGACTTTCTCGACCTATCGCCATCATCCAAGCTCAAACTCGATCAGGTAGTCGAACATAGCCCTGCCCCATCTTGGGTGCTGAGTGCTATCCGGTTCAATGCAGCTTCTGGTTGACCTCGCCCCGCCTAATGGGTTCAGACCCTCAGAAGATTGTCCCGAACAGATGGCTGCCAGTTGCAACGAGCTGCACGACCAAGGTGGCAGCCTTTTAGTAACCGTATACCTCCAATATCATTTCTTATACCTGAGGGCGCATCCCACATATGGGACCCACTACCAGGGGCATACGAGTGTGTGCTTGTCACCTCCAGCATGTATTGATCTCACAACCTTCCTAGAAAACTCCACTCTATGAGGCTCCCTTGCTTCTCACGGTTCGTCCTTAACACCGCTTTCCTCATCAATACGCCTGACTCACCTTGTGGCGTGGACAATGACAAGGGTGGGGGGCAGGTCAGGAATCACGTCAGAATCTAGGAATTCTTCGGTTCGATCAACGCAACTATCTGGTGCTGGTTGTCTGGAGGGTCTTAACATACTCGCGAAGTCGCTGTTGGGCCTCATCCGTCAGACTGAAGAATTCCAAGCGCAGCTTCTGTAGGATGGTCCAGTGGGCCACCGCTACTTCAACTCTCAGCGGCGTGGTCTCGGCTTCGCGATCAGGTAGATAGAGCTCGAGCGCCACATGATCGTTTGTTCTTACATTCGCTTGGCTCTCTATTGTACAGCCCGCCACCGACAGTTCGCGGCAGGTTCCACCACCAATCTTGACTCCATCTTGTAACAACGAAATCGGGAATTGAACCAAAAAACGTTGGAATAGCCGTCGTTCGTCCCCCTTCATAGTATTTCCTATCCTCGTCAGGACACGATCCAGCGCCGATTCCAGGAAGTGCAATGAGAGACCTTTGGGGACGAATTCGATTGCGCCCAATTCAAGCGCCTGCCACTCTCTCTCCTCCGACCCAAATCCTGTCAGCATAATGACCAGCGCCTTGGGGTCAAGGGTCCGAATCTCACGGAGAACAGCACATCCATCCATATCAGGCAGNNGCAGCTCAAGATCAAGAATCGTCACCTGCGGGCGCTCTTGCTCGAACTGGTGTATCCCATCTCGACCACGTTCCGCCCGGACAATCTCATGTCCCTTGCGATGGAGAATGGTGTCCAGTAGATTCAAAATACTTGGTTCATCATCGATCGCAAGAATTTTGGCCATTGCCCAGTCCCTTTCTCCCGGATTCTGTTTTCAGCCTGTTCGTTACCACCCCTGCTTGGTCATGGTGGCAATTACTAAATCCTGATCAGCGTTACGTGTGACTAACAAACCACATTCAACTATACCTGCTCGCAAACTAGTTAGCTACCTATCAAGCGATGGACCACAAGAGGAGTATCTGTAATTAGGACACGCAGCGAAAGCGAGGTCAAGGCCAAGCTAAGGAGATCTGCGGTCTCCCACCTACCGGCTGGATACGCGCTTGAGTCCTCAGGTTACCTTACCTTGCCACGAACCAATTTGTTCCCAAGGTCCATGTCCATTACAGGGACCGTGGCCAAGAGAATGCGGGGGAGTGCAGAATGGGGATGGCAGAGGCAAGATCGAATCTTAACTCACCCTTGAAATCTCTCCACGGACAGCATAGCCGGAGCATTCAACCTGTTTCTCAGAGGAGGGTAGTACCACAACAGGGCGCAGGCCAATATCGTCACAGCTATGGCCTGCTTAGCTGTAGCTAATATCCGGCATTACCCATATTCAACTACGAGGCGGTATGAAGGCCCTTTGTGCATGGTGCAAACAGGAATGGAAGCAGGTTCTCCTCGGTGAAGAAGAGTTGTACGATCAACAAATGGAATCCCATGGCGTTTGTGGAGACCATAAAAAGGTCATGCTGAAGAAAAATTAGGGATCAAAGAAATAAAGAGCAGTCAAGGCTTCATAGAGTGAGGGACAGACGTGTGAAGGAGCGACCATCGACTCGGTTAACATCCTCGCAAACGTCTCGCATTCACCCTCCGACACGCCGTTGTCCACTAATAAGTTGTCTGTGCAGTACACAACTGCGACTTCCGTTCACTTGCTTATAAGGCGAAGCCGGGAGTGTGTGCTCATCACCTCCAATTTTCACCTCCCTTACACGACGCCTAAAAGAAGCCTCCTTGCGAGGTTCCAATGCTAATCACGACCCGCTCCTCACTGAACGGGTGACCCAACAGGTCACTATTGCTAGGCAGCCATCACGCCGCCGTCCACTGCCAACACACTACCGGTTGTCCAGTGAGATTCGTCTGAAGCAAAGTAGATCGCCGATTCCGCGATGTCTTCAGGCCGCCCCAGTTGGCCCATCGGGTGGAGGTGTTCAAAAAAGTTCTTAGTTGCTGGATCTTTCAACATCTCTTCAATCGGAGGAGTGAGGACGCCCGCCGGACATATGACGTTGCATCGGATCCCCTGTTTGGCATACTCAACAGCTACCGTCTTGGTGAGCAAATTGACACCCGCTTTTGCCGCTTGATAGGCATGCCCTGGAAAGCCGGGGATCGCCTTCAATCCGCCTACGGTTGATATATTGATGATGGATCCTGTGCCTTGTTTCAACATCTGGGGAATGGTGGCCCGAATGAACCGGAAGGTGCCTTTGAGGAAAATATCGAAGGTCTCATCCAAAATTTGATCGGTGGTTTCATGGAGGGGACCGGCGTAAAACAAGTTGCCGGCATTATTCACAAGGACGTCAATGCGACCGAATGCCCTCACCGTGGCCGAGATTGCTTGCCGGACGTCTTCTTCGTTCGTCACACTTCCTCGAATCGCGAGGGCTTTTCGGCCAGCTCCTTCAATATCTTTGACAACCCGTTCCAATTCCTCCATACGCCTCCCGGTAATCGCAACCTTCGCGCCTTCACGCGCAAAGGTTCTCGCAATCGCTTCTCCAATCCCAGTTCCTCCACCCGTTACAATGATAACTTTATTTGCAAGTCTCATGGATACACCTCGTGAAAGTTTTGAATTGAACGTGTTTCACTTCATATTTCGGTATTACCGTGGATGCTAGGGACTTGTTATCCCATCTTCCATATTTTTATAATGTTGGGGTAGGCTACCTGACGTGTTGTGAGGAATCTAGATGCTTCCTATCACTATTTTTGCCTCGGCGTATGTTGGAATTATGAAACCCATCGCACATGGCGTAAGGAGTGTGCCCCGCTCCCCTACCCGCCTTTTCCTTTTGTAGCCTGATAAAGCCTCATCGGATCTTCGTGTTGCCAAAAGTGTATCTGTCCCCCCTCAAACCCGTCATATCCAGCACAACAAGATATAATCTTCAAACATGGCTACTTCTCGGTCCCATGGCCAGTCTCCCCGTCTTTCTGCGTGTCTAGGTGATCGATCGAAAGTGGCTTGGGTTGCTCTCGAAAACCACTGGTTAGACGTTTGATTCCTCTGACCAGCTATCAGTGGTGGCGGAGGATCGTGTGGCTAATACTGCCTAGGTGCAGTTTATTCGTTCTAGATTGTTGATCGGCTCATCAAGCCACAGCCTCTTTACATTTCCAGGGTTACTTTACAAACTATAGGCCCCTTTTCATTGCAAGGAAGGACACAAGGCACAATGCAGAAGCAGCTTAGAATCCCTCATAAAATCCTAGAACCCTCGCAACACCCATCGTGAAAGTCTCCCATCCCATCTTCCATATGACAGCGAGGACCATAATGCCAAGGATGATCTTCTGGTATCGTCGCATCCGGTAGCGTCGGATAAGCATGATGGTCCACAATCCGTGCATACTGACTCCCCCACCTTCGATAAGTATAGCCGACCGGCCATCCAGAGCCCTGCCGACTCCGTAGCAGATAGGCCTGTCAGTTTATTACATCCTAGGACTTTCGGCCCTCCCTTTAGGTCTCAAGCACCATTCCACGCGGTCCAGAGGCACTAGTCTAAGCTATTCCCTTGTTATCAGGCCTTGATTTGGTAGGATGAAGTCATATCTGGGTTCACACGAAGGTTTAACCAGTGGGGATAAAATGTCTGAGATCATTGTAACGATATCGGTTGGAGCTGTGGCTATCGGGGTTTTGGCTCGGGTGGGTTATGTCTCCTTCTACCAAGATCGGGATTAACAACAGACCGCTATAAATAGATCCCCCTTCTTTACGGAAAGAAGCGTCATGAAACGCCCGATTAATTGTGGTCACCTTGAAATACTCTATGAGTCCTTGAGGTGGCGCTCACCAAGGTGAGGAAGAAGTTATGATTCGACTCAATTCAAAGGGCGGTCCTTTCCGCTATCTAGTCCTTCCCGTCGAAGAGGCGTTGATGGCAACTCGCCTATCGCAGCCGTGGCGCTCGTTGCAGAGACGGCGACCTCAGCAGAAAAATCGGCGCTCTGGTTTGCTGGGGAGCGGTACGCGGAAGGGGCAAGCGTTGTTAAAAAAATTGGAGAGAGCGGACGGAAGCACGAAATCTATTCAGAATCGATTGTAAGGTGCTCCACACTGGGTGTTTCCCACTGGCAACTCTCTTGATTCCACCGCCCGCCTACAGTAGGCAGCCAATATCTGCACTACTCGCTGTGGCTGCACTCCCGTAAAGTACAAGGCAAGTCAGCGTAACCTGATCACACCACCCAGTTTGGTAACCAGCATCTCTATCCGAGAAGTACATTGTACCTATGAGACCCATTCCTCGGTGGGACGGAGTGTACACCCGCAATGGGCCAACACTTTCTTAATGATGTCGTCTCGCCTTGACACCTTCCCACGGACAGTCTAGCCTCCTAACCTGATAATGGCTAATCAGCTCGTCCCTGGGGGCTTTGCCGCCTTAGAAGACCTCCGCGTGTCTAGTCTGGGGAAACGGGCGGAGCTGGTCAAAGTACCGTAGCTCAAAGAGCTGCTCAAGAAGCAGTAGGTTCTCGACGTCGTTTGATTACGGTGACGGTGGGGTGGGAGGAGCGAAAGAGGAGGAAGGACCATGTCGGACGCAAAGGAGAAGATCATCCAAACGGTGGAGCAACTTAAGCAGCTGCGCGATGAGCTTCGAGTCCAGCTACACCTGGCAAAGGCGGAGGCAAAAGACGAATGGGCCAGGCTAGAGCAGCAGTGGGAAGAGATAAGGCCCAAACTGGAGGCGGCGCGAGAGGAAACTGGCAAGACGGTAGAATCAGTCGGCTCGGCACTGAACCTTGCCGTGGAGGAATTAAAAAAGGGCTACGAGCGTCTGCGGAAGCTGCTGTGAAGGGATGAGGGCGAGTGCCCACCACCCCCAACTTGCACCTCTCTCACAATCCTCCTAGAATTTGCCTCCCTGTGGGGCTCCCATGCCTTTCTTAATTTGCTCGGTCTGACGTTTTGCAGTGTTTTGCCCCATGACTTACCAATGCGGCCTCTCTTAAGATCACGAGGTTGCAATGGGAGCGCGTACTTTATTGGCTCACTCTTCATCAGGAGAAACCGCCAAATTTGTTCACTAACGATCTTGAGCCTGGATCCCACAACATGACGATGCCATCGACTGACACGACACTTTCATTCAAGAAGATTTTCCACCCTACTGATTTTTCAGCCGATAGCTACACTGCACTAATCCATGCCTTAAAACTCGCAGTTACAACGAAAGCCGAGCTTTCAATGATGCACATCGACTCAGATGTGGGACGAGAAGATTTTGAGCAGTTTCCCCGTATCCGCCCAATCCTTGAACAGTGGAAGATTCTTCGGTCCCAAAGCACCAAGGATCATGTCGCCCAGCTAGGTCTCTCCATTCATAAAACTCGTGCCACATCAAAGAATCCAACCGAAGCGCTTCTTACCTACCTAGCCAATCACCCGACCGATCTCCTCGTTATGGCCACCCATCAATACGATGGCCTGGCCCGTTGGCACCATCAACTCGTTGCGGAGCCTGTCGCACGAGGCAGTCACACGCCCACGCTCTTCGTGCCAGCTCATGTCGAGGGATTTGTGATGAGAGAAACAGGGCAGCCAAGGCTTCGGCGCGTACTGATTCCTGCGGTTGAACAACCCAATCCACAGCTCGCTATCGACCGTACGACCCAATTGGGACTGGCGCTTGGCTGCGAGAGACTTACTGGCCTCCTTGTCCATGTCGGGAATGACGCAACATTCCACTCGCTGAACTACCCGTCCAGCCAGGGGATAGTCTGGCGTACCATGGAATGCCATGGGGATATCGTTGACGTGATTCTACGAATGGCTAATGACTTCGACATCGATCTGATCGTCATGCCAACGGAGGGGCACGATTCTTTGCTCGATACCATGCGAGGGAGCACCACAGAGCGGGTTTTGCGCGGGGCTCGATGTCCGTTATTGGCTCTACCGATTCCGCATTAGCCTTCCGAAAAACTTCCAAGCTTCAAAAAGTCATGAGAAGCACCTGCTGCCCACTGGGCAATTCATTCCATTTTTGCAAGAATTCGCTTGTGCTTAACTCTCGGGCTTACCGTTCTATCTCTGGCGTTCCAAACCCCGTCAGAACGATTACCGGTGCGTATGGCTCGAGGTGCTCAGAGCGGCTTAAATCTGGTTAGAGCGGACGAATTTCGATCCGTCACTGCCAAGTTACACCGCCCTCACAATGCACACCTAGAGTTGCCTCCCTGAGAGGATTCGATGGCCTTCGTGCCTCGCTGAGTTGACACCCACGGCAGCGAGTCGTAGCCTACCATCAAATTCCCATCGGAGCCGGTAAAAAATAGGATGTCACCAATACTTTTCCTCGAGCGACCTCCCTCTGAGGACTCGAACATGCCTGGTCTCATCGTTGCATGGAGAGCCATCGCAAGCATCCTGCTTGGGGGACTCTTAGCGGTCATGCATGCGGTGCCGGCCCTGGCAGAGACAGAATTCGAGCCGTCGTCGGTCGCAAAAGGTGTGCTCTTGGTGGCCAGTCCAACGGTGGATGATCCGAATTTCCGCCAAACCGTCCTACTCATCGTAGAACACGGCCCTGAGGGAACAGTTGGGCTCATACTGAATCGTTCTACAAACATTTTCTTGTCCGAGGCTTTACCGAACCTCCCCGCGCTCAAAGGGACGACGTACAAACTGTTCACGGGTGGGCCAGTACAGCCAAGTCGTTTTCTCCTGTTACTGCGCGTCAAAGAGCCTCCAGCAAATTCCCGATCAGTCTTCGAAGGGGTCTATCTTGGCGGCTCGCCCGCGCTCCTGGAACGCATCATTACACAAGCCGAGCCGAGCGAGACCTTCCGAGCATTTGCCGGATTTGCCCAATGGGTTCCAGGGCAGCTGGCATACGAAATGCGCCTGGGGGTGTGGGCTACTCTGCCATCACATGCGATCGGCATCCTTGACCAAGACCCGGCCATGCTCTGGCGGAACTGTCTCCGGCACCTCCAGGTGCCCGGGGTGATCTCCAATTAGAGATAGATACGTCACTAATCATGCCTGACATCACTTCCGATCTGCCCACACATTCATGTCTTCCACTAAGATAGCCACCATGAAAGTACCGTTTACAATTGGAACTGTCGGTCACTTCGGGCTCGCCGTCCGCGATCCGCAGCGCAGTGCGAAATGGTTCGTTCGCGTACTGGGATTCCGCAAAGAATTCGAGTTCGAAACAGGCGTCGCAGTTGGCAATAACAACGTCACTATCGCATTATCGAAAGGGAGGCCCTCACCCAAAACGATTGACCATATGTCGTTTCATTTGCCGAACATGAAAGCGTTGCGAACAGCACTTGCATACCTGAAGAAACAAAAGGTCAAGATGGAAGATCCTGGCAATGAAATTGGCCCAGAGTCACCCGGCTCACCTCACATGGGCTTATGGTTCTATGATCTTGACGGCTATCGTTGGGAACTTTCCGTCCAAGGCGGAAAGTAGAATGTAGATTCGGCTAAACGCTCCTTCATCAGCCAGACCTATGAAGAAGGCGTTGTCCTGTAATGGGAGGTGCCTCCAATCAGGTGTCCCACCTGCCGAAAGCAATGTCTTTTCCCCTTCGGGAAGATTTCACATATAGGGTCCATACTCAACCAAAAGGAAATGCGTGCCTAACCACCTCCAACTTGCACCTCACTCACAACATTCCTAGAATAAAGCTCCTTTTGAGGTCCCTATGGCTCAGAATACCTTTATCAGCATTCTTCTCGGTGGACTCATAATTCTTGCGTCGTGTGGCGAGCCCAGTTCCCTCGTAAAGCAACCCCCGGCCGCTACCGATGTGCCACCTGAGGTAACCTGGGTGGCTGTTGACAGCGAATACCAATCTCCCGAACTAAAAACGGTGTACTTTGATCCAGAGACAATTCGCCGCAACGGGAATCTCGTGTCGGTGTGGGAGTTAACGGATTACGAATGGATGCAAGGGAATGCGGAGTTTGGACAGTTCATGGAGGGACCGAATCGGTTTTTATCGACGAAAGTGCACAAGCAATTCGACTGCGTGAACAAGCGCGTTTCATTGTTGGCGTCTTTGGAGTTCTCTTACCATATNNCATATGGGCACTGGCATCCCAAATGAGGTCCGTGTCGACCTAGACCACTGGCTCCCCGTAATACCAGAAACTATCAACTACGCCCTGTGGGAAGTTACTTGCCGTACACTGTGAGACTGCACCCTATGATGCATCACTGTCCAAGAGAAAACACTATGCACCTCGAAGAAGCCCTGATCTCCGAAATGTGGGAGACCATCGAACCGGGTTGCGCCTGATTACACTCAGGGTAGTCCAACTACAGGGAGCAAGTCACCAGTCCCTCTACACAACCCTCTTGGCTGTCACTCCCTTTCGACCCAATTGTAGCGATAGGTTTTAGACAATCTCTTCCTATAACGAAAGAAGGTGAGCTGTGCGTTTATTAAAAAGTGTGGTCGCAACATGGACGATTACCTTGTTTGCTTCTCTCGCAACAGGTGGATTGATGTGGGCCGAGGCAGAGGACGGCCAATTCGGAACCCCGAAAGATACAGAAGGGACCAGAATGTTCAAAGTTACTGAACATCCGTTTTACAGCGGGGAATTTCACTTGAAAGGTGAACGAGCCATACTTATTGGCACCATGCAAGATACTCCGCCGTGGGACCATCTTGACTATGCCGGAACAGATTTGAATCCAGTCAATGGAATTATTGAGATCAATGTGAACGAACGGACCAACACGGGACAGGTAGTAGCTGAATTCCGTGAGGGCCCCGATCAGTATCGCATTGTCTTCGATAAGTTTTCCGCTAAGGCTCTGTTCCAGGATGGTGGCATCGCGACTAGGGTTTACGAGCATGGTGACTCCGGAAACGGCGATACACTCTATCCTAAAACGTGGCTCTACCTAGGTGGATGGGGTACGGCCACAATGTTCAAGAACCAGGAGGTGCTCCATAAGGATTTCGACGCTCATTTCATGGTAATGGAACGATCTCGTGATCCCCAGACTCATGAGATTCGCTATCCGGTGCAACGAACGCTGCCTGGTGGGGAAACTGACCCTGCGGGTATGGAAATCGATCTGTGGGTACGCTCGCAACAACAAAACACGCAGAACTTTCCTCCATTTGAAACTTTCGTTCACCTCTTTTGGGCAGAGGTGACATGGCGCTAACAGGAACGGCTGGGTCCCACGACATCTAGTTTCCCCCCGGTGACAACGCCCCCCTCACCTCACGTCTGCCAGCGCAATCCCTTGAAACTTAATGTCAAGGAAGATCCCCAACAACTAATAGTTCGGGTAACCACCCCCTTTAACTTGCACCGCTACCCCAACATACCTAGAATGCCTCTCTCTGTGAGGCTCACATGCCGAGGGAAATCGAAACATAGAAACAGATCATTACGGAGCGCAATGATCAAGGCCTTCACAGAGCAAAGACATGGCAAACAGAATACAATCTTGGTTTAGCAATCCAATTTCAGGATCAACCGCTACGATTGCAATTGCTACAGTTGTGATTGCTATTGCGACTGTGACGAATCTAGCGCTTTTAGCTGACCTCTGGACAGCAACCAGGGAGTACGTCACCATAGCGCGTGAGGTACTAAACATTTCTCAGAAGTCGCTAACCGCAGCGCGGGAATTAGCAAACGCGGCACAGGATGTTTTTGAGACAGCAAATCGTCCTTATATAGGCAGCGCAGGCATAACTACGATCGTAATTGATAAAATTGGGCAAGGGAAAAACATCCGCATCAAACCCAAATTCAAGAATTATGGCACAACTCCGGCAGAAGAAACAGAAACACATTGGTTCATATTGATCAATGGAATAAAGCAGGAAGGAAGAAAGCTCGCTGATCAGCCTAGAATATTATTTCCATCAGCCTCCACAACGTATGTGGGAACTGTAGGAACTGCCTATACGGATCAAGTTTTGAATGGAGATGCAACACTTCAAGTTATCTTGCTAGCTACTTACAGTGGACCCAAGAACAAGTATACATACTGTGAGAAACAGCAATATCACCCAGAGGAAGGGCTCTTCGTTAATTTAGGCCGATGTGACCCACAGGATCAAAAATGATAATATCCCAATGATCATTCTAAATAGACTTTATTTTGAGTTGTCAAGAACTTGCACCTCTCTCGCAACACTCCTAGAAGACATCTTCTAGCGAGGCTTCTCTGGGGTTTATGATTCACCGCCCCCAACCTGTTCCCGTACCAAGTGAGATGAAAGCAATAGCTCGTACATTACTCTTACCTCACAATCAATCTGACCAGGCGACTGATATGAGAGCCACTCCATCTATGCGAGCCTTTACCAGCGTCACAGCAAGGTTACTGCTGGCCGGTCTCGTGATGGCCCTCAGTGGCTGCGGTCATAGTTGGGGCTACTACTCGCATTACAAAGTTACGAACTTGCTGCAGACCGATCCGGTCATACACCAGATTGACGCCTGCGGTATTCGCTATTATTTTTTTCCCAGCCCTGTCCTCTTTTACCCTGATGCCCTACGCACCCACGAGTATGTTCGAGCGACAGAGCACACTTTCTCCGATCTTGGGTGTGTTGTGTCCCAAGTTCCCACACAAAACGAAGCCAATTTCACAATTCAAATATCGATGCCTCTGGAGGAAATATCAGAGCGAGAAGAGTATGTATCCCTCATAATTGGCTCCCTGTCATTGGGTCTAATACCAACCTGGGGGACAAGAGAAAATCTAATTATGATTACCGTGAACAACAAAGAACAGAAGAAAGGACAGACTTACCACATAGCGGAGACGAGGTACTATCACCTATTTCTAGTTCCATTCGGATCCAAAAGTCCTTTCCGTAGAGCTTTGGTTCCGGTATACAAGGAAGCCTTGTCGAATTTCCTAGCGCACTCTCAAAGATAAGGCCAGCCTGGCAATCGCTTGCAGATACCTCCATTGTTGTTCTAGAAGCTCATCTCACCAATGGGGACCCAGTGCCTGTGGAGTAGTGTGTGCCCACCAATTTTCCCCTCACCCCTTCGACAGGGGAGCCGCAAAGATTCGTTAGAACTTGGTGTAACGAAGAGTGTAACCATTCCCCCTCAAACCAGTCACACCCAGCGCAACGGGATGCAATCCCCCCCAGAGGCTACCCCTTGCTCGCGTGGCCGATTTACCCGTTTTCTGCGTGTCACGTGTCGGCCGAACATACCTTGTGTTGGCCTTGAAAACCAGAGATGGGGTGTTCCATCCATGAGTCAAATCTCACACCTTCCTCAATTTATCAATAAGTTGAGAAATGATCGGCTCCGTTCTTAATCGCTCGAACGTTCTTAAAGATTGCTGATCTCCTCCACTTCATCGACGAAGGTGATAATCCAGCCAACCCTACGCTACTTCATTACTGCAAGAGCGAGTCGCGTGCGATCTGGTCCTTACGAATCTCATATTCTCTTTTATCAATCCGCCCTGCCTTAAAGTCTTCCTCCACACGATCCTTCTGATTCTTCAGATGGAGCTCGTAGCCGCCACCAGCCGCACCGGCACCGACAACTCCGCCAAGAACGCCCATCCCCGCTGAGCTCGAGCAACCTGTCATAAATGCCAGACACGCGATCGCTATAAATAAATTCCTCATACGCACCTCCTCCCAATTCAATCACCCAGTTGAGTTTCTACTTTGAAGGAAAGTCTAGGGGTTGAGCCCCTTCTACCGAGAAGCATCTCCTCCCCATCAAGCCCAAACTTTTCCCAGGGCCAACTAACTGTTCCCCTGTAGCTAAATTACCCTCAAGCTGCGCCACGCACCCTGAGGCCTAACGTTTTCCCTCTGATCACGGCCTACCATCAAGCCCTCTTCTGTCCACAGGGTGCATTTCGACCATGGAGCCCATTTCAAGACTAGAGGAGCGTCGTCTAGCCTTCAACTTGCGCCTTCTTCATCGCCCCCTCTAGAATATCCCCCCCTGCGAGACTCGCCTGGTCTTCCCACTTTCAACCAGTCTCGTAACCGGATAAGGCTAAGTGGCCAGAACAAGGGGAACCTATGGCACCGCGGTGGTGACTCAAACACTCGTTATGCCCATTCAGGATTCATTGCTTGATCCCAGTCCTGCACCGGAAAAGATGCTGACCAAAGTGATGGACCATGGGGTAGACCTTATTACAAACGGCTTCACATTTTCCAATCACTTTCTAGGCAGCTCTATGCATACTGATCATAGATATATTCACTTTCTACTTGTTTTTCTTTTGATATGGAGACTAAGTAGTTGCACTTACATTCTATCTGCGCGGGGTCTCGGCTATCTGCGTCAGAACAGATTACGCAGCATTCGGCAAGACTCCCCTTGAGGGTGGACAACTACAGGAGGAAGGTCAATGCGCAGAATGAAAATAGACGTACTGCTTTGGATATGTCTGGGAGTTTCACTGTTGGTGCTCTACGCAAGTGTTCCAAGTGCAGCCACGGATAATTTGCCGACACTCGCTTGTTTAAAGATAGACTCCTCGGTGAAAGGGACAACGCTTCCTGATGTCACCCCGGAGGGTCTTCGGCATATGATCTTTGTTACACTTAAAGCGAAGTTGCCCCGGTTACGCATAACTGAGGATTGCGCAAATAAACTATTTTTGCGAGTTCATATAAGGGACCTGTCTGAAAAATGGCTAGATGCCTGGACTGGGCTCATTCTTTTTCGAGTGGCACGACCTGTGACTGTGAACCACACTGGGCAAATACTGACCACTGAGGTATGGTCTCCAGGTTATATGATGTTGTCTGGAACCAATGATACATTATCTGACTCTTTGACACTGGGTGTGTCAGAGTATTTGGAGCAACTGGCTGAAGAGTACCACTTGTCTGGAAACTAAGGGGGCCTCTCTCAGGCATGAAACTTCTGACGGGATGCTGGAAATGGTTTTGGCGGCAAAACTGGCTCAATAAGATCATCATCCTAGGATTGTTTGCCACGGTAGTCCCATTTTTCCTTCCTACAGTAGTCGCCTGGTTTCGGCCAACCATGATCAAGGTGGGTGTCGCCTTCTACACCTTCGAAAGGGCCTATCACATTGAGGGAAACACCAAGATTTTTTTTTACGAAAAGCGAAACCTCGTGACCAATTGTAGGCTTCGCCTGATTCAACAGCCCCTTCCGAGAGGCCGCGCCAAGACTCCTGATCCGCAGTCGTGGGTATTGGTGAAGCTGCTAGTTGAAAATACGTCGGATCAGAGCATCACAAATCTCCGAGTGGGCATCCGATCACCAGCCTTAGGTTTGACCACAGAGCTCTTTACTTCTGCGAATGTGCAAGGCATTGGGAAATTCGAAACACCCCCCAACAAAGATACCAGAGGCATGCATGTGCTTTCGATTCCTGCTATCACTCCGATGACCTCAGCAGTTCTCAGCCTTAAGACCCCGATCGATGAGAATTTGCGACAGTTTATCTATGAGGATCGCCGCACAGTCACCATTCAGATTCCGTTCGTATCGGCAGATCAGTTTCGGGAGTATCCACCGATAGTGTCACGTACCAACGCACTGAAGATCTTGAATCGGGAAGGCCTCCTCCGAACCGGGAATGAAATGTTTGCTGATGAGGAAATAGGGTTTACGATGCTGGACTCGGACAAGCCTGATTTGGAGGAGAAGGACATGTCAGCACGCTTACTCCCAAAGGCGCGCACGTGTTCGGAAGCAGAGGCTGGCATCTGGTAAGGTGCCTTGGCAGGCAGGTTTTCTCGACAACAGGCAGTCCGGGCTTCACCTCTGCCCGAATGGGATATACCACTTTAGTAGGGGCGGCCACCTGCATGGGGAGTAGCAGCAGTTCCATGCATGGATTATTCTGTGTTGTAAATTCTTCTTTACCCCGTCCTAGGGTGAACATGCCCGCTCTATCCCGTTCGCAGATTTCCATCGACTGTCTCCTCTCACAGGGGAGGAAAGAGCTGACTGGGGATGGATGTGTCTATGAACTATCGCCATCGGAACAACAGATTTCCAATCCTGGGATCTTGCAGGCGGGAGATTATGTCAAAGTTCGCCTTTGGCTTCCTGACGATGACTCCCATATCTCCGTAGACTTAGCGGAAATTCGATGGATTCAGGACCACTGGATTAGTGCTGAACTCCTCGTTGTTTCTCCTGTAGATCAAACACGGCTCAGGCAATTTATAGCGTCCCAAGGCCAACCTTTTCGAGGTCAGAATCCAGTCGGCGAACAAATTCTGATTCGGGCCTAGCGGGGCAAAAGTCGTAATCCGAAGCGATCTATTTGCTCGTATCTCGTAGCATAACCTGGCCGCGTCACTACCAATTCCTGTCAAAGTTGTTTTAATGCGACTCACGTTTGTAGATAGGCTCTATGGCATTGTCGAGCCTAAACACATTTGAAGCATTTCAACCAGCGGCCATCCCTCTTTGGTTTTATACCGTGCTACCTCTATGGTATTTTCCAGTCACCCGCCTTTGGCCTATCCTGCCACTACGCCGGTCGCGTGAATCAGTCAGGGCAAGCAAACTCGTTTCTAATGGCGCCGGCTTGGAGGATCTCATCATGTACAAGCAGCCAGGCAAGATCGGCACAATCAGGCGAGAGCTCCAGGGGAAAGCCTGTCCTTTTTGCGGTGGGGAGAAGTATCACCTCGTTCTCCGGTCATCTTCTCCACTCGATGGTCGGGGTTTATTCGCTCGCTGCGCACAATGCCGGCGTCCCAGAAATTGCGACGGCAACTTCGGGAAAATACTCTGGATATGAAATTACTGATCACTCTCGGTTAAGTTCCTCATGTCCCATTGAGGGGAAAAAGAAGCAGCTATGCCACTGACCTATTGGCGATCCTATAAAGAGCGTGCAAGGCAGAAGCAGAATGCCATACAAATGCTCGCCTTGAGCGGTGTCGTTCGACCGAGCCATATCGAAATCCGCTATACGATTCCCTCTCTCAAAATCAAGGCATCGAAACCTAGTCGACGCAAAAGTATTTAGCTGTGTCCGGGACCCGCAATTCTGCAAGAACCCTTCGGAACCCAACCCCCTAAAGAAAGTACATGTTCCAAGAGACATGCAGAAGGCTGCTTTACAAAATTAGACCTTGAATCCTTGGTTTGCCCCGCCAACAATCTTTACGGAGTCGGTGTTTGTTAGCTTTGCAGAATCCGGCACTATTGCCCACCCATGGGCTGATTTAATATTGCATCTAATGCACGGCTCCCCAAGCTGACAACACGCTCGGCTATCTATACAGAGATGCCCACCTGAAGCGCCTTGATGAGGAGAGGTGACCGAGTAGCCAAAGGCGACAGATCGAGAAGACTAGGTGAGTCCACTAATCTCACAAGGCCACTACGAGTTGTAGTTTTTGCCTAACCACACTATGCCACGGCGCGCCTTAACCCCACGACATCCGCAGCCCAAGTGTA
>JABAOE010000278.1_pt5 | contig 21468 bp, 21 predicted proteins | sample 7062141 | NCBI WGS metagenome assembly JABAOE01 (sample SAMN14538627, study PRJNA623070) | marine sediment metagenome | biome: marine biome [ENVO:00000428]; feature: marine pelagic biome [ENVO:01000023]; material: deep marine sediment [ENVO:00002113] | place: India: Gulf of Khambhat ... | reverse complement strand
CGCCGGGAGAGAACAGCTCGATTCGGAACTTGGCGTCCGAGCTTGATGCCGCCGTCGGCAGATCGATGTCGCCCCGCGCGACGATGGCGGCAGCCTCCGCCACGGTCTCCGGGCGGATGCCCACCTCGCGCGCGATATCCTGGATGGATTGGAGACTCAGGCCCTCCGCACGGGCGACGCCCTGTACCTGCAGGTCCGCGGCCTTGCGGAGGATGAGCGAGACCTCCTCATCGGAGTACTTGCGATCCGATGGCATGCTAGCAAGCTAGCCAGGACGGGACGGCGGCGCCGACGGCCCTGGCTGCAGGCCCGTGTGCCGCCCATTTTGAAGGCTCCCCGATCGAGGCTTCGGCACCCTGTCCAACAGCACACAGCGTTCAAGAGTCACCGTCGGCCGCTGCGCGAGGGTACCGGCGCCCGGCGGGCCGACGCGGGGCGGCCCGTGAGCCGCCGGGGACGCATCAGCTACGCGTCAGCGCCGGTCGACGGGAGCCGAGCGGACCGGTGGGCGGAGCCCCTGGTGCGCCTCGCCAACTGGGTCGCGATCGGGCTGCTGTATCCCGCGTGGCGCACCGCCGAGACCCGCTTCAGCCCGCCGGTCGGAGCCCTAGTCGAGCATCTGCGCAACCGCCGGCGTCCGGTGATCTTCTACACGTGGCACGCCTGCGAGCCGGTCGTGGGCTTGGCCCTTTGCAGCGGCATTCTCGACGTGGAGATCACCGCGATCGGCCACGACGGGCCGCGGTCGCGCGCGCTGCAGCGCGCATTCGCGTTCTACGGCTGGAACGTGTGGGTCTACCGTCGCGCGTCGTCGGTCCGTCCAAAAGAGCAGATCATTCAACATCTGAACGGCGGCAGCCGGCTCGTCGGCCTGGCGGCGGACGCGGGTGGACCCTACCGGCAGGTGCGCGAGAGCCTGGTGGAGATCGCGGCCGAGACCAACGCGTGGTTGATCCCCGTCGCCGCGGGTGGAAGACGCGTGCTCGAGGTCCCGTGGCCCCAGCGCTACCTCGTCCCGCTGCCCTTCAGCAAGCTGCTCGTCTGCTACGGCGAGCCGTTGGACGGACCCGCCACCAGTCTGGAGGAGTGCCAGCAGGCGCTGGAAGCCCAGGAACGCCGCGTCCTCGAGGCGTGAGCTCTCCCGAGTCCGGTCCGCATTTCGATTGAGGAGGTCCGATCGATGAAGCGCCCGATCATGTGTCCAATCCTGCTCGTTGCCGCGGCGGCGACGTTGCGAGCCCAGGAGCCGCCACCGCGGTCGCTGGACGAGCTCAACTGGATGGAGGTGGGCCGGCTCGTGCCGGATTCGATCACCACCGTGCTCCTGCCCGTGGGGACCCTCGAGGCGCACGGCGTCGTGAACAACGGAGCGGACAATACGGTCCCGGAGTCGTTGGCGGTGCATCTCGCGCCGCTGGTGGACGCGCTGATCGCGCCTACCGTCAAGTACGGCGTCACGGGAAGCATCGGTGAGTACCCCGGCACCTTCGGCATCGATGACGCCGTCTTCGAGCAGTACGTGCACCAGGTGCTGCGGGGCCTTGCCGGCAACGGGTTCCGGAACATCGTCGTTCTGAACGAGCACGGGCCCAACGGACCGGCCCTCCGCCGGGCGGCCGAGCGGGCGTGGCGGGAGACGGACGCCCGGTTGCTGGTGACCGAGTGGTGGTCCATGACCGAGGATCTGGTGGAGGCGATCTACGGCGGACCGGGCGGCCATGCGGGGAGCAATGAGACCGGTGCGGTGCTGGCGGTGCGCCCCGATCTGGTGCGTCGGGAGCTGTATCGCGGTCCCGGGATGACCACTGCCAATCCCGAGGGGTGGACGGCGTATCCCTTCCCTTCCTCCGTGCTGCTCTATCGAGCGGGCGAGGGATTGCCGGACTTCGACGCGGCCAGGGCGCGGGCGTACTTCGACGGCACGGTGGACCGTCTCGCGTCGGTGATCCTCGATGTGGTCGCCAAGTGGGACGCCGCGGGGCTCTGAGGCCCCGGGGCGGCGGCGGGGTCGGGAAGGCTACCCGTTGCCCGGCACGGCCGTCTCGCCGGTCCAGTACTCGGGCGACGATTCCAGCTCCGAAGCGCTGACCCTCGCAACTTCGTCGGGTTGCTCGCGGGGCAACAGGAGTGTGCCGGCCACCAGACCGATCGTGGCCGCCGCGGCGCTGGCGACCAGAATCGCGAGCTTGCAGAATGCCGCCAGGGCGGCGTCGGCAAACGCCAACTCCGTGATGAAGATGGCCATGGTGAATCCGATCCCCGCGACGGAGCCGGTCACGAAGATCCCGGCCCAGCTCACGCCGGGTGGCAGCGCGCACATCCGCAACCGAACCGCGAGCCAGCTGGCCAGGACGACCCCCAACGGCTTGCCCACGACGAGACCCAGGGTGACGCCGGTGACGAGGGGCCAGAACGCCTGGTGCCCCGGGTCGATCCCGCCCAGCCGCACCCCCGCGTTGGCCAACGCGAACATCGGCATGATGACGTAGGCGACGGCGGCGTGGAGCCGCGCCTCCATCCGGAGGGCCGGCGAGATCGCCTCCCTGCCCGCGAAGGAGAGTTGGTTCAAGGGCTCGATCAGCTCGCGGTCGTAGGCGCCGCTCGCCATCCGGACCTCGAAGTCGTCCACCGCCCGCCGGGCGACCTTCAGGAATCCGTCCTTGCCGAGCCACGACCGCGCCGGGGCGGCGAGCCCCACGAGCACCCCGGCGATCGTGGGGTGGACACCGGCCTGCAGCAAGCCGACCCACACGAGGATGCCGGGTGGGGCGTAGCCCCATCCCGGGCGCACGCCCAGTTGTTGCAGGATGAGCAAGAGCGCCAGTCCGGCGCCGGCGATCAGCAAGCCCTGCACGGCGACGCCCCCGGAGTAGAAGACGGCGATCACCAGGATCGCGCCGATGTCGTCGATGATGGCGAGCGCGAGGAGCAGGATTCGCAGTCCGGGGGGGACGCTCGTGCCGAGAAGCGTGAACACGCCGACCGCGAACGCGATGTCCGTCGCCATGGGGACGGCCCAGGCGGAGCTGGCCGGCCCGGACGGGTTCAGGGCGAGGAAGATCGCGGCCGGGACGATCATGCCTCCCAGGGCACCGGCGACCGGGAGGGCCGCCCGGCGCCAGTCCGCCAGGGCGCCCTCGACCAGCTCGCGCTTGATCTCGAGCCCGACCACGAGGAAGAACACCGTCATCAGCAACTCGTTGATGACGAAATGCAGGGACTCCTCGAACGCCCACGGGCCCAGCGCGACGGCCACCTTCGCGTGCCAGAGGTCCTCGTAACTCTGATGCCACGGAGAGTTGGCCCACACGATCGCCACCGCGGCCGCCGCGAGCAGCGCGATCCCGCCGGCCGCCTGCACCTTGAGGAATCGCTCGATCGGGCCCAGCACCGCCTTGGCCAAGCGCCGCGCCGGCACCCATGCCTCCGGGGGGTTGGTCGGGTGGAGGCCCTCGCCGTCCATCATGGCCCCGCTAGCCCGAAGGGGCGACGTCCGGCAGCCGCCCGGCGAGGAGCTCCGCCAGAGGACGGGTGGTCTCGGTACGAGCCAGCGCGATGCGCAGGACGGCGGTCATCGGCGCCGCCAGCAGCATGCCCACGATGCCCCAGAGAAGACCCCAGAAGATCAGGGCGAGCAGGATGGTGACCGGGTGGAGGTCCAGCCCCTCGCCCATGACCAGCGGCTCGATCCCGTTGCCGATCACCATCTGTACCGCGCCGGGCAGGACGACGATCAGGATGATCGGAAGGGCGCTGTCGAACTGCACGAGGGCCATCGGGAGCGGGAGCAGCGTCGCCACGATCGAGCCGATCGAAGGGATGAAGTTCAGGAGAAACGCGGTCATGCCGAAGACCAGCGCCAAATCGAGGCCGAAGAGCGTCAGGATCAGGCCCACCAGCACGCCGGTGGTGGCGGAGGTCGCCACCTTCATGAGCAGGTAGCGGCGGATCTTGGTATCGATCTCCTGGTAGATCCCGGTACGGTGTTCCGGCGCCCGCCGGCCGCTCACCAAGAAGATCAGGAAGATCACCACGAGGCTCGCGTTGCCGACCGTTCCGACCACGGTTCCCAACGTTCGCTGGAAGAGGGTGCCGAGCGGCGCGCCCTGGATGGCCTCCAGGACGGGCCGCTGCCCGATGTCGACGCCGAAGCGGTCGAACAGGGCGATGATCCGCTGTGTCGTCTCGGCCAACTTCTCGCTGTAGATGTCCGCCGACGCGAGGAGCCCGCGAATCGAGGTGCTCACCAGCAGCACGAGCAGGGCGAGCAGTCCCAGCCCGACCAGGAGGGCCAGAAAGGTCGAGACCAGGCGTGGCACCCGGGCCCGATCCTCCAGGCGGTCCACCACGGGCGACACCAGGTACGAGAGGAAGATCGCCAACACGAAGGGGACCATCACGGCACGGGTGTAGGCGAGGGCCGCCGCGATGGCGACTCCCGCCAGGATGAACAGAGAGATGCTGGTGATGCGGGAGTTCTCGTTGATCACCGTCGCCATGTCCGGCCGGGTCGCTCCTGGCTCTCGATCGGCGTGCCGAGTCGCACGGGATGATGACTGGCGAGGGAAGACTTGTCAATTCGTGCGACTCCCGAGGCGGATCGGAGCGAGCTACCTTGGCAGGCGCATGACCGAGCAGACCGACGTCCTGGTACGCGCCCTGGGCGGACGCTACGCCATCGAGGAGGTCGTGGGCCGCGGTGGGATGGCTACGGTCTACCGCGCGCGCAGCGTGGGCGAGGACCGCGTGGTGGCCATCAAGGTCTTCCGGCCGACCGACGCGGTGCGGATGGGGCGCGAGCGGTTCCTGCGCGAGATCGCCGTGAGTGCGAAGCTCGTGCATCCGCACATCGTCCGGACGCTCGACTACGGCGAAGCGGCGGATCTCCTCTTCTACGTCATGCCCCTGCTGGACGGATCGTCGCTGCGCCGACGGATCCAGCGCGAGCAGCAGCTCGGTGTCGAGGAGGCGACGGGGATCGCTCGCGCCGTGGCCGGCGCGCTCGATGCCGCCCACCGGCGGGGGGTGCTGCACCGCGACGTGAAGCCCGAGAACGTGCTCTTCGAGCGGGAGCGACCGCTGCTGGCCGACTTCGGCGCGGCCGTGCTGGTGACGGCGGCCCTCGAGGAGCGGCTGACGCGGCCCGGCGAGGTGCTCGGGACGCCGCTCTACATGAGCCCGGAGCAGGCGATGGGGCGGCGCAGCCTGTCGCCGGCGTCCGACGTCTACAGCCTGGCCTGCGTGGTCTACGAGATGCTGTGCGGCACACCCCCCTTCGTTCCTGCCAATCCCCGCGCCTTGCTGGTGCGGCAGATCCGCGAGCCGCCGCCCGCCGCCCGGGACCGGCGGCCGGACGTCCCGGCGGTCGTAGAGCGTGCCATCCGCACGGCGCTGGCGTGGCGGCCGGCCGACCGCTTCCAGCGGGCGGGGGACTTCGCCGCGGCCCTGTAGGGCCGCCGGTCGCCTGGTGACGGCGGTCACGGCGGCGGGCGGCCGCCGAGCGCTAGGTTGACGTGGAGTCCTGCGCTCTCGCCTCCCCGGGAGGATTCGATGTCCAGCCTGCGCCCCGTTCTCTTGGCACTCGCCGTGCTCTTCCTGACCGCGGTCGCCTCGCCGGCGACGGCCCAGGGGCCCAAGTACCATCGCGTGTCCAGCGACCACGCGGTCCTGGTGGCCAAGGAGGTCCTGGTCCAGCAGGGCTTCGAGATCATCGGCGTCGAGGAGGAGGAAACGCGGTTGACCATCTACTACCGCCACGGCGACAGGGGCTACGGGCGCGGTCGGGGCCGGCCCGAGAAGCTGGTGATCCGGCGCGTGCAGAACACGGTGGTGTTCGAGCAGGCGCCGACCAGCGTCATGGTGGACATCGAGGTCAAGCTGGGGGTGAGTTAGCGCTCCCCGAACACCAAGTCCAAGAACGCCGGGATGAGACGCCCGCTATCGGGGCTCTCCCGGAACAGCTCAAGCACCCGGTCGCCTTCTTCCTCGCTCAAGAACGGCGCGTAACCCTCCCGATAGCGCAAGAACCGCGTGCGGTTTTCCGCACCCGACAACTCGGGGTGGAACTGGGTGGCCCAGATCGGCTGATCGGGAACCCGGAGCGCGTGGTAGGGGCATCGCTCGCTCGAGGCCAGATGCAGCACGCCGTGCGGTAGGGCGGTGGCGCGGTCCTTCCTCCCCACCTGGGCGTCGAATCGATCGGGGAGCAGGCCGAACAGGGAATCGGCGCGGCCGGCGGGGGTCAGGCTGAGAGGGTATGTCCNNCACCCCGCCGAGGGCGCGAACCAGGAGCTGGAACCCGAAGCACGACGCGAACGTGGGGTGACCCCGCGCCACGATCTCCCGCAGGACGTCCATCAGGCGCTCGAACTCTGGCAGGTCGGCCCGGGACACGTAGTAGTCCCCGCTTCCTCCCACCATGAGCGCATCGTGGCGCCTGATCGTGGAGACGGTCGGGGCCCCGCCCAGCAGGTCGTACGGCTGGATGGCGTCGATCGGGATGCCGGCCCGGTGGGCGAACGACCGGCGCTCCTCCCCGCAGACCGGGTCGTCCGGCGCACGTGCCTGGAGCAGCAAGATGCGGATCGTCATGCTCGTCCGTCGTTCGGGTCTCCCGCACTCCGGCAGGCGCGCCGGACGGGCAGAGCGTACACACTAACGGCGTGTCGCCGGTGGTGCGAGCGGCCGGCCCGGGTCTTCCCCTCGCTGCGGGGCGCGACTACCATCCACCGACCGTCGCCCCGGCCGGCTCAGCGCCCCGCGGCATTCCACCACCTCGACAGGCGAATCATGAATCTCCGCACGCGTACGCTCTCCGCTTTCCTCCTCCCGCTGCTCGGGTGCGCCACGTCGCCGGCTCCCGACCAGGGGCCGACGCCGACCATGGCGAGCATGGACACCGTGGTGGTCGTCGACACCGTGTACGCGGCGCCCGACGCCTCGGATTTGGTCGCCACCGCCGGACGGTTCGACAACGGGCGGATGTGGACCTTCGAGTACCCGCCGCTGGAGTACTTCCGCGACGCCTACGGCTTCGAGCCCGACGCGGCCTGGTTCCGGCAGGCCCGGCTGGGCGCGCTCCGGCTGCCCAACTGCTCGGCGGGATTCGTGTCGTCGCACGGGCTCGTCCTGACGAACCACCACTGCGCGCGCGAGGACGTCGCCGCGGTGAGCGCGGCAGGCGAGGGGTTGCTGGACGGCGGCTTCTACGCGGCGCAGCCCGAGGACGAGCGCCGGGTGGACGAGCTCTTCGCCGATCAGCTCATCGAGATCCGCGACGTCACCGCCGAGCTCGCCGAGGTCTCCGACGCCGAGCGTGACGCGGCGAGCGAGGAGCTCGCGCGGCGGATCGCCGGCGAGTTCGAGGCGATCGACAGCGTGGTCGTCGAGATCACGTCGCTGTGGAACGGCGCCAAGACGTCGGCGTACGTGTTCCGGCGGTTCACGGACGTGCGCCTGGTCATGGCTCCGGAGTTGATGATCGGCCAGTTCGGCGGCGATCCGGACAACTTCACGTTCCCGCGCTACACGCTGGACATGTCGTTCTTTCGGGTCTACCAGGGCGGCGAGCCGTACCGGCCCGAGTTCCACTTTCCGTGGAGTGTCGAGGGGGTCGAGGAGGGCGACGCCGTCTTCGTCATCGGCAATCCGGGGTCCACCGACCGGCTGAAGACGGTCGCCCAGCTGGAGTACCGCCGTGCGGTCGATGACGCGGTGTGGCTGCACTTCCTGGACAGCCGCGCCCAGGCCATGAGCGCGTTCCTCGAGACGTATCCCGAGTTGGACGAACGCCTCGACGTGCGCAACAAGATCTTCCTGTTCCTGAACTTCGTGAAGGTGTACACCGGGACGTTGAGCGGCCTCAACGATCCCGCCGTGATGGCGCGGCGGCGCGATAACGAGCAGCGATTGCGTGCGGGCATCGCGGCCGACACGGCCCTGGAGCGGCGGTACGGTGGGCTCTACGAGCAACTCGCCGCACTCCAGGAGCGCAAGCTCCAGCTCGGTCCCGAGGCCGGGGCGTTTCACTTCTTCATGCATCCGACCTACGAAGCGGCGGTGCTGCGCCGTGCCTTCTACGCCCTCCAGTATGTGAACGCTCGGGCGGCGGGGATGGACGGTCCGGCGGAGCAGCTGGCGGCGGCCCTTCGCGCCATCCCGGAGCAGCCGGAGAGCTTCCAGCGGTACCTGCTGGCCGAGCGCTTGGCGGACTTCGCGCGCTATTTCGGGGAGGAGGGAGACGAGGCGGAGGCGGCGTTGGCGGGCAAGTCGCCGCTCGAGGCCGCGGAGGCGATCCTGGACGCCTCACTCTTGACCGACTCGGCAAATGTGGTGAGCGCGTTGGAGGTCGGGACCTTGACGTCGGCGGATCCGGCCCTGCAGGTCATGGCGGCAGTGATCGGGCGCTTCGCCGCGTTCCAGCAGCAGTCCGCCCAGCTGGAGCAAGAGGAGGAGCTCATCCAGCTCGCGCTGGGACGGGCGTACTTCGACCTGCGGGGCACGACCGAGCCGCCCGACGCGACCTTTTCGTTGCGGATCGCGGACGGCGCCGTGGCCCCCTACGAGTACAACGGGACGGTCGCGCCCGTGTACACCACGTACTTCGGCCTGTACGATCACCATCACTCGTACGGGTCGAGGACCGACTGGGATCTTCCGGAGCGGTGGAAGGTGCCGCCTCCGGCGCTCGATCTGTCCACGCCGCTGAACTTCATCGCGACCGCGGACATCATCGGGGGGAACTCGGGATCCCCGGTGATCAACACGGATCTCGAGGTCGTCGGGGTGGCGTTCGACGGGAACATCGAGAGCATCCCGGGGGCGTACATCTTCCTCCCCGAGGCGAACCGCATGATCGCGGTCGACGCCCGCGGCATGCTCGAGGCGCTGAGGGGGGTGTACGGGGCGACCCGCTTGGTCGAGGAGCTCGTGGGCGGCCGGTAGCTACAGCGACACGGACCCTTTCCGGAAGTCGGTCTCGCCGATCAGGGCGTTCACCAGCACGGGAACGCCCCGCCCGGCCAGTGCCTTGGCCTCCCGCAAGACCGGCTCCGCATCGGCCAACGACTCGATGCGGAGGCCGCGTCCGCCGTACCCCTCGGCGACACGCTCGTAGTCGGAGCGGCGCAGCACCGTGCCTACGTCGTCGCCGAGCCACTCGCGCTGCCCTCTGGCGATCTGCGTCCAGCAGGCGTCGTTCCCGATCACGGCGATGATCGGGAGTCCGTGCCGCATGAAGGTGTCGAATTCCGCCAGGCTGTAAGCCGCCGACCCGTCACCGTACAGGATCCAGACCTCGGCTTCGGGCCGGCACAGCTTGGCCCCCAGCGCGAATCCGGCACCGACCCCGAGCGTCCCGAACACCCCCGGGTCGAGAAGGCTCAGCGGGCGGCGGGGCGTCACCACGTACGACGCGGTGCCNNTCTCCGCCGTCCAGCACCAGCACGCTGTCCTCGTCCAGGACCCGCTCGAGCGCCCGGCACAGCGCGACCGGGTTGACGAACTCGGTCTCCGCGTCCACCAGGCGGAGGATCTCCGCCTCGCGCTCGGCCTCCCTGGCGCGCAGCCGCTCGAACCACGCGCTGCGGTCGGGCGATGCCGTCCGGTGCTCGGCGAGCCGCTGCAGAACGAGGGACGGATCGGCCAGCAGGCCGAGCGTCGGCTTCCGGTTGTTCGAGAGATCGGCGCGGCTCCTGTTGGCGGAGATCAGCTCGGCGCGCCGGTTGATGTCGCGGCCGTATCCGAGCCGGAAGTCGCAGGCGACGCCCGCCAGGATGACGAGGTCCGCCTCACGAAGCGCCTGCGTGCGCCGGTGCCGAAAGACCACCCGGTGCCGCGCGCCCAACAGGCCGCGAGCCATCCCGGAACAGTAGACGGGGACCTCGAGTCGCTCCACCGCGGCGACCAGACGGCTTACGGTCGTGGGGTCGGCCATCGCCTGGCTCCCCACCAGGAGCACCGGGCGCTCGGCTCGAGCCAGCAGGTCGGCTGCCCGCAGGAGGCTGGCCCGCGAGGGCCCGTCGGGCGGGACCGTGATTCGCGACGACGGGCGCGGCGGCTCGGGTTGGTGGTACAGCTGTCGGAGGTGCCGGGTGATGTACCAGTTCCGCAGGGTGGATCGGAGCGTGCGCGCCGCGTCGGGCCGTCGCTCGAGATCGTACCACGGCTCGACCAACTCCCGACCGTAGAGCACGTCGACCGGGCACTCCAGGAACACCGGGCCGGGCACCCCCTCTTGGGCGACCCGGAACGCCTGCTCGAGCGCGGGGGCCAGATCGCGCACGCGATCGACCCTCACGGCCCACTTGGTGACCGAGTGGAACAGGGAGAGCTGGTCGATGTCCTGGAGGGCCCCGCGTCCCCTGAGCAGGGTGGCCGCCGCGCCGCCCAACAGCACGAGCGGCGACTGCGCCAACTGGGCGTTCTTGACCGCCGTGACCGCGTTGGTCGCCCCGGGCCCGGCCGTGACGGCGGCGACCCCCGGGACGCCGGTGAGTCGCGCCACCGCGTCGGCGGCGAAGACCGCGGTGGCCTCGTCCCGCACGTCGACCACCCGGATGCCGCGACGCTTGGCCTCGACCAGGATCGGCGAGATGTGGCCGCCGCAGAGCGTGAAGAGGAACGGCACCTGTTGCGCCGCGAGCACGTCTCCGATGATCGCGCCGCCGCTGGCTTGCGCGCTCACCACTGTCCCGCGATGGCTCGCGCCACGTGATCGGCAACCGCCATGATCGTGATCATGGGGTTGACCCCGCTCGACGTCGGGAAGTTGCTCCCGTCCGCCACGTACAGCCCGCTGTGCCCGAATACCGCGCCGGTCTCGTCCACCACGGCGGTGGCGGGATCGTTCCCCATGGCCGCGGAGGCCATCTGGTGAAAGGTGATGTACGACATGCGGCATCGGCGGTAGCCCCGCGTGTCGCATTGTGCCGTGAAGCGCGTGAGCCAGCCGCGCCGCCCGGGGACGACGCGGGCCGGGGGCGTCTGGAGGCTCACGATCTCCTCGGCCCCCGCGGCGGCGAGCAGCGCGGCGGCGCCCCGGATTGCCGACCGCACGTGGCGCACGTCGTAGTCGGAGGGTTCGTAGTGCACCTTGGGACGGCCGTCCCGCGTGACCCGCACACGCCCGGCGTCCCGGTCCCGCAGCAGGATGCCGACCACCGACAGATTGCCCAATCGCGCGATGTCCAGCTTGGACTGCTGGGGGCTCTCCCACCCGAAGCCGCTCGCGGGAAGTGCGAAGTGGATCGGCGCCGTCTCGAACTTGGCGCCGTAGCCGGCGTCCTGGTTCGCGAGCTCGTCGGAGAAGCGCGCCTGGATCGCGCCGCCCCACGGCTCGATCCGCTCGGGAAAGAACCCCGCGACCGCAGTCGTCGGATGCAGTCGCAGCCCCCGTCCGAGGCGGGGATGGCGGACCCCCGACCGTCGCAGCAGCGCCGGGGTGTGAATCGCCCCGCACGAGACCACCACCCGCTGCGCCCGCACCGTCAACGGCACCGGAGGGCCGGTGTCGCGTCGAACCCATGCCGTGACTCCGACCGCGCGGCGGCCCTCGAAGAGGATCCGCTCGACCTCGCAGCCCGGCACGATACGGGCGCCCCGGGTCACGGCGTCGGCCAAGTACGTCTTGGCGGTGGAGTTCTTTGCGCCGTGTCGACACCCGTAGCCGCAGTAACCGCACTCGAGGCCCTCCGGGCACGCCGACACGTTCCGCGGCATCGGCTCGACGTGCCAACCGAGCGTCCGGCATCCGCGCTCCAGTACCTGGTCGCGGGGGCTGGGTGTGCTGTAGCGCGTGCCGACGTCGAGCCGCGTGGAGACCCGCGCGAGGGAGTCGGCGAACTCCCGGCTCGAAAAGATCCGCAGGCCGGAGATGGCGTCCCACTCGTGGCGGACCCGCTCGGGGAGCGGAAAGCTGGTCGTGTAGTTGACGACCGTCCCGCCGCCGACGCAGCTGCCGGCCAGAATCGGCATCGAGCCGCTCTGCGTCATCATGAGCCCGCCGTCCAGGTACAGCTTGCCGAGCATCTCTCCTTCGACCTGCGTGAGATCCGCCGGTCCCGGGTTGATCCCCTTCTCGAGTACCACCACGCTCCGACCGGCCTCGGCCAGGACCCCGGCGACGACCCCGCCGCCCGCCCCCGAGCCCACGATCACGACGTCGCACGCGATCTGCGTCTCCCGGTCGACCACCTCGACCGCCAAGGACGTCCCGGGCCCGGGCGGCGGTGGGAGCGGCCCCGGGTACCCCACGGCACGCCACGCGGGATGGCCTCCTGCGGCGTCGGGCCAGCAGTAGTGCGCGACCTGGGTCAGGCGCTTGAGCGCCTGGAAGCCGGCGCGTCGCAGTGCCAGGCCGGAGAACGCCCACGAAGCGAGCGTCCGCTCGCGGGCCTCGGGCGTCATGCGATCGAGGGAGGCGAACTCCCCGCTGAGAAGCAGGTTGGCGAGCGGCGATTCGAGCACCCGGAGCAACGCGGCGAGGCGCGAGCGGTCGTCCGCGTCGGCGATCGAGGCGATGAGGCGCTCCGCCGCGTCCGCGGTGCCGGCGGCGGCGGCGCTGTGGCCGAAGTACCCGCCCGGGTCGTGGGAGCGTGGCACGGCGGGGATCAAGGCCTCGCAGACCGCGGCCAGGGTCGCCCGCCGGCGGGGGGAGAGGTCCATGGGCACGTCACATTCTATCACCCGCGGCCGATGAGCGCAGGAAGGGGGGCAGGTGAGAAGGACCTTTCAGCCGCGTTTCATGCGGTCTTCAGGGGGCCGAGTGTTGTATGCAACGTGGGGCAGTGTCGGCTCCCCAGGAGGTGACGCATGATCACCATGGACCTCACGGCGGGTGAGCTCGAGATCCTCGAACACATCCTCGAGAACAGCCTGTCGGATCTGCGCATGGAGATCGCGGCGACGGACAGCATGGACTTTCGCGATCGACTGAAGGAGCGCAAGCGCGTCATCGCGAAGGCGCTGGCGGCACTCGGCGAAGGCTGACCATGCCCCGGACGGACCGCGAGACGGTGACGTTTCGCTCGCGGCGCGAGGGCTGGACGGTCGGGATGGCGTCGGCCCCGGTGGTCATCTTGGGCGGGTTGCTCGGTTACCTGCTCGCGGCGAACGGTCGCGGCAGGGCCCTCTGGTTGGTGGCGGCCGCCGCGGTCGTCTACGCCGTGCTGGTGCGCGTCTATCTCTTTCCGGTGCGGTACGAGGTCGGGCGCGATCACCTCACCGTCCGGAGCGGCGTCCAACGCGTCTCCATCCCTCTCGCCGAGATCGAGCGCGTCGAGCCGACGACCGACCGCCGGTCGGAGTCCCAGCTGTCGCTCGATCGGCTGCGCGTCACCTACCGCACCAACGGCCGGGAGACGGTACGGCTCCTGACCCCGCGGGACGCCGCGCGCTTCCTCGATACGCTGGCGAGGACGGGGGCGGGCCTCGAGCGCCGCGGGGGCGAGCTGGTCAGGCGGGAGCGGTGACGCCGGGCCGTGAGCACGCCCCCCACGTCACGGGGTAGCCGTCAGGTGGCCGACGCGCGGCCCTTGCCCGTCACCGCGTTGTAGAGCCAGCCGAAGATCGCGGCCGCGACCGCGCCGTCCACGGCGGCGTAGAGTCCGACGACGATCACCGACCCGATTCCGTCCGGCCCGTTGTAGCCCGGGTAGATGGAGGCGCCGAAGGCGAGCGCGGCGGCTCCGTAATCGGTGAACATCAGGTTGCCCAGTGCGACGAGAAGGAATCCGCCGCCCCACAGGACGGCGCCGGCGATTGCCAGGGCTTTCAGGTCGAGCTTCATGGTGGAACCCCCCTGCCAAGGTGTCCGTGCGAGCGGTCCGGAACCTCCCCGCCCCTGTCGTGCCCGAAACGTGGCCGGCGGGATGGCATCCGTCCATGGCAGCGGGAAGAGTGCGGGCGGCGTCACGCCCGGCACGGTGGTCAGGGAGCGTTCAGGCGACGATCGGAAGGATAGGGGACCACGTCCAGCACTTCGCCGCTCGCGAGGCGTGACTGCAGGTCCCGCCAGAAGGGCGGCCGAAAGAGACACGCGTGCTCCCCGAGGAACCGCTCCCGCAACCCACCCTTGAGTTCCAGGAACCGGACCAGCTCTTCGGGGAACACGTCGTGCGGTCCGACATGGAACCACGGCTCCGCGTCGAGCTCGTCCTCCGGATACCGCGCCTCGGGAATCTCGCGGAACCGGCAGTCGCTCAGGAGGCAGAGCTCGTCGTAGTCGTAGAAGATGACCCGGCCGTGTCGGGTCACCCCGAAGTTCTTGAGAAGCAGGTCGCCCGGAAAGACGTTGGTGCTCGCCAGATCCCGCACGGCGCGTCCGTAGTCCAACACGGCCCGGAGGGCGCGCTCGGGGTCGGCGTCGCGAAGGTACAGGTTCAAGGGCCGGACCCGGCGCTCGGTGTAGAGGTGCCGGATCACCACCCGGTCGCCCTCGAGCGCCACGCTGCGCGAGGCGGTGGCCAACAGTTCCTCGAGGAGGTCCGGCGCGAATCGCGAGGCCGCGAACTCGAGGTGCTCGAACTCCTGCGCATCGACCAGCCGGCCGGCGCGGTCGTGTTGGAAGACCAAGCGATACCGCTCCCGCACCCGCTCGCGCGTCGTCTGCTTGGGGTAGTCGAAGACGTCGCGGATCACCTTGAACACCACGTCGAACGAGGGAAGCGTGAAGACGGCCATCACCATGCCCCGCGCCCCCGGGGCGTGCACGAACCGTTCGTCGCTGCGGTCCAGGTGCCGGTAGAGGTCGCGGTAGAACTCGGTCTTGCCGTGCTTGTTGTGTCCCAGGGCGCTGTACAGCTCGGCGAGCGGCTTGTGGGGCATGAGCGACTTCAGGAACTCGATGACGTCGGCCGGGCGGCGGGCGTCGACGTGGAAGTACGAGCGGGTGAAGCTGAAGACCACGCTCACATCCGCCTCGGAGAGAAGCACCGCGTCGGCCTGGATGGCCGTCCCGTCGTGCACCAGGGCGATGACCAGCGGCATCACCCGATCGCCGCCCCGCACCCGCCCCACGATGTACGCTCCCTTGCGGCGGTAGAAGATCGAGTCGAGCACCTCGACCGCCTCGAAGGGTACCGGGGCCACGCCCTCCTCCCACCGCGCCGCGATCTGGAGCGCAATCTGGCGGGCCCGCTCGTCCGGGTCGCGGTACGGGATGGCGAAGGCGAAGTCGTGCAGCATCTCGACGAGGGCGCGGGCCAGATCGCCGTTGGTCTGGTAGGTGCGATAGGGTCGCTCGCCCAGCAGACCGACCGGAACGCGGGCGAACTGGAAGTCGACGTACTCGACGGCCGGGTTCACGCCGACGGTCCCGAGCACGCGGCGGGTGACCGAGTTGAAGAAGGTCTCGGCCAGCTCCATGTTCGGGTACCCCGAGATCAGTTCGGAGTAAGCCGCACGCATCGCCGCCCATCGGGTCGGATCGGTCGCGTGCGCCCCCATCGCCGCGCGCAGGTCGCCCACGACCCGGTCGAGGACCCGGCCGTAGAGCGCCAAACGATCCCGGGCGTCCTCCTGCGTGCCGCTCCAATCGGCCCGCTCGAACCGGCCCTTGGCGCGGGCGGTGATCGTGTGGAACTCCTGCTGATAGGCGTCGAACGCGCGGCGGACCACCTCGGCGTGACGCCGCGCCGACGCCGCGGCCTCCGCACCCCTGCCCGCGGGCTGCACCGGGACCCCCCCGGGCCCGGGGTGTCGACCCTGCGCGGGTCGCTCGGCGGCGGACAGTCTTTCCATTGTCGGGCAGCGTGTCGTCGACCCGACGGGCGCAAGACCCGTGCCGAAGGCGCTACAGGGTCAGGAGGCACCACTCCTTGTCGCAGGGCGCCGTCCCCATCTGGAGCCCGGTATCGTCCGCGACCAGGATGTTGTTGGAGTGGTTGAACCCGAAGCCGTTGTCGGTATCGTACAGGCCCGGCTCGTTGGAGAAGTGCATCCCCGCGCGCATGACGGTATAGTCGCCCAGCGCATGATACGGCGGCTGATGCCCCTCCATGCCCTCCCCGTGTCCCGGCCGATGGTAGACCAGGTGCGCACACCGGTTGGCCACCTGATGTTCGTGCACTGCGCGGGCGACCTCGGAGCACGTGGTACCGGTCGTCGACCGCTCCGCCTGGACGTAGTAGCACTCGGTATGGACCGTCCACACGTGTTCCTGCCAGTCGCTCCACGGGGCGATCAGGAACGAGCGGTACTGCTCGCCCCCGTACCCGCCGACCCTCACGACGCCGGCCAACTGCAAGGCGTGTCCGCGCTCGATGCGAGCCCATGAGACCTGGTTGGGGTGCGGGTAGGCGGTCTTGCGGCCGGTGCGGCACCCCACCCCGACGGAGATCCCGACCGCGTTGTGGGGCTCCGAGTCGTGCGGGATGTCCTGCATGATCCGATGCATGCCCCAGAGCCGCACGGCGTTCTCGATCTCCCAGTCCAGCGTTCCGACCCCCCGCTCCATGATGTAGTTCCGCGCGAAGGCGTGGATCTCGGACCAATAGTCCATTGCCCGCTGGGTGAGCGCGTTCTCGAGGTCGTCCTTGACGACGCGGTGCCTGATGAGCACGTCGTAGACGTCCACGAACTGCGAGCCGGGCAGCGCGGCCGCCACCTGGCCGAACGCGCCGGTTTCCGGGCGGGTCGGTTTCGGAACGTCGATGTCGCCGAACATGTCGAGTCGGGCCGCGTTCGCCTGGCCCGGGAGGATGCCGATCTCCGCCGACCCGCCGGCGTCGATCCCGATCGTCGTGCCGTCGTACCCCAGGCTGCGGAGGGTCTCCCCCCACCACCGATGGACGTTGACGGTGTTGCCCGGGCGGACCGTCTCTTGGTGCGGCATCCCGTCCGCCGCGTGATGCCAATCGAAGTAGGCGTGCGCGTCGGTGCTCCACCAATCGGCGACCAACTGGCGATCGAGGTACGGATGCAGCCAGATCAAGGCCTCGTCGTCGTCCATCGGCAGAAAGCACGCGAACGGACGTTCGGTGGTCGTGTGGAGCAGCCCGGTCGCGTAGATGATGTTCCACCGATTGGTCAACAACAGACCGCCGTCGACGCCGCGTGCGCGGGCCTCCTCCTTGAGCCGCCTCGCCTTGGCCTGGTACCATGCGAGTGGCAGGCGGTGAGCCGTGGCTGCCGCGGGGAGCGTGTGGCGTCGTCGGGCTTGCTCCCGCCGCAGCAGGACGAAGCTCTCGGAGGCCGCAGCCCTCGCCATCGCCCGCTCGTCGGGCCAGGCGTCCTTCGGACCGGTCACCACGGCACCGCCCACTCCCAGGCCGGTCATGGCGACGAATTGGCGACGTGTCAGCGACATCGGAACACCTCACTTCCTGGCTGCCGGGTCCCTCGGTTGGTGATTGCGCGTCGGGAGGCTAAGATGCGCCGATTCCGGCGGCGGGGTAAGCAGGCGATCGTAGCGGGGTGGGCGCGGGAACCCGGGTTCGACGCGAGGACACGGCAGTGCGACTAGCGAGACATCGTGCGGATGGTCACCGGCCGGCGGGTCCCGTCCGCGGGGCTCGGTGGGTGGCGATCCGCCTGCTCGCGGCCTTCCTCGCGCTGCCCGCGTCGGCGAGCTCCCTCGCGGCGCAGGCGGAGACGGCGGTGGTCACCGGGACGGTTCGGGACTCGCTGTCGGGCAACCCCGTGCCGTTCGTGATCGTGCGGCTGGCCGGTACGGAGGCGTCGGCGCTGTCGACGTTCGACGGCCGCTTCCGGATCGAGGTGCCCACGGGCCCGGGCGAGCTCGAGCTCCGGAAGATCGGCTACCGCGTGGTCTCGATTCCGATCGCGCCGGATCCCGGCGGTCTCCATCTCGACATCACGATGGTGCCGGTGGCGGTGGAGTTGCAGGGCCTCGACGTGCGGGGCGAGTACGAGGATCCGGCGCTGAGGATCATCCGGCGTGCCATCGAGCGCAAGAACGACGTCCTGGAACGGATCCACGACTACCGCTACCAGGCGTACGTCCGGCTGATCGTCCGGGATCTGGGCATCCCGGAAGACTCGGTGGCGTCGATCGTCCTCCTGACGGAGACGCTGACGAGCGCCTACTGGGAGCAGCCGGATCGGTATCAGGAGGTCATCACGCGTCGCCGGCAGTCCAGCAACCTCCCCGCCGAGCGGAACTTCGTGTCGGTCGGTCAGATCGTGAACTTCAACAAGGATCGCATCGACCTGGAGAAGTACCTGGTGGTGTCCCCCACGGCCGACGACGCCNNTGTGGGAGGGAACGCAGATGATCTATCGGTTGGCGGTCGAGCCCAAGAGCCAGGCGGCCCCGCTCTTCGTCGGGATGCTGGACATCGCGGACTCGACCTACGACGTCCGGGCCATCGACGTCGGGGCGAACCGGGCGGTGCGGTTCGAGTTCTTTCAGAACCTCCGGTACCGGCAGCGGATGGCCGAGGTGGCCCCCGACGCGTGGCTGCCCGTGGAGATAGAGTTCTCGGGCGAGCTCTTCATCGGGCTCCCCCTTCCGGGGCTGCCCAACCGGATGTCGTTCGGCCACACGGCGGTTCTGGAAGACTACCGGTTCGACACGGGGCGACCGCCAGCCACGTTGGGGGAGTACCTGATCGTGGTCGACGAGCGGGCCGACCAGGGCGACAGCCTCCGCTGGCAGGAGCGCCGCGCGATTCCGTGGAACGAGACCGAGCTGGGGGCGTGGGCCCGTATCGATTCGCTGGAGCGGACACCGCCATCGCTGATGGGCAAGATCGGGCGCGGGGCGCTGGGCATCGTGGCGTTGGCCAACAACGAGGACTTCTTCCACTACAACCGGGTGGAGGGGGCGTACCTGGGAGCCGGGGTGACCCTGCGGGGCGTCTCACCCGACCTCATCCTGCGGGCCAAATCGGGGTACGGCTTCGAGCGGGGGGCATGGCAGCACCGCTTCGGCGCGCATTACCGAGTGTGGGAGCGGCAGCGGATGTGGCTCGGGGCCTGGTACCGCGACGAGGTCACCCGGCGGCCGACGCTGGTCTCCGGCGACTACAACCCCACCCCGTTGGCGCTGCTGTCGCAGCTCGATCCGTACGACTACCACCGGGACCACGGCATCGGCGTCTCGCTGCAGACGCGGGTGATGGATTTCGTGCGGCTGCGGCTCGGCTACACGGACGTGGAACAGACCTCGCTCGACCTGGAGAGCGAGTACGCGCTGTTCCCCCGGGACACGCCGGTGCGTCCCAACCCGCCGATCGTGGACGGGCGGCTTCGTTCGGTGTCGGCGAGCATCGGTTACGACTCCCGCCGGCTCTTCCGGCAGATGGGACGGGACTTCTACCTCAGTTCGTTCACGTACACACAGGTTGCCGTGGGGGTGGAATACGCCGATCCGGCAATCATCGGCAACGATTTCGATTTCGCCCGATACTTCTTCCAGCTGCACCGGCGACAGCGGACCCTGAACCTCGGACTCACCACGCTCCACCTCGAGCTGGGGATCTCCTCGGGGTCGCTGCCCCCGCAGCGATACTACACCGTGGACTACGGGCGGGGGGCGTTCTTCGAGGGGGGCGGGTTCAATACGCTGAATGAGACGAACTTCTCGGGCAACCGCGCTGCGATGTTCCACGTCAACCACAACTTCGACCAACTGTTCCGGCGCACCAAGATCCCGTTGCTTCGAGAGCTCCCCTTCACGTTCACCGTCCACGGGGGCGCGTTCTGGACGGATTTCGTCGAGCATACGCCCACTCCGGGGGACGACGAGCTGTACACGGCACCGACGGCCTACGGGGAGATCGGGTTCGGCTTCGCGAATCTCACGCCGTGGATCTCGCCGCTCAACTTCGGGGTGTGGCTGACGTGGCAGGTATCGGATTACGGCACCGAGCGGTTCGACCTTCGCGTGGGTGTGCCGGGGTTCTGAACGTGACGGCGGCCAATGAAGATTCGTTCACGACGCGTTTCGCAAAAATTTCATCGCGGCTTCACCCGCGCGTGGTTACGATGGGTTCGTTCGGGCGAGCCGTGCGGGGAGGGACCGCGCCGGAGCGTAGCGGAGACCCATGGATCCGTGTGATCACCTCGACCTGGACTGGTGAGACGAGGAGTCGTAGGTCTCACCCACGCCGATGTGGCGTCTCGGTGTGCTTTGCAAGGGAGACGGCGAGCGACCCGTTTCGACTTGCAGCGCCGACGCTGGCGAACCGAGCGGTCGCAACCGGATTCGGCCGCGAGGGAATGGAAACCGGAGCTCGGAAGGCCCTACCGGAACGTCAGGCAGGCGGTGGCCGACCGAAGAAGAACAGGGAAGCAATTTCCCTGACCCCGGGTAACCAGCGTGCAGGGCGGCTCGCCTCTCGCGGAGCGGAGGGGAGGCGGGCCGCCCGTTTTTCGTGTGGCACGGCGGCTTCGACCAGTGGGCTGTCGTGACGCCGCTCCCCCAACGGCTCGATCACCTCGTCGTCGCGGTTCCCGACCTCCAGGAGGGTGGAAGGCTGCTGGCCGCACGACTCGGGGTGGAACCCAGCCCGGGGGGCCGGCACCACGGCTTCGGCACCAAGAACCTCCTCGTGTCGTTGGGCTCGGACGCCTACCTCGAGATCATCGGCCCCGACCCGGGTCAGCCCAGGCCGCGCGGCGGGCGTGCGTTGGGGGTCGATCGGGTCACGGGACCGCGGTTGGTGACTTGGGCGGTGCGGGAACCGGATCTGGAGGGGCGGATGGCCGCCGCGCGGGCGGCCGGCTTCGACCCCGGGTCGATCGTGGAGATGGGACGGGATCGTCCGGACGGGGTTCGGTTGGCGTGGCGGCTCGGAGTGCCGCCGGCGACCCTGGCGGGCGGTGAGCTGCCGGGGGACGGGCTGGTGCCGTTTCTCATCGACTGGGGCCAGACGCCCCACCCGTCCGTCGGGCTGCCGGCCGAGTGCGTGCTGGTGTCGCTCCGGGGCGAACATCCCGATCCGGATGCGATCGGCGCGATGTTGCGGGCAATGGACGTCGATCTCGCGGTGACCGCCGGATCGGAGCCCCGCCTCCTCGCGACGGTCGACACTCCCCGCGGATCGGTGGAGCTGGCGTAGGGCCGGTCCGGCTCACGCGGCCGGGATCGACGTCGGAACGTGGCGGCCGGTGCGGCTCAGCGTGGGCCCGAGCCAGGCGGCGACGTAGGCGGCGCCCGCGACGAGGTACAGCGCTTTGATGCCGACCGCCATCGACGAGTATTCCAGCAGCCCGCCCACGATCGCCCCGAGGACGTTGTAGCCCAGGGCGCGCGCCGTGTCGGTCCGATGCCTGAACAGCGCGGCGAAGATCACCGCCGAGAAGAAGATCGGCAGCGCGACCATGAAGCTTCCCAACACCCAGTGCGCCAGTGGGCCCAACCCCACCAGTGCGCGCGCCGGCACGAGGTACGCCACGGCGAGCGCGCCGAACAGACCGACGAACCACGGGTGGGGGGAAGCCGGCTGCCGGCGAATCACCAGGGCGTTGGCCAGCAGGATCATGAAAAGGATTGCGGAGAAGACG
>JABAOE010001340.1_pt1 | contig 21474 bp, 27 predicted proteins | sample 7062141 | NCBI WGS metagenome assembly JABAOE01 (sample SAMN14538627, study PRJNA623070) | marine sediment metagenome | biome: marine biome [ENVO:00000428]; feature: marine pelagic biome [ENVO:01000023]; material: deep marine sediment [ENVO:00002113] | place: India: Gulf of Khambhat ... | reverse complement strand
GTTGACGAGCTTCAGTTCCTCATCTGTGTATCCGGCTTCGACGAAGGACCCGGCCTGGGGCAGCACGTTGTAGCCGATCGGCCGTGCGTACAGCTCTCCACGGGGATCGGACCAGCCGCCCCTCACGAGGGCCTCCTCGTCCTTGCCCAGCACGTCCATCTCGTGGGAGAGGACGTCGATGCCGGCCTGTCCCGAACCGGAGACCGCCTGATAGGAGGTGGCGACGAGCCGGCGTAGTCCCGCCGCGCGGTGCAGCGGCCCGGCCGCCATCATCAACACCATCGTCGTGCAGTTGGGGTTGGCGATGATCCCGCTGTGGCCGGCGATGGCGTCGTCGTTCACATCGGCGACGACCAGCGGTACCGCGTCGTCCATGCGGAAGGCGGACGAGTTGTCGATCACAACCGCACCCGCCTCCGCAAAACGAGGAGCGTGCTGCCGGGACCGTTGCGCTCCGGCCGAAAAGAGCGCTACTTCGATCCCCGCAGGATCCGCAGTCGCCAGGTCCTCGACCGTGACGTCACCCCAGCGAGTAGGTACCACACGGCCCGCAGAGCGTGACGACGCCATCAGGCGCAACCGGTCGACCGCGTAGTCCCGCTCTTCGAGGATCGACAGCATCGTCGTGCCCACAGCGCCCGTTGCGCCGGCAATCGCGACCGATCGAGGATTCCTCACTGAACCCTCCCGACGTCCTCGGTCTCGGCGGCAAACGCTTCGCGGAGGCTGCGCACGGCTTCTTCGACGTCGGCTCCCCTCACGACGCACGAGATCCTGATGAGCGACGTGGAGATCATCTCGATGTTTATGCCGTGGGTCGACAGCACCCGAAACATCTTCGAGGCGACCCCCGATTCCGACTTCATCCCGGCGCCGACGAGCGAAAGCTTTGCGATGTCGGCATCGACGTCTACGCCGCGGGCCCCCACTTCGATGGCAACGGACTCGGCCAGGGTTCGCGCCGACTCGATCTCGGCTTTGGGAACGGTGAAGCTGATGTCGGTCACGCCGTCGATCGAGACGTTCTGGACGATCATGTCGACGTTGACGCCGGCGTCGGCGAGCGGCTCGAAGATGCCGGCGGCGACACCCGGCTTGTCGGGCACGCCGTGGACCGTCACCTTGGCCTCGGACGTGTCGTGCGCCACGCCGCGGACGATGGCCTCTTCCATCACGTCCTCCTTCACCCACGTGCCGACCCCGTTGTGAAACGAGGATCGCACATGGATCGGTATCCGGTAGCGGCGCCCGAACTCGACCGAGCGCGCCATGAGCACCCTGGCGCCGGCCCCGGAGAGCTCGAGCATCTCTTCGAAGCTCACCTCGTCGAGCTTCTCCGCCGACGGGACGAGGCGGGGATCGGCGGAGAAGACACCGTCGACGTCCGTGTAGATCTCACAGACATCGGCGTTGAGCGCGGCGGCGAGGGCAACCGCGGTCGCATCGGATCCGCCCCGCCCCAGGGTCGTGATCTCCTTCCCGATCGGGTCGACGCCCTGGAAGCCGGCGACGATGACGACCCTGCCCTCCTCCAGGCCCGCCCGCACACGGTCGGCGCGAATGTCGATGATCTCGGCCTGACCGTGGACCGAGGTGGTGAGGATGCCGGCCTGGGAACCGGTGAGGCTCATCGCCGAGACGCCGAGGTCCTGCATGGCCATGGCACACAGCGCCATCGAGATCCGCTCTCCGGCGGTCAACAGCATGTCCATCTCGCGCGGGTGGGAGTTCTCGCTCACGTCGGCGGCGAGTGCAACGAGCTCGTCCGTGCTCGCCCCCATCGCCGAGACCACGACGACGACGTCGTTGCCCGCCTTGTGGCTCTCCACGACCCGCCTCGCCACGTTGCGGATCCGATCCGCGTCGGCCACGGACGTTCCGCCGAACTTCTGGACGATGAGCGCCATAGGTCGAGCGAGTGTACCGCCGGGTCGGAGCCGGCCATGACCCTCCGGACTTCGCCCCGGGCGGCTCCTCGGAGCTCATCCGGGGCACGAGTGCGGGGCCGACCGGTACCGTGGACCCTCAGGACTCCGCATCGAGAAAGGGATGGATCACCGTGTCGACGGCCTACACCGACATCTCCTACCGAACCGAAGAGGGCCTCGCATGGATCGTCATCAACCGGCCGGAGCGTTACAACGCATTCCGGTCGAAGACGGTCGACGAGATGATCCACGCCCTCAAGCGCGCCTGGGCCGATCCCGAGGTCGGCGTCGTCGCCCTGCGTGGGGCCGGGGACAAGGCTTTCTGCACCGGGGGCGACCAGAAGCAGCGGGCGGAGACGGGCGACTACGGGCCGAGCGAATCGGGGCTGTTCGAGATCGAGACGCTGCACCAGCTGATCCGGGAGATCCCCAAGCCGGTGATCGCCGCCGTCAACGGCGTGGCCATCGGCGGCGGCCACGTCCTCCACGTCCTGTGCGACCTCACCGTCGCCGCCGACCATGCGAGGTTCGGCCAGTCGGGCCCCCGGGTCGGGTCGTTCGACGCCGGCTTCGGTACGGCGTACCTCGCCAGGATCGTCGGNNGTCGGCGAGAAGCGGGCGCGCGAGATCTGGTACTTCTGCCGCCAGTACGACGCCGAGACAGTGCTGCAATGGGGCCTCGTCAACGAGGTGGTGCCGATCGACGAGCTCGACGACGCCGTCCGCCGCCTCGCTGGTGAGATGCTCGACAAGAGCCCGACGGCCTTGCGCGTCCTCAAGCACTCGTTCAACGCCGACACCGACCACATCGCGGGGATCGCGACGATGGGCTTCGCCTCCCTCGACCTGTACGTCGAGACCGACGAGGCCAAGGAAGGGGTGCGGGCCTTCAACGAGAAGCGCGACCCCGAGTTCGGCGCGTACCGGCGCTGAGAGCCATGAGCACCCGCCTCAGCCGTCTCGCGGCCGCTACCGCCGTTGCTGCACTCGTTGTCGCGGCATGTGGCGGGGCCGACCCCGCCCCCGAGACCACACAGGCGGCAGCGACAACCGCCACCGTTGCGCCTCCTCCGGCACCGGAGACCGGGCCCCCGGCCGATTACACCGCGTTCCGGGCTCAGCCGACGGCGTGCGGTGCCGGTCGGCCCCCCGAGGCGGCCGCGCCGTCCTTTGCCGCTCCCGGCGACGCCGGCCTCGACACGGCGGCCACCGTCGAGGTGACGATCTCGACCTCGTGTGGCGACCTCGTCATCCTCCTCGACTCCGCGCTGGCGCCGGAGACCGTCAACTCCTTTGTGTTCCTCGCCACGAACGGGTTCTTCGACGGCACGGCCTCGCATCGCATCGTCCCCGGATTCGTCGTGCAGGCGGGCGATCCGACCGCGACGGGCTTCGGCGGGCCCGGGTACGTCCTCCCTGACGAGCTGCCGCCGGCGGAGTACATCTATCGACGCGGCGACGTGGCAATGGCAAACGGGGGACCCGGCACAGGGGGCTCGCAGTTCTTCATCGCGTTCGCCGACCTCGGCCTCCCCACCGACTTCACGGTGTTCGGACGGATCGGCTCCGGCTTCGACGTGCTCGACCGCATCGAGTCGATCCCCCTCGGGCGGAGCCGGAGCGGCGAGATGAGCGCTCCGCTCGAGACGCTGTACATCGAATCGGTGTCGGTGACGGGTTCGACCGGCTGACGGGACCCCGGCCCCACGCGCCACGCCCGCCCTCCCTATCATGATCGCCGTGGCGACGGCAAAGCGCGAACGGCAACGGGCGAACCGGGATGTCAAGCGCGCCGCCGAGCGCAAGGCGAAGAGGCGCACCGCGCTGTTGACCAGGTCCCGCCGCATCCTGACCTGGGCCGTGATCATCGTTGTGCTCTTCATCCTCCTCAACCTCCTCCTCAACTCGGGCTCCGACGAGGCGCTGGGGATCGCCGCCGTCGCCTGAGCGTGGCCGTCGATCTCCATCTCCACTCGACGGCGTCGGACGGAAGCGAGTCCCCATCGGGCGTCGTCGCCCTCGCCGCCGCCGCCGGACTGGGTGCCATCGCACTCACCGACCACGACAACCTCGACGGCGTGGCCGAGGCCCGGGAGGCCGCAGCCGTCCACGGGATCGAGGTCGTGGCCGGCACCGAGCTCTCCGTCGTGTGGGAATCGTCCGGAGCCGTCCACCTCCTCGTGTACTTCCTCGAGCCGGGACCGGGCCCCCTCCAGGATCGCCTCGAGTGGCTCCGGCGCGCCCGCTCGACCCGCAACGAGCGCATTGCCGAGCGGCTCCGCGGCCTCGGAGTCGACCTCTCCTACGACGAGGTCGTCGCCGAGGCCGGCGGTGGCGTCGTCGGCAGGCCTCACTTCGCTGCGGTGCTCGCCGCCAAGGGCCACGTCTCCGACATCGCAGATGCGTTCGATCGCTACCTCGCCGCCGGCAGGCCCGCCTACGTCGACCGGGAGCGGCTCGACGCCGTCGAGGCCATCCGACTCGCCCGCGCCTCGGGTGCGGTGCCGGTGATCGCTCACCCGCACACGATCGGCATCTCCGCCGACGAGTACCGCAGTGCGTTCCGCCGGCTCACCGGCGAAGGGCTCGGCGGCATCGAGGCCCACTACGCCGAGTACGAGCCGGCGATGCGCGCCCACCTCGCCGAGCTGTGCCGCGATCTCGGCGTCGTCGCCACCGGCGGCTCCGACTTCCACGGCTCGTACAAGCCGGGGTTGTCCGTCGGCGTCGGGAGGGGCGACCTCGAGGTGCCGGACTCTGTCCTCGACGAGCTCCGGGCCCGGCAACGGCACGGTTAAGCCGCCCTGCGCCGTCTCCGATAGAGATCACAGAGGTGCACGTATCGCGATGACGGCCGAACCTGCGTCTGGTCGGTTCCAGGCGCCGATCTCGTATGTCGACGTCCGGAGGTCGTACAACACCTTCCGGGCGGTCGGCGGCGCCCTCATCGCGCTCCTCGCCTTCGTCATGTGGGCACGCGGCGACGGACCGGCCCCGCTGGCCGCCGCAGGCGGAGGCGCGATCCTCGTCGATGCCCTGACACGGCTCAATCGCGGCTCGAGCGCCCTCCCACTGCTCGTGCTCGACGTCACGGTGATCGGCCTCGTCCTCGTCGTCGGTGGCCACGCCCCGGTGCTCGCCGGGCCGGGCTTCGTCTACATCCTCACCGGGGCCATGCTCCTCGTCCCGCTGCGTCATGCCCTGTGGCTCGTCGTGTACACCGCGGCCTGGGCGCTCCCCATCGCCTGGTGGTCGCCGCTGCTCGACGCGCCAACGGCCACGAGCGGCGCCATGTTCGAGATCGGGGCGGTGGTCGTGTTCACCGGCCTCATCGCAGAGCTCCTCTACAGCGCGGGCCGGGCGCTCTTCGATGCCAGCGAACGCCACCGCCACGCCCTCGACTCGGAGCGGCGCGCCGTCCAGATCAAGGACGAGTTCGTCTCGATGGTGAGCCACGAGTTGCGGACACCGCTGACGTCGATCGCCGGGTTCACCGACACACTGCGTGAGACCTGGGCCGGACTCGAGCCGACGGAAGTGGAGGAGTTCCTTCACATCATGCGCCGGGAGACGGCGCACCTGGCCAACCTGGTCGAGGACATCCTGGTGATCCCCCGCCTCGAGGCGGGGAGGTTGAAGCTGGACCCGATCGAGATCGACCTCCGCCGCCACTCCTTCGAGACGGCCGAGATCGTCTTCCAAGATGGCGTCACCGACTTCTCCGTTGCCATTCCCGGAGGCGTCATCGTCGAAGCCGACGAAGTGCGGCTGAAGCAGATCCTCCGCAACCTCCTCGAGAACGCCCGCAAGTACGGCGGCGACCAGGTGCTCGTCGAGGGCGAAACTCGCGGGGACATGTACCAGCTCGTCGTCTCCGACAACGGCCCGGGGATCGGCGAGTCGGACCGGGACCGGATCTTCGATCATTTCGAGCAGGGCTCGAAGGGCGATGCCCGCTCCGACACCGGCGTCGGGCTCGGCCTTCCCATCGCGAGGAAGCTGGCGCGGGCGATGGGCGGGGACCTGTGGTTCGAGTCGCGGTTCCCAACCGGGTCACGGTTCTGTGTGACGGTGAAGCTGGCGCGGCTCGCCCACGCCGCGTACCCCGATGGCGNNGAGCAGCGGTGGTCTTCGGGGTCTGGGCGGTTGTTGTTCGCTTCGGGAGAGCGATCCGGCGAGGGGTGGCGGAGCCCGAGTTCCGCGGCCTCCTCACGCTCGTCGCGGTGCTCGTCGCCGCGGGGACGTGGTTCTACATGATCGTCGAGGACTGGGGGTGGGTCGATTCGGTCTACTTCACCGTCATCACCCTCACCACGGTCGGGTACGGGGACCTCAACCCGACGACGGCGGGGTCGAAGCTCTTCACTGTGGCGCTCGTCCTCGTCGGGATCGGCGTCCTCCTCACGTTCGTCGAGCGGATCGCGAGGTACGCCACCGAGGACGCCGCCCAGCGACGCGACCGGCGCCGGGGTGACTGACCACCGCCGCCCGGGTCAGGCGGGCTCTTCCTCCCCGGCGTCCCGCTCCCCCCACGGCATACTGTCGTAGCTGTGCGACGACATGGCGGCAGGGATTTCCCGAGGTCGCCACGCCAGCACCCAGGCGCTCTGGCGCGGCGGAGGGGACGGCGACGCCGTCGCGGCGCGTGCCTCGTCGACCACGTGCGCCACGACGGCGAGGATGGCTGCGGTCTCCCGGGGGCCGGCGCCGCCAGTGATCTCGATGGCGCTCATGACCCCAACTCCACCAGCTCGACCAGGGTGCCCGCAAACGAGCCGGGATGGACGAACGCGATCCGGGCGCCCCGCCCACCACGTCGGGGGGAGTCATCGACGAGGCTGGCCCCCTCGCTGCGGAGCCGCTCGAGGGCGGCGTCGATGTCGGCAACGGCAAACGCGAGGTGGTGGATGCCCTCGCCCCGCCGTTCGATGAAGCGCCCCACCGGCGTGTCGGGCCCGAGCGGCCTGAGGAGCTGGACGAACGAACCGCCGACCGGGATCATCGCCTCCTCCACCCCCTGGTCCTCGACGACCTCCCGGTACATCGGCCGGGCTCCGTAGAGCGCCCCGTACTGCTCGAGGGCGGCGTCGAGGTCGCGCACTGCGATCGCCACGTGGTCGAGGTTGTACGGAAACATCCCGCCAACGTACTAGACGGGCCCGGGGGCGTCCTCCCCGCTCCACTCCCGGATCGGGGTGACCGGGCGACCGGTAGCATCGAGGGTGCCGAGAACCAGGAGCTCCCATGTCCGACCCGGTCATCTGTTCCATCGCCCGCACCCCGATCGGCCGGTTCAGCGGCGCGTTCACGCCGCTGACGGCCATGGACCTCGGCGCCGTTGCGATGTCCGCCGCCCTCGAACGTGCCGGCCTCACCGGCGACCAGGTCGACGAGGTCCTGTTCGGGCACGTCATCCAGGCCGGTCAGGGCCAGATCACCGCCCGCCAGGCCGCCCGAGCGGCGGGGGTGCCGATGACGGTCCCGGCGACGACGATCAACAAGGTGTGCCTCTCCGGCATGGCCGCCATCGCCGAGGCATCCCGTCACATCCGCCTCGGTGAGTCGACGTTCGTCCTCGCCGGTGGCATGGAGTCGATGACGAACGCACCGTACGTGCTCCCGGGCGCGCGCCACGGGCTGCGCATCGGCGATGCCACCCTCGTCGACTCGATGCAGCACGACGGGCTGTGGTGTGCGTTCGACGACTGCACCATGGGCGAGTCTTCGGACATGAAGAACCGGGTCCTCGGCATCGACCGCCAGTCCCAAGACCAGTGGGCGGCGGAGAGCCACGCCCGTGCCCTCGCCGCCACCGAATCCGGGGCGCTCGCCGCCGAGATCGCACCGGTCGAGGTGCCGCAACGCAAGGGCGATGCGATCGTCGTCGACCGCGACGAGGGCATGAGGGCCGGGACCACCGCCGGAAGCCTCGCCGGCCTGCGCCCGGCGTTCGTCGGGGACGGGACGATCACGGCCGGCAACGCCTCCCAGATCTCGGACGGGGCCGCGGCGGTCATCGTCGCGGACCGCGCCGCCGCCGAAGCTGCCGGGCTGCCGATCCTCGCCGAGATCGTTGCCTACGGGCAGACCGCGGGACCCGATGCCACGCTCCACGAGCGGCCCGCCGAGGCGCTCCGGGTTGCGTTGAAGCGGGCGGGTCTCGAGGCATCCTCGCTCGACCTCCTGGAGATCAACGAGGCATTCGCCGCGGTGGCGCTGTGGTCGGCGCACATGCTCGACGCCTCCCCCGACCGGGTGAACGTCCACGGTGGTGCGGTGGCGCTGGGCCATCCCCTCGGTGCAACCGGCGCCCGTATCGTCGTCACCCTCATCAATGCCCTTCGTCTCCGGGGCGGCGGTCTCGGCGGCGCCGCGCTCTGCGGCGGCGGCGGCCAGGGAGACGCCCTCATCGTTCGTGTGATCGGGTGATGGCGGGCCAAGCCGGGACGGAGGACGGCGGCCCATCCGCCTCTGGCGATACCATCGACAACGAGCAACGCGAAAACGAGGAGAGGACGCATGGCGTCTGAGCCCGACAAGAACCTGGCGCTGGACCTGGTGAGGGTGACCGAGGCCGCAGCCATCTCCGCGGCCCGCCACCAGGGTCGCGGCGACAAGACCGCCGTGGACCAGGCCGCCGTCGATGCGATGCGCACCATCCTTTCGACCGTGGACCTCGACGGCATCGTCGTCATCGGGGAGGGTGAGAAGGACGAGGCACCGATGCTCTTCAACGGTGAGCGTGTCGGCAACGGCCATCCCCCCGAGGTCGACGTCGCCGTCGACCCGGTCGACGGCACCCGGCTGACGGCGCGGGGGATGCCGGGCGCGCTCGCCGTCATCGCCGTTGCCGAGCGGGGCTCGATGTACGCCCCGGGAAGCCTGGTCTACATGGACAAGATCGCCGTCGGGGAAGCGGCCGCCGGCATGATCGACATCGAGGCTCCCGTCGCCCACAACCTCCTACAGGTGGCGAAATCCGAGAACAAGTCCGTCTCCGACGTCACCGCGATCATCCTCGACCGTCCCCGCAACGAGGACTACATCCGCCAGGTCCGCGAGGCCGGCGCCCGGATCGCCCTCATCGGCGACGGGGACATCTCCGGCGCCATCGCGACCTCGAAAGAGGACAGCGGGGTCGACATCCTCTTCGGCATCGGTGGGTCCCCCGAAGCGGTGACGGCGGCGTGCGCCATCGCCGCCCTCGGCGGCGAGATCCAGTGCAAGCTGTGGCCCCGCGACGACTCCGAGCGCGAATACGCCGCACGGGAGGGCCTCGACCTCGACCAGGTGCTCACGACGCGTGACCTCGTCAACAGCGACAACACGTTCTTCGCCGCCACCGGTGTCACTTCCGGACAGCTCCTCGTTGGAGTCGACTTCGGCGGCACCGTCGTACGAACGCATTCCCTCATCATGCGGTCGAAGACGAGGACGGTCCGGTTCATCGACGCCATCCATCACATCGACCGCCTCCAGGACATGGCGACGTTCGACTACTGAAGCCCCGTCGCGACGAGTTGCTCGAGCCGCTCGTCGTAGCTGGGGGCCACCTCGGCCCAGTCGTACCGGCCCATGTGGGCGGAGAGACCGGCGGCGACCTCCGCCCGACGGCTTGGGTTGGCGAGCGCCCACTCCAGCCGCTCCGTCAACTCCCCGTCGTCGTAGAGGCAGAGGTCGTGATGCTCGACAGGGATCCTCTCCGGGTAGACGAGCCGCCGCGGGAGGAGGGGGAATGCGCCGGCGTGGATCGCCTCGGTGATGGCGACGCCGAAGAACTCCTGGAGGGCGGTCGACACGACGATGTCGGCGGCCGCCACCAGCCGGATGTACTCACCGTCTTCGACCCACCCGGCGTGGACGAGGCGCTCCCCGAGCAGGCCCGGCAGCTCCTCGAACGAGGGTGGCGTTCCCACGAAGCGCTCCCCGGTCATGACGACGCGGAAGTCGAGATCGCGCCCGGCGAGACGGGTGATCGCGTCGGCGAACTCGTCCGGGCCCTTGTCGTACTCCCATCGCTGGTTCCAGAGGATCACCGGCCCGGCGATGGGCGCCGGTTCGACGCCGACGAACCGGTGGAGGTCGACACCGACGGGGAGGACCTCCGAGCGGGATCGGACCCCGTCGACGAGATGGTCGTGGCGGTGGTCGGGGAAGCGCCGCAACAGCTTCCCGACGGCGTCGAAGAAGACGTCGCGGTGGTAACGGGAGTTGAACAGCACGAGGTCCGCCGCCAGCGCCGCGGTCCAGTTGACCATGGCATACGTCTCGTCGGGCCGGTCCCGCTCGGACAGCGGATAGGTGAGCTGGCTCTCGTGGAGGTAGAGGACACTGCGAGTGTCGGTGGCGGCGTCGCCGATGAGCCCGAGGAAGCCGGCCAGGTTCAGCATGCTCGAGGCAACGACGACGTCGAACGGCCCATCGCGGCGGACGAGGTCGAGGTACGCCGCCGCGAGGGTCACGTGTGCCCCCTGCATGCGCCACTTCCAGAAGCGGGCGTCGTGGGAGACGACCTCGACGTCGTGCCGGGACGCCCCCCGGTAGCCGTTGGCCCATGCGGCGTGGGAGCCACCCATGTACGGCTCGACGAGGGCGACACGGAGGCGCCGGCTCATCGAACGCGCTGCGGGAAAAGGCCGGTCACAGCTCCTTGCGCCCGGCGAGCGCGCGGCCGAGGGTGATCTCGTCGGCGTAGTCGAGGTCGCCGCCGACCGGCAGGCCGCTGGCGAGCCTCGTCACCCGCACGCCGAGTGGCTTCAGCAGCCTGGCGAGGTAGAGGGCGGTCGTGTCCCCTTCGACCGTCGGGTTGGTCGCGGCGATCACCTCGGAGACCCCTTCGACGCCGATCCGGGACACCAGCTCCTTCATGCGCAGCTGGTCCGGACCTATCCCCTCGATGGGTGAGATGGCCCCTCCGAGCACGTGGTAGCGACCGGCGAACTCCTGGGTGCGCTCGAGCACGGGGATGTCCTGTGCCCGCTCCACGACGCACACGAGTGTCGGGTCGCGACGTGGGTCGCGGCAGATCGAGCACTGCTCGTCGGCGGTGACGTTGAAGCAGCGGATGCAGAGCCGCACTTCCCGGCGCATGGCGACGATGGCATCGCCGAGGCGCACCGCGTCGGCCTCCTCGACGTGGAGGAGATGGAACGCGAGCCGTTGGGCGCTCTTGCGCCCGATCCCGGGCAGCCGGGCCAGCTCGTCGATGAGACGCTGGACCGGCGCCTCGAACATCAGCCGAGCATGCCGCCGAGGTCGAGACCACCGGTGAGCCCCCCCATTGCGCCGCCGGCATCCGCAGCCGCGGCGGCGAGCGCCTGGTTGACGGCGGCGACGACGAGGTCGCCGACGAGCTCGGCATCGTCGGGATCGAGCACTCCGGGGTCGATGTCGACGGACATGAGGTCACCCGAGCCGGTGACGACGGCCTTGACGACGCCTCCGCCGGACGTGCCCTCGTAGGACTTCGACGCAAGCTCCTCCTGGGCGCGCTGCAGCTGCTCTTGCATCTTCTGGGCCTGCTGCATGAGCTGGCGCATGTCCTTCGGCATCCGTCCCATGCGCGGGAGCGTACCTCGTCGGTGCGCAACCGGGTGCGACCGGCGATGCCGGCGCGGGAACTGCGGCCCGTGGCGACGCTGCGCCGCCTACTCGGAGACGACCTCACCGCCGAGGATGTCGACGACGAGGGCCTCCGGGTCCGCGCCCTCGGTGCCCTCGTCGAGGAGCTCGCTGGCCTCGGGAGCCCGCTCCGGGCTCGCAGCCTCGCCACCGTCGTCGCCGTCGCCGTCGGCGGCGCTGAACCGCAGCTCGATAGCGCCGCCGAGGAGCGGGGCGGCGACGCCGATCACGACGGCCTGGAGATCCTCGTCGGCCCGCAGCTGCTCGAGATGGAACGGCAGGTGGGCCGGCACCTCGAGGGTGACGACGCCGCGTTCGACGGCGACCGGTCTCGCCTCCTTCAACAGCGCATGGCGCCGAGGCCCGGAGTGCTCCCGGATCCCTGCGACGATGGACGGCCACACGGACTCGAACGCGGCGAGGTCGAGGTTCTCTGCCACCGCGGTGTGCTCCCCCGTCGGCTCCGCCGGTGGCTCGGCCCCTCCCGGGCCGGATGGCGCGACCGGCTCCGCGACCAGAGGCGGCCCGGTCTCCGACGTCGCTTCGTCCGCAGCAGGCGCCGTCGTGTCCGCAGACGTCGGAGCCGCCGCGCCCGCAGTGGACCCGAGGGCGACCTGGCCGGCGATGTCCCGCACCCGTGCCTCGAGGCGATCGAGGCGGGAGGCAACGGCGTCGACGTCCGGTGCCGTTTCGGGGCGCACAAGCCGCAGAAGGGCCAGTTCGACGACGAGCCGCTCCTCGCGGCCTTGGCGAAGGTGGAAGAGGGCGTCTGAGAGCTGATCCACCGCCCTGAGGACGTCCGACGCGGACAGGAACCCGGCGTGGCGCCTCCACTCCTCGAGCGTCTCGGCGGGCTCGTCGGTCACCGCTTCGAGGTTGGGGGCGTACTGGGCGAGGAAGACGCCCCGGAAGAACCCGACGGCGTCGGCGACGAACCTCCGCAGATCTGCGCCTTGGGAGGCGAGGGTGGCGACGAGGCCGAGAGCGCCGGGTGCGTCCCTGTCCCGCACGGCCTCGGCGAGCGCCCCAAAGGCGTCCTCGTCGGCGAGCCCGAGTGCCCGGGTCACCGCTGCAGCCTCGACCTTGCCGTCGCCGAGCGCCGCCACCTGCTCGAGGAGGCTGAGCGCATCGCGCACCGAGCCCCTCGCGTGTTGCGCAACGACACCCAGGGCGTGGGCGTCGGCGACGATGCCTTCCCGGCGGGCGATCTCACCGGCGTATTCGGCCAGAGTGGCGGTCGCCACCGGGTGGAAATCGAATCGTTGCGCCCGGCTCCGAATGGTGTCGAGGAGCTTGTACGGCTCGGTGGTGGCGAGCACGAACACGACGTGGGCCGGCGGCTCCTCGAGCGTCTTCAGCAACGCGTTGCCGGCGGCGCGCGACAGCATGTGCGCCTCGTCGAGGATGTACACCCGCCTCGCCCCCGCCGCCGCCGCCACCGTTCCGACGTTGATGCGGATCTCGCGGATGTCCTCGACCTTGTTGTGCGACGCCGCATCGAGCTCGATGACGTCGAGCGAGGTGCCGTCCGTGATGCCCTCACACGACGGGCAGTCGTTGCACGGCTCGCCGCCCGAGAGCGGCTTCTCGCAGTTCAGCGCCTTGGCGAGGAGCCGGGCCGTCGTCGTCTTGCCGGTTCCCCGCGGACCGGCGAAGAGGTAGGCGTGGGCGACCTTGCCCTCGACGATCTCGCTGATGAGCGTCGTCGTGACGTGGTCCTGGTCGACGACCTCGTCGAAACGCTGCGGCCGGTACTTGCGATAGAGCGCCTGGTACTCCACGGACGTCGATGGTACTCGGCGCATGCGACGCCGAACGGGGTGCCCGGAGGGCTCCGGAGCCACCGGCTGGTCGACGGGACGCGGGCCGCCGGGGACTACCGTTCCGAGCCATGCGGCTGGGAATCGACCTCGACGGCGTCATCGCGAACTTCAACGCCGGCTGGATGAGAAGGTACAACGAGGAGTTCGGGGCCGAGCTCCACCCCGACCTCGTCACCACCTGGGACGGGCTGTTCCGGCTCACCCATTTCGGCTCGATGCGGGAGTTCTGGCACTGGGCTCGCGGCGGCGACGGCCCATCCATCTTCCGCGACCTCGACACGTTCCCCGGCGCCGTAGAGACGCTGCGGGCGCTCTCGATGCGCCACGACATCGTCATCGTCACCACGAAGCCGGGCTGGGCAATCCACGACACCTTTGCCTGGATCGCAGACAAGCGCATCCCCACCCGGGAGATCCACGTCACCTCGACGAAGTGGAAGGTGGCATGCGACGTGTACCTCGAGGACTCCCCGCACCAGCTCGCGACCCTGCTCGAACACCGCCCCGACGCCGCCGTCTGCCGGTACGTGCGGCCTTGGAACCGTCCCATGCCGGGCGTCATCGACGTGGCCGGCTGGGACGAGTTCGCCGGCCTCATCGGTGAGCTGGCCGCCGCCTGAGCAGGTCGCGAAAACCCCGGTTGACGATCTGGCAGCCGCGCCTCCAAGCGCTAGCCTTCGCGAGCGCGAGCCGGTGTGCTCGCACAATGACCAACGGGAGGACCGCTTCGAGCGGTTAGTTGGAATGCGCCGACCAAGGAGTGCATCACACATGACGATCCGCAAACTCGCCGTCGTGTTCGCGGCGTTTGCGTTGCTCGTAGCCGCGTGCGGCGACGACGACGACGTAACCGCCACCACGGCGGCAACGACTGCTGCGCCCGCCACCACGGCGGCGCCGGCCACCACCGCGGCACCGACGACGACCGCAGCGACCACCACCGAAGCGCCACCACCCGCCATCGGCACGGACGACAACCCGATCCAAGTGCTGTTCGTCCCGTCGGTGAGTGCAGAGAGGATCATCGAAGGTGGTGCCATCCTGGAGGAGGCGCTGCATGAGGCGACGGAGCTCCATTTCGAGGTGAGCGTGCCGACCTCGTACGCCGCGACAGTGGAGGAGATGTGCGCCTCGCCGGGCAACACGATGGGATTCATCCCCGCCCAGGCGTACGTGCTGGGGAGCGAGCTGTGCGGCATCGAGGTCGCACTCAAGTCGCTGCGGTTCGGGTACACCGAGTACTGGACGCAGTACATCGTCCCCCGCGACAGCGACATCCAGACCCTGGCGGACCTCGAGGGCAAGACGTGGGCGTACGTCGACGCCAGCTCGACGTCCGGCTTCCTCGTGCCGAGCGGACAGCTCCAGGCTGCCGGCATCACAGTCGGCGACACGTTCGAGGCCGGCGGCCACGGCGCCGTCGCCCGGGCCATCTACAACGAAGAGGCCGACTTCGGCACCACGTTCTACAGCCCGCAGATCGATGCCGACCGCAACGTGCTCTGGGACGGGACGGCCGCGGGAGCGGACATCGCCGACCCGTCCTCGTGCGTGATCAACGCCGACGGTCAGATCGAATGCAACGGCGAGTTCCCGCGGGACGCCCGGCGCGACATCCGCGAGGAGGCGCCGGACGTGATCCAGCAGGTCCGGATCGTGACGCTGTCGGAGCCGATCCCGAACGACACGCTCAGCTTCGGTCCGGAGTTCCCGGCGGACACGAAGCAGCAGATCATCGACGCCCTCTTCGCCTTCTCCGAGGAGGTCGGAGACGGCAGCGACGAGGACTCGGAGGCGAGCGCGGGTGAGCTCTTCGAGGATGCCTTCGACGCCTATTCGTGGACCGGGGTCGCCACGACGAGCGACGCCGAGTTCGACTTCATCCGCGGCCTCGTGCAGGCCCTCGGCCTCACGGTCGGTGATCTCTAACGGACGCAAGCGACGAAGCTGAACTGCGGGCGGGGTGATCCCCGCCCGCAGTCGCATCGGGACGACCGGAAGGCCAGAATGACGTTGCGCCCATGTTGAAGATCGAGCACCTCACCAAGGTCTACGAAGGCGGCACCCAGGCCATCACCGACGTGAGCTTCGAGGCGCGAGAGGGCGAGTTCCTCGCCATCATCGGGCTCAGCGGTTCGGGCAAGTCCACCCTGTTGCGCTGCATCAACCGGCTGATCGAGCCCACCGAGGGCACGATCACCTGGAACGGCGAGGACATCACGAAGGCGTCACAGGAGGACCTGCGCCGGATCCGGCGCAGAATCGGCATGGTGTTCCAGCACTTCAACCTCATCCACCGCTCCAAGGTCATCACCAACGTGCTCGGGGGCCGGCTCGGCTACACGAACCCCGCTCTGAGCCTCGTGAACAAGTTCTCGGCAGATGACGTCGACAAGGCGCTGCGACAGCTCGACCGGGTCGGTCTCAGGGAGAAGGCGTATCAGCGCGCCGACGCGCTGTCGGGCGGTCAGCAGCAGCGGGTCGGCGTTGCCCGGGCGCTCATGCAGGATCCCGAGATGATCCTCGCCGACGAGCCGGTGGCCAGCCTCGACCCGGTGCTCGCCCACTCGATCATGCAGTACCTGGAGCTGATCAACAAGGCGGACGGCGTCATGGTGCTGTGCAGCCTCCACTTCCTCGACCTGGTGCACCGCTACGCCGACCGGGTCGTCGCGCTGAATGAAGGCAGGATCGTCTTCGAGGGACTCCCCGAGGAGATCGACGACGACAAGTTCAAGGAGATCTACGGCAAGGAGGCCGAGAGGGTTGGTTGACGTAGCGCAACGCCCACCGGACACGGGCGGCCCGCCGGATACGAGCGACGAGCGGCAGACGAAGCGGCGAGGCGGATATCGGAGGCGCTTCTTCTTCATCATCCTGGGGATCGTCGCCGCAGTCGTCGTCTATGCCTTCGCGTTCGAGAAGACCGACGTCGACCTCGAGGAGATCACCTCGGAGACCCGCCAGGAGTCACTGTTCCGGATCCTGCGGGCGCTTGCCCATCCGGATCTCGTCACGTTCTCCAACGAGGAGATCACCGTCTCGACGGACGTGCTCCTCCCCTGCAACCCATCCGGTCCCGCCACTGCCGAGCCCCCGGCGTCGGGGCCGCGCCTCGTGGTCTCGCCGCCTTGCGCGGAGCCGGGTGCCACGGTGAACGTGCAGGGCGTCGGGTTCGCCGCCAACGAGACGGGTACGCTGTCGTTCATCCCGGACTCCGAGTTCGCGGTGAGCCTGTCCCTCGCCCGATTCTCTGCCGACGACGCCGGCGAGTTCAGCATCGACGTCGAGATGCCCGACCGCCCCTCGGAGAAGCTTCAACAGCTCGAGGCCGTGACCCGGGTGAACATCGGGTCGTTGTGGAACTTCATCAACCCCTTCGACGCGCCTGAGACCGAGTGGGTCGACGCCAACAACAACGGCGTCGAGGACCCCGGGGAGCTGCTCGCATCGCCTCGCTGGTCGCGAAACGCGTCGCTGACCTGGGACCTCATCGTCGAGACCGTGATGCTCGCCCTGCTCGCCACGACCGTCGGTACCGCGCTGGCGGTGCCGCTCTCGTTCTTCGCAGCGAAGAACCTGATGCGCGGCATCTCGACGCCGGTCATCAACCTGTCGATGACGCTGATCGCGCTCCCCATCGGGGTCTTCCTGGGGGTGATCGGAGCGCGGGCGGCGCGGGCCGTCAGCGAACCCCTGGTCGACAGCGCCTGGATCGAGCTCGGGGGCCTCATCGTGTTGCCGATCGTCATCTGGCTCGCCTTCCGGTGGGCCGTCCCCGAGACCGAGGACGAACCGCCGACCACCGGGATCCGGCTGGCCCGTGTCGGCGTGCTCCTCGCCGCCGTCGTCGCCGGGATCCTGACGCTCATCCTGTTGAGCGCGCTCGCCCTCGACGCCGGAGACGCCATCGATCGCAATGCCGGTGCCCTCGGGTTCCTCGGCAACTTCATCGCCCGGCTCGGTGAGATCCTCGACGTCGTCATCACGCTCATCGCTGCCTTGCTCGGCGCCGGGATCCTGATGACCTTCGCCGGACGGTTCGCCTATCTCCTCCGCAGCCGGTTCCCCCGTCCGGTCACCCGCACCATCTCCCTGGTGACGGCACCCGCCGCGGGCATCATCGTGGGGCTCGGAATCGGCTTCGCCATCGACTGGTTCGTCCAGGCCGAGGGCTCGCTCGTACTCGTGGTGCCCGCCATCATCGGCGGCCTCTTCGGGCTGTACGTCGCGGTTCGGGCGTGGCACACCGAGTCCGTCGGCACCGGGCTCGTCGTCTATTACATGGGGCGGACGCTGTTCAACACGCTCCGGTCCGTCGAGCCCCTCGTGATGGCCATCGTGTTCGTGGTGTGGATCGGCGTAGGCCCCTTTGCCGGTTCGCTGGCGCTTGCGCTGCACACGACCGCCGCGCTGGCCAAGCTCTACTCGGAGCAGGTGGAGAGCATCATGACCGGACCGATCGAGGCGATCCGGGCCACGGGCGCGACCCGGATCCAGACGATCGTCTACGCCGTCGTCCCCCAGATCGTTCCGCCCTACATCTCGTTCACGATGTACCGCTGGGACATCAACGTCCGCATGTCGACGATCATCGGCTTCGCCGGCGGCGGCGGCATCGGCTTCCTGCTCCAGCAGAACATCAACCTCCTCCAGTACCAGGCCGCCGCCGCCCAGATGCTCGCCATCGCCATCGTCGTCGCCACGATGGACTACATCAGCTCGCGGCTCCGTGAGCGCCTCGTCTAGCTCGCCGCCCGCGCCGTCTCTCCCCGTCGCCGGCGCCGCCGCGAGTGGCTCGAGGACGTCGTGAGCAACCTCCGCAGACGCACCCGGCAAGACGCCGAGCTGCTCGAGGAACAGACGCTGGCACGGGGCGCGACCCGGGCGTCGCAGAGCGCCGGCCGCGCCGTCGCCGAGGAGCCCGACCCGTTTCGCACCGTCTTCGAGCGGGACCGGGACCGCATCCTCCACTCCAAGGCGTTCCGCCGGCTCAAGCACAAGACCCAGGTGTTCATGAACCCCGAGGGCGACCACTACGTCACCCGGCTCACCCACACCCTCAAGGTCACCCAGATCGGCCGGGCGATCGCCCGCTACCTGTCGCTCAACGAGAGCCTCACCGAAGCCGTCTGCCTGGGCCACGACGTCGGCCACAGCCCGTTCGGCCACACCGGGGAGGACGCGCTCAGCGAGTTCGTCGAGGGCGAATGGCGCCATTCGGACCAGAGCGCCCGCATCTTCGAGGTGCTCGAACCCCTCAACCTGACGACCGAGGTCATCGACGGGATCCGGGCGCACCCCTGGAAGGTGGCGCGCGGCCCGTCGACGCCGGAAGGCACGATCGTGCGGTACGCCGACCGGATCGCCTACCTCTCCCACGACGCCGAGGACGCCCTGCGCGCCGGCGTGCTCGACCGCGCCGACTTCCCCGACGAGGCCATCGCCGCGTTCGGGGAGCCGGGGCGGCAATGGATCGAGTCGATGGTGAACGCCGTCGTCGAGGAGTCGTTGCTGCGCGACGAGGTGACGATGGAGCCGGACCGCCTCGAGATCATGCACCGGCTGCGGTCGTTCATGTTCGACCGGGTGTACCTCCGGCCGGAGGTCGAGCCGCAGCGGCGCAGGGCCAAGGAGATCGTCCGTGACCTCGTCCGCTACTTCCTCGACCATCCGGACGAGATCCCGTCGACGTACCGCCACGACGACGCCGCGCTCCTCACCCAGGTCATCGACTACGTGGCGGGCATGACCGATCGGTTCGCCATCCGCACCCACGACGAGCGCTTCCGGCCCAGGCTCTTCTGACCCCCGCGGCGCGTCCCCGGCTCAGCCCGGCGGCCACAGCGGCTCGTCGACCCGCCACGACGCCGCCTCCCCCCACCGCTCGGCGTAGACGACCTCGTGGACCGGGCGGCGGGCGGCGACACCCCACTTGCCCGTGGGATATCCGCAGGTGATGGCGGCTGCGTTCGTCCAGCCCCGATCAGTGGGTACGCCGAGCAGCTCGAAGAGTTCAGCCGCTTTGAACATGCCGAGGATCGTCGTGAGCGTCGTGCCGATGCCGAGGCCGCGGGCGGCGAGCATGAGGTTCCAGACCGCCGGGTAGACCGAGGCGCCGGAAGGATCGTTGCGGTGGAACGCGAAGATGACGAGCGGCACTTCGGCGAAGTGCTCGGCAAGCCAGGTCGAAGACGACCGCACCCGCAGGTCCTGGTCGTCGCGCGGCTCGATCCCGGCGTACACGGTGTTGTTCAGGATGTCGTACGCCTCGGCGTAGAGCGGCCCGAGCCTGGCCAGGATCTCCCGGTCGGTCACCGTCAGCCACCGCCAGTTCTGGGCGTTCGAGCCCGACGGAGCACGGACCGCCGCGTCGAGCATCTGGCGGACGGCGTCCACCGGAACCGGCTCCGGGCCGACCCGGCGCATCGCCCGCGTCGTGTACAACGCCTCGTACAGATCCATCGCGTGACCCTCCTCAGGCCGGTTCGGTCTCGGTGGCGAGCTTGTCGGCGACGGACGCGACCTTGCCGCGCATCGACTGCTCCCGGTCGGTCCTGGTCCCGAGCTTCACCGTCGTCGAGATCCGGGGAGCGCCCATCTCGTGGACGACCTCGTGGCATCGCTTCACCACGGCGAACACCTCGTCCCAGTCCCCCTCGATGTTCGTCCCGTATGCATGCAACTCGTGGGCGAGCCCCGCCGATTCGATGACCCGCTGGCACGCCGCGACATACTCGGACACGGACACGCCCACCCCGAGCGGGACGACGCAGAGGTCGACGATCACCTTCACGTCACCGAGGGTACCGCGTCACCCCGCCAGCCACGCGACGACGGAGAACACGACGAGGTTCAGCACCGTCCATGCCAGGCAGACGAACGTGTAGCGGCGCACCCAGTCCGTCCACCGGTTGCTGGCGGCCGCCAGCGCGCTCCCGGCGAGGTACCACAGCGGCAAGGAGGTCAGCCCACCGACGAACAGGATCGTGAACCGCCCGGCGTCGATGAAGTCGAACGAGAAGATCCACGCCGTCGGTTCCGCGATCAACACGAACAGGGCGGCGAGGAACGACGCGGCGAGTTCGTCGAGCCCGGCGTCGCGCCCGAATCCCGTCCGGATGGCGAGTGCCACGAGCACCACCGGGTAGACGAGGGCAGCGAGGCCGCCGAGCGGTCGCGACAGGCCCGTGCGCGGCGTGAAGCTGAGCTCGCGCGTCACGAGCCGCAGGCTACCGCCGCCGGCCCTCCGGTAGCATTCGGCCGCACAGCCAGCGAGAGAGAGGTGCGGGCGTGACGGACTTCATCGAGAAGGGCGCGGTCAAGGTCGTCGAGCTGATCGGGATCTCGGACACGAGCTTCGAGGACGCCGTCCAGCAGGCGGTGGACAAGGCGGCGGAGAGCATCAGCGGCATCACCGGTCTCGAGGTCCAGACCCTCAACGCCCGCGTCGTCGACGGTCGCATCACCCAGTACCGCGCCTCCGTGAAGCTCGCGTTTGCCGTCAAGTGAGCGGGCGGGGCTGAGCCCCGGGCCATGGAGCCGACGATCCGGCCCGCCACCGGCGACGACGTCGAGCGGATCACCGCGATCTACAACGAGTACATCGTCCACTCCCACGTGTCGTTCGACGAGGAGCCGCACACGGTTGCGGAGCGCAGGGCGTGGCTGGAGGCGAAGGACGGCCTCCTCCACCAGGTGTGGGTGGCCGAGCTGGAGGGAGACGTGGTCGGCGCCGCCTGGAGCGGGGCGTGGCGGGACAAAGAGGCCTACCGATGGGCGGTGGAGACGACCATCGTCCTCGACCCGGAGTGGACCGAGCACGGCATCGGGAGGCCGCTCTACAGCGCGCTCCTCGACGCGATCGCGGCAGCGGGGGCGCACCGCGCCTACGCCATCGTCGCCCTTCCCAACGACCATTCGATCAGGTTTCACTACGCTCTCGGGTTCCGGACGGTCGGAGTGCTCGACGAGGCCGGCCACAAGCTGGGGCGGTGGTGGTCCACGGAGCTGCTCGAGAAGAACCTCGGGTGAGCACCTTCCCGGCATCTACGGGCGACCACTAGCGTGGCGGCGTGATGCCGGGAGCGCTCCGCCGCACC
>JABAOE010003904.1_pt2 | contig 21477 bp, 20 predicted proteins | sample 7062141 | NCBI WGS metagenome assembly JABAOE01 (sample SAMN14538627, study PRJNA623070) | marine sediment metagenome | biome: marine biome [ENVO:00000428]; feature: marine pelagic biome [ENVO:01000023]; material: deep marine sediment [ENVO:00002113] | place: India: Gulf of Khambhat ... | reverse complement strand
TTGTACCTCGGTGAGACATTCTTCATCGGTGATGTGGACGAAGCCTGTCTGTTATAGTGTTCTTGCCAAATTGCCTGGTGTCGCAAGTCGGAAAATGCCCGGTGTAGCAACATAGTTCTCCATAGTGTACTGAGCCTACAACAGTTTCAAGGAGAGTACTCGAACGAGGGGCCACGGGATTTTCGTATTGGCAATGATGAGATGGACTAGTATGGTATCGAAGGGAGCCAAAAGTGCCATCTGGTCAAGACAAGACGCGTGCAAGGTTGAGTGTCGCAGTGGATAGAATTATTCTTGGTGAAGGAACTGTGAACGCTGTCTTGTTTCGACACCATCTCCTTTCGCCTATCAAAGTATTATGACCTATTCCAATCTCATGCGGCTGGCTAATGGCTATGCTGAATCCAAGACGTTGCTGATTGCGGCTGAACTCGGGGTATTCACCGCTTTAGGGGACAGAGCAAGACGGGTAGGCGAACTGGCGCGGGCTTGCCGGACGACAAAGCAAGGCATGTGGCTGCTGTTGAGCGCTCTCGTCGGGCTCAGGCTGCTCACGGTCCGGAACGGTCTGTATCGGAACAGCCGGTTCGCACAGAAATATCTCGATGAGCAAAGTCCCAAGGCCGTTACCAATCNNCTGGTCCGACTGGACGAGGATGACTCGCTCTATCAGGCGTGGCCGACCAGGGTGGGCCTCGATCACGGCCAGCGGAGGTTTTAGACGGCGATTCGCCCTCGCCATGCATGAACGGGGTCATGTTCTAGCGTCAAAGACAATTGCGACAATGCTCTTACCGAAAAAGGCCGTTCACCTTTTGGATCTTGGTGGGGGGGCTGGTTCTTATTCTATCGCACTGGCGCGGCGCTATCCCAATTTAACAGGGCTCCTGGTAGACCAATCGGTGGCCGTCGCTCGCTCTCTGATCAAGCGAGCCCGCTTGCAAGACCGGCTGGCCGTCCGCGCGGGCGACGTGTTCACGGCCGAGTTGGGGTACGGTTACGATGCGGTATTAGTGGGAAATCTGCTTCACGATTTCGACGAAAAAAGGAATCGCCGATTGTTGAGGCGTGTCCTTCAGGCGTTGAAACCGGGAGGTAAGGTCTATGTCGTCGAGTTCTTTTTGGACGACAGCCTTACAAAGCCCGTCGCGGCCTCTGTGTTTTCCCTCTTGATGTATGGCTTCACGTCGGACGGTCGATCTTATGGATGGCGAGAAGTCGAGGGCTGGCTGAAGGATCTTGGATTTGGCCGAATTCGGCGGAGGCGAGTGGAGGGGGCGATCGGCATGCTGGAAGCTATGCGCATGTAGCACCGGGCCTTGTCAGGCTGGTCTGTGGCTACCGACTTCGCGATGGTAGGCTTGCATGTGTCGACTCACTGGAAGCAGGAGTCGTGGTGGAATCTTTGGCAACAGGTCCCGGCCAAGCATCACGGGTCGTTGATACTTTTTCACCCCTAGCCCTGCTTCAGCGATCGCCCAGTAGAGATGTTCGATCCATTTGGACTGTACAACCCTATTCCAAAAGCTAAAGAGGACGGTTGGTTCACGAATTGCACCCGTGAAGGCGTCCTTAATTTCGTTCAACAGGATATCCTCGGTATTGGTCCGACGGTAGACCCCTTCCACAACGTGGCTGAGTGAAATAAAATCTTGGAGATCGAACCTCGCGTCGACGTTCTCGGTGGATGCGCGATACTCATCCCAATCTGGCGTGTAATGGAGCCGTTCAAGCAGCAGGAGGAAATCTCGCAACAGGATCTCTTCGATGGTTTCGAACTCCCGTGAGACTCGGACCTTCACAAAGCTACGGCGTTCATACGTATGTTCGGGGAAATAATATGTGCCGGATAGCTCCAAGAGTTGGCCATGCCCGTCTTGCCTCGGATGATGAAAGCCCCAGTCATCAGGAATAGAGAGGCCGCCAGCCTCGAGCTGAGCACGATAGTGGGGTAAGAATGCCTCGAAAAACGGTCCTCCCTTCTCGTCAATAGGGAGGGAGGGAAGACTTCCGACCGCTAAGGTCAAGCGAGCGAACTTCATACGGGTATAGCCGTCGGACTGCAACGCAAAATTGAAACCGCCCCATGGCCCGACGTCGAGCAATGTCTCGATTCCTTGGGCCGCAAGATGATCTTCGGTTTGCTGGGCTAACCGCCACCAAAACTGCATGAGCGCGCCGATGTGAACGTGGCGATCACGGAATATAGGTGGATACTTACTGTCCGAATCAGATTGAATCCTGGTCTGTAGCTTCAGCGTTTCCCATTCGATAGCCTGGGAGAGTGTGCCATGGCGATAGGCGATGTGACCGAACGAAGACTCGCAGCGTTTCTCGATAACGGGCCACAGATCCGTGGGTGCCTCTGTGTGTTCAAGAGTAGATACGAGCTGTTCAGTCGTTGTTTCGGCTTCTCGTGGTGCATGGGTACGGAGAAGAGTCAGAATGGTGGATCGGAACTGACGATAGGCTCTGCTTGCACGACTCATCAGGGCACTCTATAGAAAACCTACGCATCTGCCAAGCGCTGGCTGGAAGAGGGTGAGAATCCGTTTGTTCGTAGGCGCACTTACTCTTTGTCTGGGTACAATGTCTAGTTTCTGCACCACAAACGAGCTATTCTCATAACGTCAGGAACCGGACGATCTGCGCTGATTCACAATCAGAGAATTGATGTGCCACGGATTATCGTCCATCTAGACATGGATGCCTTCTTTGCTGCTATTGAGGAGCGGGACACGCCGGCCTTCCGAGGTGTGCCGCTTGTCGTGGGGGCAGATCCGCGTGGTGGTGCAGGACGGGGAGTCGCGTCAACAGCCAATTATCTTGCGCGTGCCTATGGCATTCACTCGGCCACACCGATCTCCACGGCCTGGCGGTTGTCTGAAGCCGCACGTCGAGCGGGGAAGGCCCCGGTGACTTTTGTCTCGGTCGATATGAAGAAGTATATGCGGGTGTCGGAAGAAGTGATGGGCATAGTGCGACGTTTTATCACCATTATAGAACAGGCGAGCATCGACGAAGCATACGGTGATATGAGTTTTACGGACTCCTACGAAGAAGCTGAGCGGTTATGCCGTCGGCTCAAGGAGGCCATCCTCGCGGAGGAGCAGCTTACGGCTTCGATCGGCATTGGCCCCAATAAGCTGATCGCCAAGATCGCGTCGGGCATGCATAAACCGGATGGGCTCACGGTTGTCCACGAGGATGAGGCCGAGTCGTATCTTGCTCCACTTTCCATCCGGGCGATTCCTGGGATTGGCCCCAAGACGGAAGCATTGCTAGCAAAGACGGGGGTCAAGCTCGTCAAGGACTTGAAACCCTTGAGCCTCTCTCAGCTCGAGGAACTGCTAGGGAAACGAGGCGTGGAGATTTATGAGAAGATTCGAGGACGAGATGCATCGCCGGTGGCGGAATACTTCGAGCCAAAGTCGATTGGCGAACAGGAAACGTTCGAGACCGATACGCTTGATGCTCAGCTCCTTGTGACGAAGCTTACAATACTTGGCCAGGATGTGGTTGAGCGTCTCTATCGGGAAGGCTTCCGGTCCCTTCGCATGATCGTATTAACGGTCCGGTTTGCAGATTTCGAGACCAAGACGCGCGCGCATACGTTGGCTGAACCGACTGACGATGCAGCGACATTGCAGCGAGAGGCCCTGAAGTTACTCTTGCCGTTTCTGGATCGCCGGGAAAACCCGCGCCGCAAACTGATCCGCCTGGTCGGCCTCCGGGTAGAAAAACTACAGTGAGTGCGGGAATGGCGGTGATGACTCCAGAGACTCTGACTGTGCAATGCTGCATCGCAGGCGGAGGGCCTGCTGGCATGATGTTGGGGCTGCTGCTGGCACGGGCTGGGGTGTCCGTGATTGTGCTGGAGAAACACCAAGACTTTCTTCGAGACTTTCGCGGAGATACGATTCATCCCTCCACACTCGAAGTGATCCATGAACTGGGATTGCTCGATCGACTCCTTGGCTTGCCCCATCAAAAAGTGCGGAAGATGAGAGCGCAATTCGGCGACTTGGCCTTGACGGTCGCGGATTTTTCCACCCTATCAACACAGTGCCGATTTATCGCGTTCATGCCACAGTGGGACTTCTTGAATTTTCTCGCGGAAGAGGGGAAACAGTATGCCGCTTTTCACCTGCGTATGCAGGCTGAGGTTATCGATCTCATTGATGAGGCAGGATCTATTGTCGGACTCCACGCCAGGACTCCGGATGGACCCCTTGAAGTTCGTGCCGCACTAGTGGTGGGGGCCGATGGTCGCCACTCCGTGGTGCGCGCCAGGGCAGGTCTGGCAGTCGAAGAATTCGGTGCGCCGATGGATGTTTTGTGGTTTCGGCTTTCGCGCCATCTAGGCGATCCGACGGAACCGTTCGCCCGGTTTGATCAGGGCAGGATCTTCATCATGTTGTATCGCGGCGAGTATTGGCAGTGTGGTTCAGTGATCCCCAAGGGCTCACTGGACCAGATCCGGGCGCGGGGGTTGCCGGCGTTTCGCGAAACCGTGGCGCAACTCTCACCGTTCGTTGCTGATCGTGTCAGCGAGCTGAAAGACTGGGAACAGGTCAAACTGCTTACCGTACAGGTGGATCGATTGCAGCAGTGGTTTCGCCAAGGCCTGCTCTGTATCGGGGATGCAGCCCATGCGATGTCGCCGATCGGGGGGGTAGGGATCAATCTAGCGATTCAGGATGCTGTGGCTGCCACGAATCTTCTTGCTGTCCCCTTGCGCGAAGATCGATTGACTCTAGATGACTTGCGCCTTGTGCAAGCTCGGCGAGCTTGGCCGACAAATATGACGCAACGAGTTCAACTCATGGTTCAAAACCGGATCATCAAGCGCGTCCTTGGCAGTTCGGCCCCCTTGCAGCCACCACTTGGGCTTCGTTTGATCGTCCGCTTTCCTCTTCTGAGTCGTTTCCCGGCCAGAATGATCGGTATGGGGTTCCGCCCTGAACATGTGCGGACGTCTGTTGTCTGATAGGACGCCACAGTTCAGGGTCCTACGTAATGTATCGAAATCTCAGGCATTTTGCTGGCGCAGAGGGTACAGGGAGATGAAAGAGAAAGGCTAAGAAGGCACACCGCAAAGTTAGACGAAAGGCTGAAAGGGCACATTGCAAGGGTGAAACGAAGGTCCGCAAAAAGACCTATGCTACCGACGACAACGATCATGAAGAGAAGAATGAAGACGAGGCTGATTCCTCAACATCCGCCAAGTTTAGGAGAGTGACCTAACCATCCATCCGCGTGATATTCATCAAGAAAATCTTGTATGAGGTAAGTCAACTCTGGTTATTAGTTTTCGTAAGATGGCAGTCTGTTTTGCGTTTCCTCCTCCAGCGCCCGTGTTGCGTTTCGCCTGGACGCAGTTCCCTTCTATGGCAGCAAGAGGTAAGCTGAGCGCATGTCTCCTCGTCCTTCACCAGGCATAATGCTCTGGATCAGGCGCGGTGTCTTTATGTGCCTTGGCACACTCGGAATTGGAGTGGCTGCGCTCATTCTCTACGGCCTAACGCTCTCGACAAGCCTTAATCTGCCCAAAAGCGATGATCATCCTCCGTTGCTGATATATGGGGCGCCGTTCTTTCTGATGCCAGGGATTTCTGTGGAACAATCTGGTTTGTTCGATCGATTGCATAGGTTGGAATATCGTTCGGTCACCGCGCCACCGCGGGTACCAGGCGAGTACTTCGTGACGGATCAATCAATCGAGATCTTCTTGCATGCCCAGGAGGAGAAACGTCTTCCGGCTCAGTCGGTCCGTTTAATGCTGTTCGACGGTATGGTTACCGCGGTGCTGTCACTGCCGGACGAACAACCAGCAGCCCTGGTTTCTCTCGAACCGCTCTTGATCAGTGGGATGCGTGCCGGATCCAAACAGGTGCGAGAATGGATTCCGTTGAACCGTATGCCGTCGGCGCTGATAGAAACGCTATTGGTTATCGAAGACCACCGATTCTATTCTCACCATGGTATTGATCCCATCGCCATTGCCCGGGCTTTCTGGGCTAATGTGACTCACGGTGCAGTGATACAGGGCGGAAGCACGCTGACACAGCAGCTGGCGAAAAATCTCTACTACTCCCCGCAGCGGACCCTGAAACGGAAGCTAAAGGAGCTTATAGCGGCCATCGTATTGGAGTCCAAGTATCGAAAGGAAGAAATTCTTGAGAGCTATCTCAATGAAATTTATCTGGGCCAGTCGGGATCCGTCTCAATTTATGGTGTTGGGGAGGCCGCTCACCGATACTTCGGTAAGACTCTAGACGAATTGACGATCGACGAAGTGGCATTGATCGTTGGATTAATCAAGGGGCCCAACACTTATTCTCCCGTCAAGAATGTGTCGAACGCTACGGCGCGCAGGGACATTGTGCTTCGCCGCTTGCGGGAGCAGGGTGTCTTGACGGAGGAAGCCTGGATGAGCGCGGTGAAACGGCCTGTGCGGGTGGCATTGACCCAGGATATGCTGACTGATGCGCCGTACTTTGTTGACCACCTGCTTCGTGAGGTCGAGGAAGGGACGAGGATGGGAATTCCGGAGGGAGCGCGAATTCATTCTACGCTCGATCCCTGGATTCAGCAACTCGCGGGTCAGGCGTTGCAGCAGGGACTTGTTAAGCTGGAGGAGACCTATCCAGCACTTAAGGGGGAAGAGTCATCGCTTCAGGGTGCTGTGGTCGTGCTGGATGTGAGGACCGGCCATGTTCTCGCAATGGTCGGCGGGCGTGACTATCGTGCAAGTCAATTCAACCGGGCGGCCCAGGCCCGCCGGTCAGCCGGCTCGCTGTTCAAACCATTCGTGTATTTGGCTGCGTTTGAAGCAGCGCGTGATCAAGGTTCAAGCGGACTGACACCGGCAACGTTGCTCGAAGACGAGCCAATGACGCTGGAATCTGGCACCGGTGTTTGGTCGCCACAGAATTATGATCGACAATATCGTGGACAAATCACGGTGCGAACGGCGCTTGAGCAGTCCTTAAATGTCCCGGCTGTAAGAGTAGCGCATCGGACCGGCATCGCGTCGTTTATCAGCATGTTGCGAGGGTTCGGTATTACAACGCCGCTCGCTGACGATCTGTCTGTCGTGTTGGGCAGTTCTTCCGTCTCTTTGCTTGCTATCACGTCGGCATATGGAGGGTTGGCCAATGCGGGTATTGCGGTCCGTCCAACGGCGCTCACCAATGTGGTGGGTGAAACTGGCGAGACGCTTTGGAGCCCTATGCGCGATCGCCGACCATCTGCCTCTCCGCAGGGCGCCTATCTTGTCACCTCGTTGCTGAAGGGGGTAATCGATCGTGGGACTGGCGTGAAAGCCAGGGGGTACGGAGTGCAAGGTCCGGTGGCAGGCAAGACGGGCACAACAAAGGGTTATCGAGATGCATGGTTTGTCGGATATACGTCGGATGTTGTGATCGGTGTTTGGATAGGTTTTGACGATGAGCGACCAATCAAATTGTCTGGGTCACAGGCGGCATTGCCGATCTGGAGTGAACTCGCAATCCGGCTCATTCCACACGACCAGCTGGACTTCGAAATGCCATCGGGGATAGTGGAGCGCGAGATCGATCCGAAAACTGGCCAACTGGCCACCTCGCGATGCCCTGAGAAGGTAACCGAGATGTTCATTACTGGGACAGCACCGACTGTGTATTGCGAAATCCATGGAAGCGGTCTATGGGATAGGTTGAAGCAGACTTTTGGATTCTTCTAGGTGCGACAGGCCTCTTGAGGTACCCTGATCGTCGATGAGGGTCAACGAGGAGTCTCTATGAAAAAAACTGGTTACATGGAGGATGCCAGCATTACTCTGCTTGCCAAGGGTGTCGAGTTGAGGGGAGAGATCAAGATCGAGGGGACGTTACGCATCGATGGCCGTCTGGATGGCGATGTGCATACCAAGGGGGAAGTCATTGTCGGCGAAGACGGAATGGTCAAGGGGACGATCACTGCTGGGTCACTTATCAGCAGCGGACGTATCAAAGCCACAGTAACCGTGACTGGCCAAGTCCAGCTACTCAAGACGTCGGTCCTGATCGGTGAAGTTCACTGCCCCGTTGTGTCGATGGAGGAGGGGGCAAAATTCCAGGGAGTGAGCGACATGGGTGTGACGGCCTGGCCAGAAGAAATGCCCCGCTTGCCAGACAACGTCAGGGACATGAACGCGCATCGTGGGAAAGCTGTCGCGTTGATCGGAAAAGAGTCTGACCAATAACCATCATCCTCTCCGGACATCTGACCTACCCCGAAACTCTTCACACGCCTTTCATGTCCCCCCAAGTGTGCTTGTCGACAACGAGCTCCGCACATTCGCAATCCAGAAGTCACCCGTTCGCGTGTCTTTACCATCGCGACTCGATAGGAGATTTNNTACTCAACTGGGCGTATCACGCATTGCCTTTCCGAACCTATTTCGGCTAGGGTATGTCTCCGTAAGGAGAAATAGCGCTTGTGATTACGCCAGAAGCCTTGACAGACTATATCCTCAAAAGCCTACCGGATGCTGTGGTGACGGTGACCGATCGCACTGGTACCATGGACCACCTCCAGGTCCGCATCGTGTCAGAAGGGTTCCATGGGAAGAATCTCCTCGATCGACACCGGATGATTTATCAGGCACTAGATGTTCCTATGAAGGACGGACGTATTCATGCACTGGAGTTGACGGCGCGCACGAGGGACGAAAGCTAAGAGCTGATAGCTGATGGTTTAGATCCAGCAAGGAGGCCTGACGATGAGTGATTCAATTGAAGAAGAGATCCAAAAAGAGGTGAAGGCGCACAAGATTCTGATCTACGGAAAAGGAACTAAGACTATGCCAATGTGTGGTTTTACACGAGAGACGATGCAGTTCTTCGATAAATATGGCTACCCCTACGAACTCATCGATGTGCTCTCGCAGCCAGCGAAGCGGGAAGTCCTGACGAAAATGACAAATTGGCCGACGCTTCCTAAGGTCTTCATCGATGGGACTTTTTATGGTGACACTGATATCCTTGACCCCATGGCCGCCAAGGGCGAAATCGAGCCGGTACTGAAGAAGGCGTTTGAGAAGTAAGCATGGTAACCCCCGTTGGTCTCAAGCTCCTTGAGCGCCGCACAGAGGCGATCATATTGAATCATAGCTGGTGCTTGCCTCATAGGCGTGATGAAATCAGTACGGATGCCTTTCTGACATGTGAGTGGAGTTAGGAATAAAGAAATTATGGACAGTGAACGAAGTGTCAACCGCCCCCCACACGCCTCGCCTTCTCCTGTCCTGAAGCTGTAAAGTCAGTCGTGATACCATCGCGTCCGATACTGTTCGCCAACTGGCCAGGCGATTTCTGTTGTAACGTGAACTTTCCCTCACACTGGTTCCTTGCCAGCTTCGGAAGTGGTGGTCGGCATGGTGGATTGGGTCCTGTCCCTGCGCTCGCGCAACGACAGCGATCTTGAGAACAAAGGAGTTCCATGATGGGGGAGCCAACATGTCGTTCAGGGAACCATGTGTTGTCACAGCTGGCTCGGGGGCTAGTCATGCTTTGTATGCTCGCCAGTGTAGGGTGTACTGGTTTCGTCGGGTACGATCGTCTTCCCTGGGACGAAATGCATCTCATAGATCTCACGCATTCCTTCGGGGCCGACACGATTGTCTGGCCAACTGAACCGGATTTCCGGCTCGTCAGCCAAAAGGCGGGACAGCAGACAGCGGGCGGGTACTATTACGCGTCGAATCGTCTGGAAATGGCAGAACATGGCGGCACACACATTGACGCCCCGGTTCACTTCGCCGAGGGGGGGGAGACGCTGGATCAGGTGCCGATTGAGCAATTGACAGGGATTGCCATTAGAGTTGATGTTTCGTCTTTATGTGCGAACGATCGCGATTACCAGGTAACCATCCAAGATATTCAACAATGGGAGGCAGAATATGGGCAAATCCGGCCTCGCGCGATTGTGCTAGTCGACACGGGATTTGCCAGATACTGGCCCTCAAGGCAAGACTATCTCGGAACGGAGTTGCGAGGACAGGACGGAGTCCGAGCGCTGCATTTCCCTGGTTTACATCCTGATGCGGCGACTTGGCTGGTGCGCGAGCGGCTGGTCAAAGCAGTGGGGATTGACACTGCCTCGATCGACTACGGTCAGACGACAACATTTGAAACACATATCGCGTTCCTCTCACGGAATGTGCCTATCTTTGAGAACCTCGCTGACCTGAGCCGCCTTCCCCCAACAGGGTTCGACGTAGTCGCGCTGCCGATGAAAATCGCCGGCGGCACCGGCGGTCCGCTTCGTATTATTGCGGTGCTGCGTCCCGCACCTTAGAGGTCTTCGGATAGCTGTTCATCAGCGTTTGTTTGGTTACTCGTGATTTCTCCTCGAAATTCGAAACGAATTGATAGCTTGGTCGGGTTCTGAAGCCAAATTTCCACGTGTTTGCGGGGAGGAATGCGGAAGATCTCTTAAGAAATAAGAGAACCTGAAAAGATTGTCTTCTTCGTAATTACTGACTCTCCACGAGCAGACTGAGAATTCGGCTTAATTTGCAAGTGTTGCTGGGGCGCCGTTTGGGAGGTGTGGGCTGGGATTTCCCGACGGTGCCCATTGACGGTGTATCATCCTCGTTATGTTGTCTTTCGATCAATCTTGCATGCGCATTGAGCGAGTACCGAGCGTACCTACGCCCCACTATGTTTCCTACGTCCCCATTTCCCAGGAGGCGAGATACTTTTTCTGTTCCTTGGTCAGCGAGTCAATCTCTACGCCCATTCCGGCTAGCTTGAGGCGGGCGATTTCTTTGTCGATCTTCGCTGGGACCGGGTAGACTTTCTTTTCCAACGTTCTATAGTTCCTCACGATGTATTCTGCAGCAAGTGCCTGGTTGGCAAAGCTCATGTCCATCACGCTTGACGGATGTCCTTCCGCAGTTGCCAAGTTTACCAGCCGTCCTTCGCCGAGCAGGCTGACGCGATGTCCGTTCTTCCGGAGGGTAAATTGCTCAACACCGGTTCGGACAATCCGACGCTTCCTAGCCATCTTTTCTAGCGCCGCAATGTCGAGCTCTACGTTGAAGTGGCCGCTATTGCAGACGATGGCTCCGTCCTTCATGACGGCGAAATGTTCGCCCCGAATGACCTTAAGGTTGCCGGTCACCGTGATGAAGAAATCTCCGACTGGTGCAGCTTGTTCCATCGGCATTACGCGGAAACCGTCCATGACCGCTTCCAAACCCTTCAACGAATCGACTTCCGTCACGATCACATCGGCGCCCATGCCTTTGGCACGCATCGCGATGCCGCGCCCACACCAGCCGTAGCCTACGACAACCACAACTGAACCGCATACCAATCGGTTGGTGGCGCGCACGACGCCGTCCATGGTGGATTGACCGGTACCGTAGCGGTTGTCGAACATGTGCTTGGTATCGGCATCATTGACAGAAATAACAGGAAATTTAAGGACCTTCTTTTCGGCCATACTGCGAAGGCGAATCACACCGGTCGTCGTTTCTTCTGTGCCACCGATAACGTTTTTCAAAAGATCAGTCCGTTTGGCATGGAGGTGTGACACGACATCGGCTCCGTCATCCATTGTGACATGGGGGCGATGGGCTACGGCGGACTCAATGTGACGATAGTAGGATGCGTTGTCCTCACCCTTGAGGGCAAAGGTAGGAATGCCTTCGTGCTGAACGAGAGCTGCAGCGACATCGTCTTGTGTGCTGAGTGGGTTGGATGCACAAAGACGGATATTGGCTCCGCCGGCCTTCAACGTGATCGCCAGATTCGCCGTTTCCGTCGTGATGTGTAGGCAGGCAGTAACTCGGATACCCTTTAGCGGTTGGTGCCGCTTGAATCGCTTCCGGATTAGGCGGAGCACAGGCATTGTCGCCTCGGCCCATTCAATCTTTAACCTGCCTGAGTCTGCCAGCTTGACATCTCTCACATCGTAATCCACGAAAGCCTCCTTCTAAAATACGTCCATTATCTAACAGTCAATGCGGTTACGGGCGGTTAAGAAAAGGGGGACGGGTTAGTAGCCCGTCCCCCCCCCTTAATTTTGACCTCAACCTAGTTAAGATTATATGCGTGCGTCCTTGCGCAGAACCCTGGCTTTGTCAGTCTTTTCCCAGGTGAACTCTGGTTCATTGCGGCCGAAATGCCCATAGGCTGCAGTCTTGCGGAAAATCGGCCGGCGAAGTTTGAGATGGTCAATGATCCCGCGTGGCGTCATAGGGAAATGCTTCCGTACAAGCTTGTCTAAATTGTCGACTGACACCTTTTCCGTGTTCTTGGTATCGATGAGCACAGAAACGGGATCAGCGACGCCGATCGCGTACGCGAGCTGCACCTCGCATTTATCAGCCAATCTGGCCGCGATGAGGTTTTTTGCAATGTAGCGTGCCATATAAGAGGCCGACCGGTCCACCTTTGACGGATCCTTGCCCGAAAATGCGCCGCCGCCATGGCTGCCGTGGCCGCCGTAGGTGTCGACGATAATTTTCCGTCCGGTCAGCCCTGTATCGCCCATTGGCCCGCCGACTACGAAGCGGCCTGTTGGATTTATATGGTGCTTCACGCCTGTGGGATCGTAGAGATTTTGGGGCATTACGGGCTTAATGACTTTCTCCATGATTTCCCGCTCAATTTGCTTACTGCTCACATGGGGACTGTGCTGGGTAGAGACAACGATGGTATCGATCCGCACCGGTTTGCCGTTCTTATATTCAACCGTTACCTGCGATTTGCCGTCTGGACGCACCCACCCAAGGATATTTTTCTTTCTTACTTCCGCCAGGCGTTTGGTCAGACGATGGGCCAAGACAATCGGCATCGGCATCAGCTCGTCTGTTTCGTTCGTCGCATAGCCAAACATGAGTCCTTGGTCGCCGGCCCCCCCGGAGTCCACGCCCATGGCGATATCGCCGGATTGCTGGTGGATGGCCGTGAGAACCGAGCAAGTATGAAAGTCGAAACCCCAAGAGGCGTCGGTATACCCAACGTCCTTAATCACATCGCGGATGATGTCAGGAATCTCAACGTAGGCTTTGGTTGAGATTTCACCTGCGACAAAAGCAATGCCGGTCGTCAGGATGGTTTCGCAAGCAACGCGGGAATGTTTATCTTTTGCAATAAGCGCATCAAGGATTCCGTCGGAGATCTGGTCTGCGATTTTGTCCGGATGCCCTTCAGTGACCGATTCAGAGGTAAACAGATAATTGTGTCTCATACGCTCCTTCTAGGTTCAGATTGCCCACTACCACCGGTAGTCAAAAAACCGACCAATTCCCGAGAAGCAGGATTGTACGGCAAAACCTTGCGGATTTTAGTAGAGATTGCCACTTTTGTCTATCACTTCGATGGTAGGGGTGGTGGCTGAGCAAACTGTCGTTTGCTTGACAGCGCTTTTTAGGCATTTGTAAGATGACTGATATTCCGCGGCGTTACACGTCCCCTACAGTCTTGAGCTCAAAAGGCAACGTGTTTCCGACAAGGGGGGTGAAAAGGAGTTGATCTGAAAGATTGGATGCAGATCGGTGATATGAGGGGAGCAAACCGTCGATTTTGCTCTTTACGGTATGCCCCAGACGGCGAGACATGTGTAGGGAAAGATTAAGTAGGTATGTGACCATGGGTCTCTTGATGAGACGATTTTCCCCGGTATTTTTGATCGTTGCTATGGTTCTCTTTGAGTGGGCGATCATTGTTCCTATGACGATGGGCCAATGGCCGAAGTTCAGGACCACTCTGGTTGCTGAGCGAGACCTCGTCGAGGTTGGCGACGAAGCGCCAAACTTTCGCTTGCGCGATCTTACCGGGAACGTGGTGAGTCTGTCTCAGCTCAGGGGGAAAGTGGTCTTATTGAATTTNNGTCTTATTGAATTTTTGGGCGACATGGTGCGGGCCTTGCCGAGTGGAAATGCCAATGATGGAACAGTTGTATCGGACCCTGCCACGCCAGGAATTCGAGATTCTGGCGGTATCGACTGACCCGCAAGGCGCGGTGGTCACACGCCCTTTTCAGGAGGACGTCGGCCTGACATTTCCTATCTTGCATGATCCCGATATGCGAACGGGTCTGACATACGGCGCCAGATCGCTTCCCATGACGTTTATGGTTGATCGACGGGGGATAGTTCGGCAGAAAATTTTCGGCGCTCGTGATTGGCACTCTCCTGAGGCGCGGGATTTGATCCAGCGGCTCATGAAATCATAGCCATGACCCAATCGATCCCGCAGATCTCGCTTGTTGCTGCCTTCTCTGCAGGTTTTCTCTCTTTTGTCTCTCCCTGCGTGCTGCCGTTGGTTCCGTCCTACATTTCCTACATTACCGGCCTCTCGGTCGAACAGCTGACGGACACGACAGAGCGGATGAAATTGAAGAAGGCGATCATGCTGAACTCATTGTTATTCATCGCCGGGTTTTCCTCCGTGTTCATCGCGTTTGGCGCGTCGGCGAGTCTTCTGGGGCAAGTGCTCATCGCCTATCAGGAATACCTGAGACGTATCGGTGGGATACTGATCATTGTCTTTGGGCTCTACCTCCTCGGCATTCTGAATCTAAATTTTTTGAAAATGGAACATCGCTATCAATTCCACAATCGCCCAGCTGGGTATCTGGGATCATATATGATCGGTGTCGCGTTCGCCGCTGGTTGGACGCCCTGTGTTGGGCCAGTATTGGGATCGATTTTGCTCTACGCCAGCACCACGGAGTCTCTCCTAAATGGGGTTGTCTTGTTGGCGTTCTATTCATTAGGTCTAGGTCTGCCGTTGTTTCTAACGGCATTGGGTGTGGACCGGTTTCTGGCCTACTTTAGAGAAGTGCGGGCCTATCTGTGGGGTGTGTCTACCGTCAGTGGGGTTTTCTTGGTGGTTGCCGGTGTGATGATCTACGCCAATTCGCTTACGATGATTACGAGTTTCTTGGACCGATACGGCATTGGGTGGTATGTCGGTCAGTAGGTAGGGGTCAGCCAACGGCGATCAGGTCGTCTTTCCTTATTCAGTTCCTTTCTCGTATACACAGGACCGTCTCCCCTTCCTCTTCCATGAAGTTTCGCTGATGGCCAAATGTTGATCGCTACTCAGTTGCCACGTCAGCACCACACGCCGAGGCGGCAAGCTGTGAAGGCTTGTCCTAGGGGAGCGGCAGAAGAAGCACCGAGAGATCCGAGTTGTGGTGTTGAGGAATGGAGGGGCTGACCAGAGGGATTGGACTTGGCGTTCTGTCCTGGAGTCGGCCCAATGTCTGAAAAGGGGATCGAGTTGGATTTTTGAGCGAGAAGGGTGCTGGGCTCAGCTCCTCGGAGTTTTGCGAAGAGGCCCTTGCCCTCTAGTTTTGCGAGGAGGCTCTTGCCCTTGTCGGATGCCTCACTGTCTGGATACTGTTGTACCAGGAAGACCAGATTGTCTCGTGCCCAATCGTCGGCACCGAGTTCATGATAGGCCTTGGCAAGAAAGTACAAGGCATCGGGAGCGACCGGCTTATCCGGATAGCGCTTCATAATTTGTTCAAACCGATGTGCCGCGGCAAGGTACGAGCCGCGCCTGTAGTAAAATTGGCCCACAAAGAGGTGCGTCTGGGCCAGCCAGTCATGGCATTCATCGAGTTTCTGTTGGGCTTGAGTGTCATAACGACTTCCTGGGTATTCCTTTCGCATCCGTTCGAATGCGGCGATTGCCTTTTGCATGGGCTCGGGATCTCGGTCGTATGGATTTTCAGACCGGCCCAGCAACCGAGGTACAAATGTAAACAAGGCGTCACCGAAGAAATTTCCCCCCTGGACTCTCGCCATTTGAAAATGTACTTCGCCGATCCTAAACGCTGCATAAGGGGCCAGCATGTGAGATCGGTAGAGATCCAGGAAGCGATTGTACTCGTTTAACGCTTCGGGATATTCCTGCCTGTCAAAATACGCTTCTCCACGCTTCATGATGACATTAGGATGGTAATGCGTCTCAGGACTATCTCCGACGAAGAGCTCCTCGTCTGTTCCACTTATTGTCTTGGTTGTATTGGGGTTGGATCCCGGTCGCCGCACTTCTGAGGTCGGTTGCGTTGCTCCAAAGTTGGAGCAAGCAGTCATGAAGACTAAGGCACCTGCGAGGCATGCGAGTGAAGCTGAGAAGGACAACTGGAGAACACAAACGGGGGCCTTGTGAGGTCGAATTACTGAGTCCAACATAGCTAAAACTCATAGCAAGAATAGCAGCGAAAAGCAATGACACGTAAGGTTTGGGGAAGGCTGGGGGGGCATGCTCCTATGTTTGTTGACCCGCTCCTATGTGGTCCCTATAATCCCACGGATGTTTGGATATGAGCAACTTCCCTTCTCAAGGGGGGTGCGGTGATTCGAGCGAGAGTAATTGGGACAGGCAGCTATCTCCCTGAGCGGGTCATCACGAGTGAGGACGTTGCCCTTTCGCTTGGGCTTCCCCCCACTCAGGTCCAGCGGTTGACCGGTATTCAGGAGCGTCGCCGAGCTGCGGACTGCGAAGCCGCTTCCGACCTGGCGATCCAGGCTGGACGTCGAGCTCTCGATGCTGCTGGATGTGAGGCGACTGCGATTGACGCCATTATCCTGTCGACGACATCCCCCGATATGGCTTTTCCCTCGACGGCCTGTTATGTCCAACGAGGGTTGGGATGCAAAGACGTCGGGGCTTTTGACGTGTCGGCCTCGTGTTCGGGGTTCTTATATGGGCTCTCCATGGCGAAGGCCATGATTTGTAGCGGCCAGGTGATGAGTTGCCTAGTGGTAGCGTCGGAAGTGAAATCCCGCTTTCTTGATCCCGAAGATGAATCTACGGCGATGCTCTTCGGTGACGGAGCCGGCGCTGTTGTTTTGCGTGGTGAGGAGGATCGAAGTCCGGAATGGCGTGGGATTCTAGGGCTTCGGCTGTATGCTGATGGATCGCGGCACGAGCTGATTCGTATCTCAGCCGGAGGGTCACGGATACCGTCGTCTCTCGATACGGTTTTGCGGCGGGAGCATACGCTTCGGATGCGTGGTGTTTCAGTTTTTCGAGTGGCAATTCGACGCCTTGAGCAGGCGGTGCAGGACATTGTGAAGGAGTTCGGGGTTTGTCTTGGTGACGTGAAGCAAGTGGTCCTCCACCAAGCGAATGGCCGAATTCTGTCTCAGATCGCCGATCGCCTGAGTATTCCAGAGGACAGGCTTACATCGGTAATCGAGCACTATGGCAATACGTCATCGGCTTCTCTCCCTATAGCGCTTGATGTTGCGGTGCGGAGCAGGAACATCACACAGGGCGATCTCGTGTTGCTCGGTAGCTTCGGAGGAGGGTTGACCTGGGCGACGGGTCTCGTACGCTGGTAGCCATCAGGGCTGATGATTGCGAATTCATCCCTTGGATGCAGGGATAGGCGACAGCTGCGACCGGGGCCCAATCTCTCTCATGCATGGCCGTCTTTATTTGCTTGGGTTCGCGGTTTGCGCTTGTCTGCTGATCGGGAGGCGAACCACGAATCGGCTTCCTTTTGGGTGGTTCCCCTCCACCCACACTCGTCCCCTATGCGCCTCCACGATGTGTTTGACGATCGCCAAACCGAGCCCTGTGCCGCCCAGGTCACGAGACCTGGCCTTGTCAACACGATAAAATCGTTCAAAGATACGTGAACGGTCGGATTCAGGGATACCGATCCCTGAATCTGCGACGCTCAATTCAATGGCTCGGTTCGACGGCTCGGTGTCGCTGGTTTCTCGAATTAGATGAGCGCCAACGGTGATCGTTCCGCCTTCCGGCGTGTACTTCACGGCGTTATCGAGCAGGTTGGTCAACACCTGAACGAGCCGGCCTTCATCACCTGTCACTAAGGGTAACGCATCGTCGATCGAGACTACGATGTGGTGAGCCTTCTTTTCCTTGAGCGGTTTCATCAAGGACAGTGTGCGGTCTATGATGGAGCGAAGCTCACATGTCTTGTCTTCAAGTGAGACTCGCCCCGATTCGATCTTCGAGAGTTCAAGCAAGTCTTCGATAATCAGATTGAGCCTGTCGCTCTGCTTTAGAATGATATCCAAGAATTGGACCGATACGGAGGGATCGTCCTTAGCACCATCCAGGAGTGCCTCAACATATCCCTTGATCGATGTGAGGGGAGTCCGAAGCTCATGGGAGACATTCGCCACAAAGTCCTTCCGAATCTTTTCGAGACGTCGCAGTTCGGTAACATCGTGAAAGACTAACACAGCACAGGCCTCGTTTTCCTGCTCTCCCCCGGCAACGGAGGCTTCAATCTGCAGGTATCGATCTGTGAGGGGCAGCACAATTTCGTCTTCATGATTTGCTCGTGAGGCAAGGATTGTATTGACGAGGTCGTTCAGGCGTTGATGACGGAACAGTTGGGCAAAAGGGCGGCCCCGAGCTTCTGCACACGAGACTCCGAACATACGTTCCAGAGCCGGGTTTACCTGCAACACTTGACCTCGATAATCCAATACCATCACGCCTTCGACCATTGAGGCCAGCACCGCAAGCAGTTGGGCGCGATCCTCTGAGAGTTCGTCGATCTTGGCGTGAAGCTGGATGGCCAGTTGATTGAGCGTCGCAGCTAAGGAGGAAAATTCCTCTTGCGTGGCCGTATTACTGGGTGTGGTCCTGTGGCCGGAAGCTAGACGACGGGTGGCCAGCGCGATGTCCGAGAGTGGGTTGGTAATGCTGCGAGCCAGCCAAATGCTTAGCAACAGGACGACGAAGAAGGCGACAGCAATGGGCAGAACGAGGGGCTGCCACAAGTTGGAAGCTTCGCGTTTCAATAGGGTCACCGGAAGACTGATGCGAACGACAATCGGCTGAGCATCGGGTGACTGCGCCATGCGCATGGCCCGATACATTGTGCGTTCTCCGGTAATAGAGCTTGTCCGAATGTCCTGGCCTTGTCCCCTGAGAAGTGCCTGTTGGAATTCGGGAAGTGCCTGATGGTTTTCAGCTGCAGACAGGTCGGCATCCCGCACCGCGCTGTCGGCCAGGACAGTTCCATCTGAGGAAATCAGCATGACACGAGCTGCGGCTCGTTTCCCGAGGTCGCGGGCTATCTCTTGAAGTTGGGATGGTATCGTGATTTGGGAAGATGGGCGAAACAAAGGCTGGAATCCGTACTCGACGAGTTTGGCCTTCTCTCCCAGCATGTCGCTGAGCTGAGCCAGACGCTGTCGTTCGAGAGATTGAACAACTATCGCGCCTCCGATTACCAGGCCAGAGGTTACCGCTAGGAGCGTTCCGAGCGCCACTTTCCATCGGATCGGCAATGTTATCATTCGAGTGATGGCAGACAAGCGTTCAGCGGCGAAGCCTGCGAAGTAAGGGCAGACCAGTGACGTTCTTTCCGCGGGATCACCTGCTGATCACTCATCACTATCCCTGAGTTTGTACCCCAGTGACTTCACAGACATGATGGTTTCTTCGAGGATCGGAAGCTTTTGTTTGAGTCGGCGAACATGCACATCGACTGTTCGGGTGGTCCCGTAGTATTCGTAGCCCCACACGGCGTTGAGTAGGACATCACGGGTAAGGACACGGCCCGGGTTTCGGAGGAGGCATTCCAGTAAGCCGAATTCTTTTGCGGTCAGAGGAACCTCCCTTTTCTCTAGACTTACCTCGTGGCGGGTACGATCCATCACGAGTGGACCATAGCGAAGAAGAGTGACTTGATCAGCGCGTGTTCGCTCAAGCCGTCGGAGCAGCGCTTTGACGCGAGCGACGAGCGCCTTAGGGCTGAATGGCTTGGTCACATAATCGTCTGCTCCGAGCTCCAGCCCTATGATGGTGTCTGATTCATCGGCCTTGGCCGTCAACATGATGATAGGCAATAGGGAAGTATCTGGAACAGAACGCAGACGCTTACAGACTTCGAGCCCGTCCATTCCGGGCAGCATCAGGTCGAGCACGACAAGATCAGGTGTTTCTTCTTTGGCTAACTTGAGGCCATCCGAGCCAGCCGTCGCTGTGACGACCCGAAACCCTTCCTTCTCTAGGTAGAGTTTGACAAGCTGGAGAATATCCTGCTCATCTTCAACGAGCAGTACCTTCTTATTGATGTCGGCTACCATAGGTCCCCAACAGCGTACGGGGGAGGTCGGAGAGTGTCAAGCTGACAGTCCTCTGATAGGGCGCAGAAGGATGAAGGCAATTCTGTTGACGAGACCTGGCGTTCTGACGTAAGTTGATTCGCAAGGTTGTAGCATTCTTAGTTACCTTCAGGGCGGCTGTTGGCCATGGAGGAGTTCTGTTCATTATGAAGATCTATCTAGCGAATCCACGCGGATTTTGTGCCGGCGTCGATCGGGCAATAGATATTGTTGACCTTTCTCTCAAGAAGTATGGTGCGCCCATTTATGTCCGACACGAGATTGTTCATAGCCGGCACGTCGTCAATTCATTGCGCCAAAAGGGCGCAGTTTTTGTAGAGGAACTCAACGAAGTGCCAGAAGGATCCGTCGTAATCTTCAGCGCGCATGGGGTAGCCAAGTCTGTCTGGGAAGAAGCCAGACGCCGCCGTCTCCATGTGATCGATGCGACTTGTCCCCTAGTGATTAAAGTGCACAACGAAGTTAACCGGGATTACAATCAGAACTATGACTTGATCCTTATCGGCCATGCCGGCCACCCGGAAGTGATCGGAACTCTGGGTCAGATCCCTGACAAATTCCATCTCGTTTCATCTGCCGAGGATGTTGAGAAGCTGCAGGTAGAAAACACCATCAACCTCTCATATGTCACACAGACGACGCTGAGTGTAGATGAATGCCGGGATATCGTCGGTGCATTGCATCGGCGGTTTCCGAACATCAAAGGCCCGCATCAGGAAGATATCTGTTACGCAACTCAGAACCGTCAGAATGCCGTTAAGGAATTGTCTCGTTTGGTTGATGTCATTCTGGTCATTGGGTCGCCGAATAGCTCCAACTCGAATCGTCTACGCGAACTGGGGGAGCAATGCGGCATACCTTCTTACCTCATCGATTCAGCCGACGACATCAACCCGGAATGGCTCCGACGGGCCAAGGCGGTTGGGATTACCGCTGGTGCTTCAGCTCCTGAGGTCTTGGTCACGGAAGTCGTGGCGTTTCTGAAGGCCTCAGGCCCATCAGAGGTCGAAGACCTCACGGTTATCGAAGAGGATGTGGAATTCCTTCTACCGAAAGAATTGGTTCAAATCGAATCAGCCGACAAGTCTGCGGCCCAGGTCCCGAGCTAGCCTTAGCTCAGATCCAATTTTCAACTCTCGCAGTTTCCACTATATCTTGTATGGTGTGTACTAAGGCCCCCCTGCCCGGTGTATTTTGCTTTGATTTCTTCCAACCCTTATGTTACAAGGACCCGAGCTTTTCATTTCCGGTTGTGTTCCGCAATTGATGAAAAGGAATTACCGATGCATTTGAAATCATTGGAGATGTTGGGCTTCAAGTCATTCGCAGAGGCAAAAATCGAATTCCCGGAAGGAGTTACCGCG
>JABAOE010000945.1_pt3 | contig 21478 bp, 21 predicted proteins | sample 7062141 | NCBI WGS metagenome assembly JABAOE01 (sample SAMN14538627, study PRJNA623070) | marine sediment metagenome | biome: marine biome [ENVO:00000428]; feature: marine pelagic biome [ENVO:01000023]; material: deep marine sediment [ENVO:00002113] | place: India: Gulf of Khambhat ... | reverse complement strand
GACGAGCCTTGCGAGACGAGCTACGCGGATCGGGCTGGTAAGTATCAAGGTCAGAAGGGCGTGACCTTACCGAAGACTTGATTGCTCAGTCTTCGAGCCACTCGATCGATTCGATCTCAAAAGCTATCGTATCTCGGTCGTCACGGTGCTGCTCCATGCGCAGCGTGACGAAGTTGATGCTCGGCGCCATCCAGATCAATGTGTGCCGAGAGGAGCCATCGCGTTGTTGCCGAATCCTATGGGTCGTGACTTCGCCGAGTGCGCTGTCGATCGATTCCGTCGATTCGATAACGTAGTCGTACGTGCGGACGACGTCGGGATCGGCGAGAACGTGCGTGCCCATGGTGTTCCCACGGGCTACGTCACGCATGAGCGCAACACGGACGCTGCCTCTGTCGAGCGTGGCCGGCTGAATCGGCACAGTGCCAACGTCTTCTCTGCGTTCAATCGACATCGTGTGCGAGTGCCAATCGAAACTCAGTGCGATATTACGCCTGCCTCGANNCCTCGACGCGTGCCATCCTCATAGGTAAATGCAATTGGCCTGATACCATCGCCCGTAACGATAAAGTCGCTGCGCTCGATGACGGGGCGGGGTGCAGCAAGCCTCAACAAGCCGCGGAATCTCGACTGTGACTCGAACGTGTACTGTTGCGATGCGGCGTCAAACTGAAGCGTGAATACCGATTGGCCGACGCGCTTGCTGCCTTCAAAAAGTGTGTAGGTTGCGCGATAGGGCGCAATGCCGTTCGTCTGTGCTCGAGCCGTAAGCGCTACGCTGCTTAGCCCAGCTACGATGAGCACGTATGACCAGCACCGTACGCGCACCGTCAAGACGCGCCCTCGATTCGCACGGGTTCGTTCAACGGCTCGCCATCGAGGAGCACACGGCCGGCGGCGGTTCGAAGCCGACCTTCGGCGAACCAAGCGACCGTGCGCGGGTAAATCAGGTACTCACCTTCATGCACGCGAGCTTCGAGACTGTCCTCCGTGTCGTCAGCGCGAATGTCAATGCAGTACTGCATGATCGGCTGTCCGTCGTCCAGCTCGGCCGTGACGAGGTGCACGGTGGCGCCGTGCTCAGTTTCACCTTCGGCGAGCACACGCCGATGCGTATGTAGGCCTTTGAACTTCGGCAACAGGGACGGGTGAATGTTGAGCAAGCGGCCCTCGAAGCGATCGACGAAGGCGGGACTCAAGATCCGCATGAAACCGGCGAGCACGACGAGGCCGGGCTCATACTCGTCTACCGCATCCGCTAACGCGGCGTCGAAGCGCGTGCGATCGGCAAACCCCTGCGGGTCGATATGGTGCGCGGCAATGCCCGCACTACGCGCGCGCTCGAGACCCTTTGCGTCAGCACGGTCGCTGAATACGGCCACGACCTGGAAGTTCGCGTCCGGCAACGCGCCATCATCGATGAGCGCCTGAAGGTTCGTGCCCTGACCGGAAATCAGGACGACGACTCTGAGCAGCTTACGCTCGCTCAATCGAGGTGGACTCCATGCGCGGTGTCCGAGACGACCTCGCCGACGCGCCAAGCTTGCTCGCCGCTCGCCTGCAGGTTTGTTATCGCCTCGTCGACTTTGTCGGGTGCGACGACGACGATCATGCCGAGCCCACAATTGAACGTGCGCAGCATCTCGCGCTCGGCAACACCACTGTGCTCGAGCCAATCGAAGACCGGTGGGCGTTGCCACGAATCGCTCTCGAGGCGCGCGCCGAGACCTGCCGGCAGCGTGCGCGGAATGTTTTCGAGCAGACCGCCGCCCGTTATGTGACAGAGTCCCTTAACGTGCGTTGCTTCGAGGAGCGAGAGAATCTGGCGCGCATAGATGCGCGTCGGCTCGAGCAGCGTTTCGATGAGGGGCCGGCCGCCGAGCTCGACGCTCGCCGGATCCGGGCAGCCTTCGAGGACCTTGCGAATGAGCGAGAAGCCATTCGAGTGAGGTCCGGAGGATGCGATGCCGATCAGCTGATCGCCGGCCGTGATGTCAGCACCGTTGACGAGCCGGCTCTTCTCGACGACGCCGACACAAAATCCGGCGAGGTCGTATTCACCGGCCGCATGCATGCCTGGATGCTCGGCGGTTTCTCCGCCGAGCAGTGTCGCACCTGCGAGCTCGCAACCGCGGGCAATGCCGCCGATGACGCGTGCAGCGATGTCGACGTCGAGGCGCGGCGTCACGAAGTAGTCGAGGAAGAACAATGGTTCTGCGCCCTGCACGATGACGTCGTTGACGCACATCGCAACGAGATCGATACCGATGTCATCATGTGCATCGTTGTCGATCGCAAGCTTGATCTTGGTGCCTACCCCGTCCGTTCCTGCGACGAGCACAGGTTCGGTGTAGCGATCACCGGCAAGTGCGAACAGCCCTCCGAATCCGCCGAGCCCGCCCAGCACCTCCGGGCGCTGCGTGCGTGCAACCGCGCCGCGGATGCGCTCGACAAGCGCTTCGCCGGCGTCGATGTCGACACCGGCGGCCTTGTACGTCAGGGGATCCCGGGCGGTCATGGTTCGCGGTCCTGGAGGAAGCTAGGCCGTATAATAAGCCAGCCACAGGCGTACTGGACAGTCATGAGCAAAGCGCAGTCTTCGAACTCACAGCGAACCGGGATCACGGTCGGTCTCATCCTGTTAACGCTCGGAATGCTGGACAGCGCGCTCGGCGCGACGTTCCCCGAGCTCTACAGCATCATCGTGCCGCGCGAGGCGACAGGCGCGGCGCAAGTTCGCCCGCGCACGCAGGATGAAACGATTCGATTGGCGATGGGGCAGTTGCTCACGCGCGTGACAGGGCGGCGCGACGCGCGGTTCGAGCCTCAGCTTGCGGAGATGCTTCGGGTAGCGGGCGACTTCGTGGAGCAGGTCGGACAGCTGGATCGGGATAACCTCATCGTTCGCTTCAACGCAAGCAACGTCGAGTCCGCACTCGTACGACTCGAGCAGCCTGTCTGGGGCCCGGAGCGACCGCTGACGATGCTGTGGGTCGCGGTCGATGCCGGTCTCGGTCAGCGTGAGTTATTGGCAGCTGAGCCACTGGCGACGGCGGTGCCGTCGGCGCTCGACACGACGCTTGCGGAGTTTCGCGCAGAGCTCGACGAGGTCGCCGACGAACGCGGCCTTTTGCTGACGTTACCGCTGCTCGATATCGAGGACATGACGGCGCTAAGCTTCGCCGACGTCTGGGGTGGTTTCAGCGACCGCGTCATGCGTGCCTCCGAGCGCTACGCTACCGACGACATCTTGATCGCTCAGGTCCGTCTGACGGATTTCGGTACGACGACACGCTGGACGCTGCTCAGAGGAGGGCGCGTGCTTCGTTTGCCAGGCCAGGCTTTTCGCGACGGCCTCGATGCGCTAGCAGACGTTTACGCTGCGGAGTTCAGCACGCTCGGCGGCGCACGCAGTACTGACGTGACGATCGTCGGTGTGGAAACGCTCGACGACTACGGCCGCGTCATGCAGTACCTCGAATCGCTGAGCGTGCTCGAGGGCGTCGAGCCCGCGGAGCTTGTTGACGGCTCGCTGCGTGTTCGCGTTGCGGCGCGCGGCGGCGAGTTTGCATTACGCCGGGTGCTCGAGCTCGGCGAGTTGCTGCAGCCGACCGTGGGTGATGAGCTGACGTATACGCTCGCGCCTTAGGAAGCAGTTCTGCGATGAGCTTGAGGTGGCTACCGAATGCGATCTGCATCGTTCGTGTGCTGCTCGTCGGACCGATTGTCTTCATGCTCCTCGACGAGCGTTACCTCGCTGCGCTCGTGCTCATCGCAATCGCTGGTTTCTCCGATGCGCTCGACGGCTATCTTGCGCGCGCTTTCGACTGGCGGACACCGCTCGGCAGCCTTCTCGATCCGGCAGCGGACAAGTTGCTCGTCGTATCGGTGTTCTTGACGATGACTGTCTTGGGCTTAGTGCCCGTTTTCTTGACCGTCGTCGTCGTACTGCGCGACGTCGTCATCATCGGCGGCGCGGCAGCCTATCAATGGCTCATCGCGCCTGTGCAGGGCGAGCCTACGGTCATCAGCAAGCTCAACACAACCTGTCAGCTGTCATTCGTGTTATTCACGCTGACCGATGCGGCGCTCATGTGGCCGCCCGATCCTGTGCTCACCGTACTCGGTGCCGCAGTTCTTTTCACGAGCTTGACGAGTGGGCTGAACTACGTAGTTGGTTGGAGCAAGCGCGCATGGCGCAACTCGAACGCGACGACTTGATGGCGCGCGGACCGCGGCCGTGAGCTCGCAGCTTGCGTTGCCCCTGGCGCTCGCGCCGCATGCGCGTTTCGCGAGTTTTTTCGAGGGCGCCAACGCCGGACCTGTAGCGCATCTCAAGCGCCTGGAGACGCGCCCGGGCGGTGAGGCTGTGTGGCTCTGGGGTCTGGCCGGCTGCGGAAGGAGTCATCTGCTGCAAGCGGCGTGTGCCGATCAGGTCGAGGGCAGGGCGATCTATCTGCCGTTGGCCGAGCACGACGACCTGCAGCCGGAAGTGCTCGAAGGCCTCGAGAGTCTCGAGCTCATTGCACTCGATGATGTCGATTGTGTGGCAGCGTCAGTCCAGTGGAATCGCGCGTTGTTCAACCTGTTCAACGGCCTGCAAGCGGAAGGTGGCGCGCTGTTGCTCGCGGCATCCGGGCCACCGGCAGCGATGAGCTTCGAGCTGCAGGATCTAGCGTCGCGCGCGGCGTCTTCGGCTGTCTATCAGCTCAAGTCACTGGACGATCCCGGGCGTCTGAGTGCGCTGCAGATGCATGCGGCAGCGCGTGGTCTCGAGCTCTCGGATGCTGCTGGGCAATATCTGCTGACGCGCGTCTCGCGCGATATGACCGGGTTGTGCCGCTGGCTGGAGACCCTCGATGCCGCGTCTCTGGCGGCAAAACGCAAGCTTACGATTCCGTTGATTCGCGAGACACTCGCTGAGCACGCCGGAGCGTGAGGAACAGCAACGAAAGTTCGATACCACTCGCGAGCAACAAGAGGATTGCACTCAGCGACTGCCCTTTCGAGGCAATCGTTTCAGCAAGACCGAAGCCGACGTAGAAGACCATCGCGATCGAAAGCCATTGCTGGGTGTAGCGCGAGTCCGCATAGAGCCCCCTGACAGCCAACACGAGCGGTCCCACTGAAATCAGCAACACGGCACTCGCGAAGCCTAGCGTTAAGCCGAGCGACGCCACGAGCGCGACGACGGCACTGAGTAGGCCAAGGTGAACTATCAAGAGCCAGATGCGCATAATGCTCGCAGACTCTGACTTAATCTGCGAGCTGCCTGGCCAAGCGTGCGATGCGCTCTCCGAGCGCCGTTGCCAACTCACGCTCATGATCGGATAACGTTGGATTCCACGAGGCCGCGATGTGTGAGGCGCCGTAAGGACCGCCACCTGTGCGCGTTTCGTTGACCGCCGCATGCGTGTACGGGATTCCGGCCCAGATCATGCCGTGGTGAATCAGGGGCACGACCATCGTGAGCAACGTGGACTCCTGACCGCCGTGCAACGAGCTCGATGATGTGAATACGCCGGCTGGTTTATCCACGAGAGCGCCACTGAGCCATAACCCGCTTGTCGAGTCGAGAAAGTACTTCAGTGGCGCGGCGATGTTGCCGAAACGCGTTGGGCTTCCGAGCAGCAAGCCATCGCACTGTTCGAGATCTTCCGTAGAAGCGTACGGTGGCCCGGCGTTGGGCACGGCGGAGTCGACGGCTTCGGTTGTCGGCGAGACTGGCGGGACGGTGCGAACGACGGCTTCACCTTCCGCGCGCTCGACGCCGCGTGCCGCGTGGCGGGCGAGCTCGGCCGTCGTCCCCTTACGCGAAAAGTAGAGCACAAGAATGCGTGGCGTCATTCGAAGAGCTCCAGCACTTGCTCGGGCGGTCGACCGATCCGTGCTGCTTGTTCAGTCTCGACGATCGGTCGCTGCAGGACCTTGGGATGTTCGGCGATCAGCGTGAGGATCGTGTCGTCATCAGCCGCGGAGAGATCGATATCGGCTTCCTTGAACTCAGCCTCACCCGTTCTGACGATATCTTTGGCCTCGAGCCCGAGCTTGCCGAGAAGTTCTTCGAGCGCGTCGGTCGCCGGTGGCGTCTTCAAATACTCGATGATTTCAGGCTCAATGCCATGCGTGTGCAGTAGCTCCAAGGTCGCCCGTGATTTAGAGCAGCGCGGGTTGTGATAAATTCGAGGTTTCATGTATAAAATCCTGTTTAATATTGTAAATATACTTGTAGAAAGGCGTCGTGCCCGGGACCCATCGAGATCGGATGGCTGCGCTTCCTCAACAAGCGAGTATCGCGTTGGGACCCAGCTTGACGGCTATGAGATGCCCCTGCTAGGTTTCCTGTGTTTTCGAGCATAAGCATAAGAATGAAATCGAAGCGCGTCACCTCAACGATAGCGCTGGGCCTGGTGGCCGGCTGGCTCATGGCGTGCGCGGCCTCAGCGCCGGTGCAGGAGATCAGCGATGCGCGCCAGGCGATCGCGGCTGCCGAGGAAGCTGACGCTGAGCAGTTCGCGCCACAGACGCTCAGCGAGGCCAGAGAATTTCTCTTACAAGCCGAAGCGCTGATTCGCGAAGGCAGCTACAACCTTGCGCGTGACGATGCGCTCCGCGCGCGGACCTTCGCCATCTCGGCCCTGCAGGCTAGCCAAGCCGCACAACAGGGCGTCGCTCAATAAATTGACCCCTTCGGATGCTCGAGCAGTCCGCTGCCTCGTCGCGGGCCGGGTGCAAGGTGTTTGGTACCGGGCGACGACGTGCCGCGAGGCAGAGCGGCTCGAGCTCCATGGCTGGGCCAAGAATCTCAGTGACGGGCGTGTCGAGGTCGTTGCAGCCGGGCCGCACGAAGCGGTTGCTGAGCTTTGCGGATGGCTCTGGACGGGGCCGCCGGGCGCGACCGTCGAAAGCGTGACTGTCGAGGAATGGGATGCGCCTGTATCGGCGGGCTTTTCGGTGCGCTAGCTAGGCGTTACGACCTGAACCACTTCGTGCGCAGCCGATCGATGACGCGATCGGCGTACCAGCGCTTTCCGAGGCTGCCGTTGTAGCGCCCGAGACCACGCACGAGATCGCCGTTCTCCATATCGAGGTAATACTTCAATATCTTGCAGCCGAGCAGGATGTTAAAGCGCAGATCGAACAGCTCGTTCTTGTCTTGGCGCCCGACCTCTCCGACCCAAAACGGCATGATTTGCATGAGGCCGAGCGCGCTCGCAGAGGAGATTGCGTAGCGGTCGAAGTTGCTCTCCACGTCGATGACGGCCAACACGAGCTCGGGCGCGACGTCACTGCGCGTGGCCTCGTGATGGACGATCTTGAGTATCTCGAGCCGCTCATCGGGGTTTGGTACCTGCCGGGCCAGGCGCCGCGACATGTCCGTGAGCCAGACCTCTGCGGCGAAACGGTCCTCGAAGCTGTCCGCCTCGGCAACGGCGTTGACGAGAATCTCTCGCAGCTGCGGATCAGCGCCCGAGCGGGCATCCGCGGGGATGGGTCCTTGTGCCATGGCCAACGCATTCATTGTCAGGGCGCAGAGTGCGACACCGGCAACGATCAGCTTGCGAGATTGCGGTGTCATCGGCTCAGCTCAGGCGCTCCTTGAGTGTTGCAACATCGAGCATCTCAGGATCTTCGGCTCCACGGCGCTTGTACTCGATCTGGCCCTGATCCCAGCCTTTCTCCGTGACGACGACGCGGTGGGGTATGCCCAGCAGGTCGGCATCGGCGAACTTGAAGCCGGGGCGTTGGGATCGATCGTCGACGAGCACCTCCGCGCCGATAGCTTCGAGCTCGTCATAGAGCGCCTCGGTCGCCTCCTTGACGCGGTAGGACTTGTCGAGGTTGATCGGAATCACGACGACGTCGAACGGTGCAATCGCCTCTGGCCAAATGATGCCGTGCTCGTCGTGGTTCTGCTCGATGGCGGCGGCGACGACGCGCGTCACTCCGATACCGTAGCAGCCCATCTGCATCGTGCAGGTCTTGCCGTCTTTGTCGAGCACGGTCGCATCCATTGCGTCACTGTATTTACTTCCGAGCTGAAAGATGTGACCGACTTCAATTCCTCGAGCAATGCTCAGTGCGCCGCCGCCGGACGGGCTCAAATCTCCGGCGACGGCATTACGAAGGTCCGCGACCTGCGGTAGCGCGACGTCACGGTTCCAATTCACGCCGCGATAGTGGTGATCTTTCTGGTTCGCGCCGCAGACGAAGTCGGCGAGCAAGGCGGCATCTTGGTCGGCAATCATCGTCAGCTTAAGCCCGACCGGGCCTGCAAATCCCGGCTCACAGCCCGTTGCCGCCTCGACCTCTGCCGCGTTCAGCATGCGTAACGGCTGGGCGACCTCCGCAAGGGCCTCTGCCTTGAGGCGGTTGAGCTCGTGAGTGCCGCGCAGGAGCAAGCCGACGGCCGGTGCATCGCTGCCGGCAACGAGCAGCATTTTGAGGCACTGTTCCGGCTCGACCTTTAGAAAAGCGCTGAGCTCGTCGATGCTGCGCACCTCGGGCGTGTGCACGCGCTCACTCTCGGCGCCGGGCGCCGGGCGCTCGGCATGCGGGGGCTCCAGCGCGACCGTCTCGATGTTGGCGGCAAAGCCGTCGGCCTCACAGTAGGCGATCGCGTCCTCTCCGGAATCCGCGAGCACGTGAAACTCTTCTGAGCGATTGCCGCCGATCGCACCGGGGTCGGCTTGCACGATCCGAAAGTCCAGCTGAAGGCGCGTAAAGATCCGCGAGTAGGCGTCGCGCATCGTCAAGTAGCCTTCCTGTAACGAGGCTTCATTGAGATGAAACGAGTAGGCGTCCTTCATCGTGAACTCGCGCGCGCGCATAACGCCGAAACGTGGGCGGATTTCGTCACGGAACTTCGTCTGAATCTGATAGTAGTTGACGGGAAGCTGTCGATAGCTCTTGAGCTCCGTCTTTGCGAGATCTGTGATGACTTCTTCGTGTGTCGGGCCTAGGCAAAACGAACGGTCATGGCGATCGGTGATTCGCAGCAGCTCCGGCCCGTACTCGCTCCAACGTCCGGATGCCTCCCAGAGCTCGGCCGGTTGCACGACGGGCATGACGAGCTCGAGCGCGCCGGCGCGATTCATTTCCTCGCGGACGATTCGCTCGACCTTGTGAAGAACGCGCAGGCCCATCGGTAGCCAGGTATAGAGGCCCGAAGCAAGGCGGCGAATGATGCCGGCTCGCAGCATGAGCTGGTGAGTGATGACCTCGGCGTCGGCCGGGGCTTCCTTGAACGTATTAAAGGGTAGTTTTGTGAGCCACATCGCAGAGCCTATTGCCCAAGTTTCTCAAACCCTTCGACAGAAAGCATTGCTTCGCCAAGCCAATTACCGCAGCATGCGTGTCGAAACTCGGCTGAAAACGTTGAGGACATGCCGGAAACCTCTCAGAAAAAAAGAACGCTGCGGCGCGGAATTTACCTGTTACCGAATCTGCTGACCACCGGTGCGCTGTTCGCGGGGTTCTACTCGATCGTTGCGGCGATCGACGGTAATTTCTTGGCAGCGGCCTGGGCGATCTACGTCGCCATGTTTCTCGACGGGCTCGATGGGCGCGTTGCAAGGATGACGAGCACGGAAAGCGACTTCGGCAAAGAGTTCGACAGCCTGGCCGATATGGTCTCGTTCGGTCTCGCACCAGCCATCGTGACGTACCAGTGGGGAATTGCGCGTTTTCCCGAGTATGGCGAGATTTGGGGTCGAGTCGGTTGGCTCGCCGCATTCCTATTCACGGTTGCCGCCGCATTCAGGCTCGCGCGCTTCAACACGAGTCTCGCGGTCGACGACAAGCACTACTTTCAAGGTCTACCGAGCCCTCCGGCGGCATCGGGGCTTGCCGCCATGGTCTGGATCAGCATCGTTTATGAGATCGAGGGTGCGCCGGCGCTGGTCGCGGGCGTCTTGATCACTTCGCTGACGGGTCTCGCGATGATGTCCAATCTGCGCTATTTGAGCTTCAAGGATTTCAATCTCAGTAGCCGCGTGCGATTCGGCAATCTGTTGATCATTCCGCTCATCCTCATCGTCGTGTCATTGAACCCGCCGCTCGTGCTATTTGCGATGTTCTTCGTCTACGCGACGTCGGCGCCGTCGATCTGGCTGTGGCGGCGTGGGCACTTACTGCTCGCGGGACGCACGAAGGGCGCGGCTTGAGCGAACTGCGTAACGAATACCTGGCCGCGCTCGGAATTCCGGTTTGGGTGCAGCGTGGTGGCAAAGCTGACGCAACGGACCCGGGCGCTCCGGGTACGCCGTCCTTGGACGATCTCGCCGCTCAGGTGCGAGCGTGTACGCGTTGCGCCTTGCACGCGAGCCGCAAGCAGACAGTGTTTGGCGTCGGCAACCCGAGCGCCGATCTCCTTATCATCGGTGAGGCGCCCGGTGCTGACGAGGACCGCCAGGGCGAGCCGTTCGTTGGGCGTGCGGGACAGCTACTGAATGCGATGCTCGCGGCCGTTCATCTGGCCCGCGGTGATGTTTACATAGCGAACATCTTGAAATGCCGACCGCCGAGCAACCGCGATCCCAAGCCCGCGGAGGCCGAAGCCTGCACGCCTTATCTGGAGCGGCAGATCGCCTTGATCGAGCCCAAGGTCATACTCGCGGTGGGGCGCATCGCGGCGCAATGGCTGTTGCAGTCCGATCAGCCCATCGGTAGGCTCAGAGGCACCGTGCACAGCTATGGCACGGCGAGCACGCCGCTGGTTGCGAGCTATCACCCGGCTTATTNNGCACGGCAAGCACCCCGCTGGTTGCAAGCTATCACCCGGCGTATTTGCTGCGCAGCCCGCTCGCCAAGGCCAAGGCCTGGGAAGATCTGGTGCTCGTCAGCCGAATTCTCAACGATCCATCATGAACGCAGCAGTCCTGCCCCAAAGCCAGATTCGCACGATGCGGCCCGCAGACCTGCAGGCTGTTGCCGACGTCGAGCTCGCGAGCTATCAGTTTCCGTGGAACATCGGCATTTTCAGGGATTGCCTGCTGGCGGGGTATCAGAGCCTCGTGCTCGATATTCGCGGCAACGTGAGCGGCTATTGCATCATGTCGATTGCGGCCGGCGAGGCGCATCTGCTCAATATCTGCATCCACCCTAGCTGTCAGCGGCTCGGCTATGGGCGCCGCTTGCTCGTTGAAGCATTGGCACGGGCACGAGAGATAGGCGTAGAGACGGTTTTCCTCGAGGTGCGTCCGTCGAACGACGTCGCAATCATGCTCTATCGGTCCTTAGGGTTCAGGCTCATTGGCCGACGGCCGTCGTACTATCAGGCCGATGGCGGCCGCGAGGATGCTGTCATCTTTGCGGCCTCGTATCCCGCCACCGAATAACGCGATTCCACGGTTCTCCTCGTCATGTCAGAGCATCTGAAGCGGCGCACGTTCGCGATCATTTCCCATCCGGATGCCGGTAAGACCACGCTGACCGAAAAGCTGCTACTTTTCGGTGGCGCGATTCAGATGGCCGGTACGATCAAGGGACGCAAGGCAAGTCGTCATGCCACGGCGGATTGGATGCAGCTCGAGCAGGAGCGCGGGATCTCAGTGACCTCCTCGGTCATGCAGTTTCCGTATCGCGATCGCGTCATCAATCTGCTCGACACGCCCGGTCACGAGGACTTCTCCGAAGACACCTACCGTACGCTGACGGCTGTCGATAGTGCGCTCATGGTTATCGATGCCGCCCGCGGCGTCGAAGCCCGGACGATCAAGCTCATGGAAGTTTGCCGGCTGCGCAATACGCCGATCATGAGCTTCATCAACAAGCTCGATCGCGACGGCCGCGAGCCGATCGAGCTGCTCGACGAAGTCGAGACGATTCTGAAGATCGAGTGCGCGCCCGTGACCTGGCCGATCGGCATGGGGCGTGAGTTCAAAGGCCTCTACGATTTAGCTGCCGATCGAATCTATCTCTACGAGCGCGGTGACTCGAGCCGTGCGAAGACAGCTGCATGCATCGACGGGTTGGATTCCGAGGAAGCTGAGGCAACGTTAGGTGGTATAGCAGCCGAGCTGCGCGAGGAGGTCGAGCTCATCCGCGGCGCGAGCCCGGCATTCGACGTTTCGCGTTATCTGCAAGGTAAGCAAACGCCCGTGTTCTTCGGTGCCGCGATCAACAATTTCGGTGTCAAGGAGTTGCTCGACGCCTTCGTCGAGTACGCACCGGCTCCACAGCCAAGGGAGACGCAAACTCGCACGGTCGAGCCTTCGGAGTCCGCGCTGACGGGATTCGTGTTCAAGATTCAAGCGAACATGGATCCGGCGCATCGAGATCGAATCGCATTCATGCGCCTGTGCTCGGGCACGTACACGCCCGGCATGCGACTCTTTCACACTCGCCTGGGGCGCGAAGTTCGCGTCGGCGAGGCGATTACGTTCATGGCGGCTGACCGCCAGCATGTCGAAGAGGCTTACGCGGGCGACATCATCGGCCTGCACAACCACGGCACGATCAATATCGGCGATTCGTTCACTCAAGGTGAAGATCTCGTGTTCACGGGTATCCCGAACTTCGCGCCCGAGCTTTTCCGGCGCGCCGTGCTCAAAGACCCGCTACGCCTCAAGGCGCTCGGTAAAGGGCTCGATCAGCTCTGCGAGGAGGGTGCGACCCAACTCTTCAAGCCGCTCGCGAGTAACGACCTCATCCTCGGTGCCGTCGGCCCTCTGCAGTTTGACGTCGCAACGTTCCGGCTGCGTGATGAGTACGGCGTCGATTGCCAGTTCGAGGGCGTGAACGTCGCGACGGCCCGTTGGGTCAAGGGCGAGGATCCGAAGCAGCTCGACGAGTTCAAGCGCAAGCTCAGCGGCAACCTCGCCGAGGATCACGCCGGTGAGCTCGTCTACCTCGCGCCGAGCACCGTGAGCTTGAAGCTCACCGAGGAGCGCTGGCCCGACCTGACGTTTCGCGCGACGCGCGAGCACAATCTGTAAAAATCCCAAGCGCAGAGATCTCAGTGCGACCACGCGACTTCTCGCCGCTCCTCGACGTCTATTTTTCAGGCTTAGCGACGGCGTCAGTGCAGCCGCTCGATCCGATATTCGGGCGGTGGGCGCTCCGCAATCGCATGGCTCGAGCTCTCGGGAAATCCTCCCGCGGGAGGATTCTCATATGCACGCGCAGCGTAGCCAGATTCGGGTACGGCAACGCCGTTAGGCTTCATGAAGAACCACTTGTCTCGATAATCCTTCTCGATCCGAAAACCGCCCTCGTGCACGAGCGTGTGATGCCGCGTGCACAGCAGCATGAGATTCTCGAGCGAGGTCTCACCGCCAATGGACCAGTGCTCCACATGATGGCATTGCAGAAAACGCTTGTTGTTGCAGCCTGGGAACGTGCAGCGGTCGTGGTCGCGGGCACGCACGGCTCTGGCAATCGCTGCGGGCACGATCCGGGACTTGCGCCCGATGCTAAGTGGCTCACCGTGCGTATCCTCGGTCATCACCACCGCGTGGCTATCGCAGCACAGCCGCTTGACCGACTCGATCGGTAGACCGGCGCGTCCTTGCCCACCCGCAAGCGCCGACTGATCGACATGCACCGTGACGAGATGGGTGTCCGACATACGGCCTTCGCCAGTGTCTCCGGCTAGGAAACTCGCGGCCATCATCACGAGCGCATCGGCTTGTCTGGTCGACCAGGACGTTGCGGCGTGATCGGGTATCTCCGCGGCGCCATCGTCATGGTCATGCGCTTTCTCGAGCGCCTTTTCGATGATCTCACCGGCATCGATCGGCAGCTCTACCGTGATCGTCATGATGCCGCGGTGCGGATCGCGTCGGATGCGCAATGATCGGCTCGCATAGGCTCGGGCCGCACCATCGATCGATGCCACAGAACCACAACGAAGCTCCCGGCAGCGCTCGGCCACCGTAGCCGCCGTGGTTCGCAAGGCGAAGTCGAGGAGGGCCTGCTCGTTGTCTCGATCGGCGACGCGCGTCAAAGCGCGCGCCTTGGCGTAGGAGAGCTCGCCCGTAGAAAAAGCCGCAGAGATCTGCGGCAAGGTCTTAAGCGCATGGGCCACGCGCACCTTCTCGCGTGCCGTGGTCAGGCTCAGATCGCAGCGCCAGGCCAGCCATTCGGCACAGCTATCGAGACTCCACTGGAGCCAGCCCGCGCGCTCGTCGAACTCGCGGATCATGACGAGCAGCTCGTAGGTGGCCGCGTTGATGCGGGTGCAGAGGTTGAGGATGTCGTTATCGAGCTCGTCGATGCGAGCCAGGTCCGCCGGTTTCATGACGTCTCCGTGTCATTGAATCAGGCCTGTAATTATATACAGTAAACTGTTAAAAATCAATATAAAACATAGGGTTGTGTATGGATTGGTGCGTCTGCCGCCGACTAGCGGCCAACGGGGTGAGGCTACTGCGCCGCCGGCGCTGGCTTAAAGCCGCGCACGAGACGCTTGAGTGTTGCGAGCGCGGTGCGCCCGTCGTCGGGCTCGTAGCGCAGCTGCACGTAGGTGCGCGTGATCGTCTCGATATCCTCGGCAGATTCCGGCAGTGCAGCCGCGGCGCGTGCGCCGTAGTCGAGCGGTCCTTCGCCGCTTGCACGCGGTTCGACACTCGCGCGCTCGAGCTTGCGGACGAAATCGCTGAATAATGCTGCGGAGCGATCGCGCGCGCGTGTGCGCCGGTAGGACCAGCTCAAGTAGAGCGTCAGCAATGCGGAGGCCAGCAACACGGCGCCGGCGGCGAGCGTCACGAGCTTCGTCCAACTCGGTCGTGAGATGCCGAGCGCCTGGAGTAACGCACGCTGAAGCTCTGGACCGTAACCGATCACGAACGCGTTCCAGTAGGTGTGGGCGGCATCCCAAGCGAGCACGGCCTGGCGCAGCCATGGGATGCTCGCGAGCGCGCCGTCGCGGGCTTGCGCGGTGGATAATTGATTCGAGCCCAAACTGATGCGATCGGGCGCAACCGCCGCAGTCGGGTCGACGCGCACCCAACCTTCGCCTTCGAGCCAGACTTCTGTCCATGCGTGGGCGTTGGACTGATAGATGATGTAGTACTCGCCGAGCGGGTTCAGCTCGCCGCCCTGGTAGCCGGTGACGACGCGCGCGGGTATGCCCGCAGCGCGCATGAGGACCGTGAATGCGGAAGCGTAGTGCTCGCAGAAGCCTTCGCGTGTGCGGAACAGAAAATCGTCAGCGGGATCTGCGCCGAGCGGGGGCGGCGTCAGCGTATAGAAGAACTGCTCCTGGCGGAAAATGTCGAGTGCGTTGGCAATGATCTCGTTAGGATCGTCAGTCGCGGTGCGCCACTGCTCGGCAAGCGCGCGGGTCTCGGGGTTGCTGTCGCTCGGCAGCCGCAGGTAGTAGTCGCGGACCCGGTCGTTGAGCGTATCGAGCGTGCGGTACTCCGGGAACGATGTCACCTCGTAGTCGAATAGCGAGCGTATCGGTCTGCGTGTGCGCACGAGCTGGAAGTGGTTTTCCATGCGAATGTCGCGCCCTGCGGTCCATTGCTCGGGCATGTCGAGGGCGAATACCCAGCGACGCCCATGCGGCTCGAGCATGACGCGGTAATCGATCGGGTCGCCGCTGTACTCGACGAGCTCGGTCATGCCCGGGCGCATGCCGGGACCATCCGTCGACCACGTGCGTCCGTTGAAGACGCTCAGCACCGGGCCGCGCCAGTAGAGCTGGTTCGGGCCCGGCGGACGGTCGTAGAACTCGACGCGAAATGCGACGGCATCGGAGAGCCCGAGCTCGGTGATGTCGCCAGGACTCATGCTGTCGTCCAGGCCGCTTTGCCCGCTCATATTCGCGCCGGGGATGCCCCAGAGCGGTCCCGGCAGGCGCGGAAACAGCAAGAACAGGATCAACGTGATTGGCAACGCCTGTACGAGCAAGCGGCCGGCTTGCTTGGCCATGTCGCGATTACTGAGTAACGGTCCTTGCCGGCCGAGCTGCAGCAGTCCGACGGTCGTGAACCAGACGAAGCCGAGCAGGTACAGCACCATGAGAAAGCCGCGATCGACGAGTAGGCTCGCAAACAGTAAGAAGTACGCGATGATGATGAGCACGAGTTGATCGCGCGCCGTGCGCGATTCGAGGAATTTGAGTGCGACCATGACGATCAGCAGTGCCGTTCCCGCCGAGACCCCGTTGATCGTCTGGTATTGGAAAAGCACCGCGCCGAACGCGAGGATCGCGAGCACGACGCGCGCGAGTGTATTCGGCAGCGGCCAGCCGTAGATCGCGCCGCCGAGGCGCCATGCGATGCTCAAGCACAACAGGCCCGGCACCCAGATTGGCAATGCAGGCCAATGCGGCAGCGTCGCGCCGGCAGCGATGCCCGCCGTCCAGAGCAAGCGGTCCGGCGTGTCGGCGGGCATTCTGAGGGCGGCCGCTGTCACTGCGCCGGCTCCTCGTACAGCGCGAGCGCCCGTAGGCAGTCGTTAAGGTGTTTTTGACCGCGGCCGACAGGTATAGACCTGTTCGGTAATTGCAGGCCGATCGCCATGTCGCGCTCACCGGCCTCGAGACACCAGCGCGTGAGTTGCGACAGGCGCTGTTCCGTGTCCAGGCCCGGCAGGCTGTCCCACGCCAGGACTCGGGCCTGCTGCTCACCGGCTGCGAACTGCTTGACCATCAGCTCGTCGCTGCGCGCGAACGCTTTCCAGGCAATGCGTCGCGGCGGCTCCCCGGGTGCGGCTGTCGCCAGGCCGATAAAGTCGGCATCGCCGCGCTCGAGCCCGCCGTGAAGGCCCTCGCCACCGATCTCGTTCGGTAGCGGGCGGCCCCGCGGCGCAGGGTGCGGGTATACGATGCAGCTTGCATCCATGTGCAACCAGGACCAGGCGCGGAACAGGTTGCCGGGGAATCGCGTCGTGATTTGGTAGCGACCGAGTTCCAGCAAGCCGCGCTTGCGCGTCGGCACGGCTAATGTGAAAGCGCGCGATTGGCCGGCCGGAATGTCCTGGGCCTTGGTCTCGTGACCGTCATGACTCAGCAGAATCTCATAGCGCTGTGAGCTGGCGTCGTTGCTCAGGGCAAAGCGAAATTCGGCCGGTTCACTCGCGAAAACCGGCTGGGCAGCGAGAAAGCGAACACGCGCGCCGCGAAGGTTGTAATGACAATGGCGCATGATGACGATGCCGAGTCCGGAGAGCAAAAACGTCAACGCGAAGCCTAGGCTCGAGCCGTAGTTCAGTGCACCGAGCAGCATCGCAAACACCGTGAAGCCGAATGCGAGACCGAAGCGGCTCGGCAGAATGTAGATGCGGCGTTTGTCGAGCGTGACGCCGAGCGCGTCGGGGCCTTGCCGTTTCTCCGCCCAAGCAGCCGCATTGGCGCGCAGCCATTGCTGTGGAGCGGTGAGCGCGGGTCCGAGCCTCACGTCGGGACCTAGCTACGGTTCTTGCTCACGTCACCGGAACGGCGTCGAGCACGGTCTGGCCGACGCCGGCCGGATCGCTCTCCCTTCCTTGGGCGGGCTCGAGCCGGTGAGCGGTAACGCTCGGTAGAACTGCTTGAACATCCTCAGGATAGACGCCGTCGTGCCCCGACATCATGGCCCAGGCTTGGGCAGCCCGCACGAGCGCGATCGCGCCACGCGGTGAAAGCCCTTCCGTGAACTCGCCGGAGTCGCGTGTATACGCGACGAGTGCTTGCACGTAATCGAGCAGCGGCTCGGCGAGATGCACCTTACCGACAGCATGCTGCAGATTCAGCAGTGTCTCTACGCTCATGAGCGGCGGCAGCTCGTCGACGAGGTCGCGCCGGTCGACGTTGGTCAGAAGCTCGCGCTCCTCGGCAGGGCCCGGGTAGCCAAGCGTAATCTGCATGAGGAAGCGGTCGAGCTGCGACTCGGGTAGCGGGAACGTGCCGATCTGTTGGGTCGGATTGCGCGTCGCGACGACGAAGAACGGCGAGGGTAACGCGTAGGTCGAACCATCGGCCGTGACCTGGCGCTCTTCCATAGCCTCGAGTAAGGCGCTCTGCGCTTTCGGCGTCGCACGATTGATCTCGTCGGCGAGCAGTAGCTGGGAGAAGATCGGACCCTTGTGAAACTCGAACTGACTCGTATCGCGTCGGAAGATCGATACGCCGATGACGTCGGCCGGAAGCAAGTCGCTCGTGAACTGGACGCGCTGGTAGCTCAGGTCCATGACGCGTGCGAGCGCGTGCGCGAGTGTCGTCTTGCCGACGCCCGGTAGGTCCTCGATGAGCAGGTGGCCGCGCGCGAGCAGGCAGGCGAGGCTGAGCTTGAGCTCGTTCGGTTTGCCGACAATGATGCGGTTGAGCGCATCGAGCAGCGGCTGAACCAAGCCGGCGGCGTCGTCGAGGCCCGAGGCCGCCGTTCTGAGAGTCCGGGTTGCCATGGCCCGAATAGTCTCGCAAATGGCCCCCCGAGGACAGTCTGGTTCCCGGTAATTGTGACCTAGTCCGAAGAACTGAGGATTACTGCGGCTTAGAGACGGGCCAGCTGCTGGTCCAGAGACTTGAGCTGATTGCTGAGGTCGGCGGCCCGATCGCGCTCTTTCTGCACGACGGTCTCGGGCGCGTTGGCGATGAAGCGCTCGTTGCCGAGCTTACCGTGTGCTTTGGCGAGGTCTTGCTCGATACGTTGGCGCTGCTTTCCGAGTCGAGCCCGTTCGGCGTCGATATCGATGAGATCAGCGAGGGGCACGAGGATTCGAAACTGGCGCACGAGGGCGGTCGCAATGCCGTCGGGCTCGTCACCCTCGAGAATCTCGATCGCCTCGAGCCGCCCTAGGGACCGTAGTAGATCCCTGTGGCGGTCGAGCCGCTCACGGTCGCTGGGGTCGACGTCAGCGAGCAGCACGGACAGCCGTTTGCCGGGGCTGATGTTCATCTCCCCGCGAATCTGGCGCACGCCGATGACGAAGTCCTTGAGCCAGGCAATTTCGTCCTCCGCCTGCTCGTTACGCGAGAACTCGCTTACGCTCGGCAACGGTTCGAGCATGACAGTTGCGCTCGTTTGGCCCGTGCGATTGCAGAGCTCGAGCCAGAGCTCCTCGGTGACGAACGGCATGATCGGGTGCAGCAGGCGCAGCAGCGCACCGAGCGTATCGCGCAGCGTCTGGCGTGCACCGAGCTGCGCGGCCGGACTCGCAGTGGCGTCGTTGAGCACGGGCTTGGTCAGCTCGAGATACCAATCACAGAGCTCATGCCATGTGAACTCGTAGAGCGCTTGCGCGGCGAGATCCAGGCGGAAACCTGCAATGGCCTCTTCGACGGTGACGATCGTCTCGTTGAGGCGGGATCGAATCCAGCGATCAGCAACGGCTAGCTCGGGCTCGCCCTCGAGCTCGGCGTCGATGTTGGTGAATACGTAGTGGGCCGCGTTCCAGAGTTTGTTGCAGAAGTTGCGATAGCCCTCGATCCGACCGAGGTCGAAGTTGATGTCGCGGCCCGTCGTCGCGAGTGAGGCCATCGTCATGCGCAGGGCGTCCGTCCCGTAAGCCTGGATGCCATCGGGAAAGTCGCGCTTCGTCGCTTTCTCGACCTTGGCTTTCAAGTGCGGCTGCATCATGCCTTCGGTCCGTTGCCGTAACAGCGTATCGAGATCGATACCGTCGATGAGATCGATAGGATCGAGAACGTTGCCTTTACTCTTGGACATCTTTTGGCCTTCGTGGTCGCGCACGAGGCCGTGGATGTAAACGACACGAAACGGAACGTCGCCCATGAACTTCAAGCCCATCATGACCATGCGCGCGACCCAGAAGAAGATGATGTCGGGCCCCGTGACCAGCGTGTGCCCGGGATAGAAGCGGCGGAGGTCCGCCGTCTCCTCGGGCCAGCCGAGGGTGGCGAACGGCCAGAGCCACGAGGAGAACCAGGTGTCGAGCACGTCCTCGTCCTGGCGCACGGCCCCGCCGCACGCCTCGCAGGCCCCCGGCTCGTCGAGCGTCACCGTGATGTGCTCGCAGCCCTCCCGCTCGCAGTACCACGCGGGGATGCGGTGCCCCCACCAGAGCTGGCGCGAGATGTTCCAGTCGCGGATCTCGGTCAGCCAGTTCTCGTAGACCGTGCCCCAGCGCTCCGGGACGAAGCGCACCGCGCCGGTGCGGTACGCCTCGAGCGCGGGCTGGGCCAACGGCGTCATGCGCACGAACCACTGGTCCGAGAGCCGGGGCTCCACCACCGTGTCGCAGCGGTAGCAGTGCCGCACCGCGTGCCGGTAGTCGTCGGTCTTCTCCAGGAGCCCCTGGGCGAGGAGCAGCTCCACGAGGTAGGTGCGGGCGCGGTCGCGGCCCATGCCCTGCAGTCCCGCCGGCACCCGGGCGTCGTGAGCCATGCGCCCCTCGGCGGTCAGGATGACGGGGTGCTCGACCGTCTCCTCGAGCGCTTGGGCGATCTCGAAGTCGTTCGCGTCGTGCGCGGGGGTCACCTTCAGCAGGCCGGTGCCGAAATCCCGCTCGACCGCGGTGCTGGTCGTGAGCGGGATGCGGACGTCGGTGAGCGGGATCGTCACCGACGCGCCCCGCAGGCGCTGGAAGCGCTCGTCGTCCGGGTGGAAGACCAGGGCGACGTCCCCGAACATCGTCTCGGGCCGGGTGGTGGCGACCGTGACGTAGCCTCCGTCGTCGTCGTCGCCCGCGACCACGGGGTAGCGGATGTACCACAGATGCCCCTCGTGATCGCGGAACTCCGCCTCCTCGTCGGAGAGCGCGGTGAGGCAGCGCGGGCACCAGTGGATGACCCGGTGGCCCCGGTAGAGCAGGCCCTCGTGGTAGAGGTCCACGAAGACCTTCCGCACCGCGTGGGAGTACGCCTCGTCGAAGGTGAAGCGGGTGCGCGACCAGTCGAGCGACGCCCCGATCGCCTTCAGCTGGTCGAGAATCCGGTTGCCGGTGTCGTGCACGTACGCCCACACGCGCTCCACGAACGCCTCCCGGCCGAGCGTCTGCCGGTCGGTCCCCTCGGCGGCGAGGAGCCGCTCCACCATGTTCTGCGTCGCGATGCCCGCGTGATCGGTGCCCGGCAGCCAGAGCGCCGCGCGCCCCCGCATCCGCTCGAAGCGGATCAGCACGTCCTGCATCGTGTTGTTGAGGCCGTGGCCCATGTGCAGGACCGCCGTGACGTTGGGCGGGGGGATGACGATGACGTACGGGTCCCGCTGGGAGTCCGCGTCGGCCCGGAACACCTCCGCGTCCAGCCACCGTTGATACACGGCGCCCTCGATCGCCGCCGGGTCGTACTGCGGGGGGAGCTGCGTCGTGGTCATCGCGGTCCGGGCGATCGCACCTCAGCCGCTGCGGGAGGGCGGGGGGGAGGCGGCCACGTCGTGGCCTTCGACCAGCACGCGGTTGACGACCGTCTCGGCCGCCTCGGTCCCCCGCGCGACGTCGCCCGCCAGCTCCCGGGCCGTCTCGTCGGGCGCGGTGCCGGTCAGCTCCACCAGTCCCTCCTCGGTGGCGCGGACCCGAATGTCCAGCTCGCGCGTGGTGGGGTTCTGGTCGAGCGCGTCGCGGATGGTCGCCTCGATCTCGCTCGGCC
>JABAOE010001719.1_pt4 | contig 21596 bp, 20 predicted proteins | sample 7062141 | NCBI WGS metagenome assembly JABAOE01 (sample SAMN14538627, study PRJNA623070) | marine sediment metagenome | biome: marine biome [ENVO:00000428]; feature: marine pelagic biome [ENVO:01000023]; material: deep marine sediment [ENVO:00002113] | place: India: Gulf of Khambhat ... | reverse complement strand
TCGAGAGACCAGTCACCTTTCAAGCCGAACATCATTTTGCTCCTTCGATTTCTGCGAGCCGCGAGTCAATGACTTTGCCGATTGCGCCGGGTTGCAGCGGATGGCCGGGGACTTTTGACCAGCAGTCGATGTCCATTAGCGTGTGGGCGCGCAGTACATTCGCGAGCTGCGAGTAACGGCGATTGTCCCCGTTCGTCAATGGGGAGCCGGGATCGTCGCTGTAGTTGATCTCGATCGTCATGACCTTCTTGAAGCCCGAGAAGATTTCTTTGAGGCCGGGCTCCATCGGCGACAGGAAGCGCAAATGGACTGACGACACGTTCTTGCCCTGTTCTCTCGCCAGGTCGACCGCTTCTTCGATCGCACCGAGCGTCGAACCCCAACCGACGATCAGGAGGTCTCCGGTTGCGTCGCCATGGATCTCTGGCGGTTTCAGCGTCCCGGACAGCGTTGCCAGCTTGCGACTGCGCATGTTCATGCCTTCCTGGTTCGATGCGGAGTCGTAGGCAATCTTGCTGTTCTGATTGTGCGCGAGACCCGTCAGGATGTACTCGCCATCGCGCATTCCCGGGATCGGCCGTGGCGATAATCCGGTGGTCTCGTCCCAGTTGTAAGGTGCTATGTCCCGGTCCCAGGCCGACTGGTCGATCGGGGGTGCGAACCACTCATCGGTGACTTCGGGCCGTTCGATCGGTTGCACACCGGTCGCGAGATTCGCATCGGTCAGCAGGATCACAGGCGTGCGGAACGACTCCGCTAATTTGCGCGCCATGACGACAAAGTGAAAGCACTCGGAAATCGTTGTCGCCGCGATGACGATCTTGGGGGAGTCGCCCGGCGAGCCGTACAGGCTTGCGAGCAGATCACCCTGCTCGATCTTGGTCGGAAGGCCCGTAGCCGGGCCGCCGCGTTGTACGTCGACGATCACCAACGGGATCTCGGCCATGACCGCAAGGCCGATCATTTCGGTTTTCAGGGCCATGCCGGGGCCGGAGGTGATCGTGCATGCCGTCTTCCCGGCATAAGAAGCACCGATAGCAAAGCCGATCGCGGCAATCTCGTCCTCGGCCTGGTGGACAAACCCACCCGTCAGGTGAAAGTCGTCTGCCAGGTAATGCGATGCCGACGTCGCCGGCGTGATCGGATACATCGCGACCATTTCGATGCCGGCAGCCATAACACCGAGTCCAACCGCGGTATTACCATTGATGACCACGGCCGACTCCAGGCGATCTTCGGGGTCTGCGGGCAATTCGAACTCGTAATCGAGGTGCTCGCGCGCGAAAGCGTAGCCGGCATCGAACAACTCGTGATTGACGCTGATGACCTTGTCGCTCTTTCTCCTGAAGGTCTTGGCAATTTCGCCTTTGGCCGTGTCGACATCGCGATGATAAATGGCGCACAACATCCCGAGCACGAACATGTTCTTGCCCTTGCGCGGATCCGGAACGACCTTGAGACACTCTTCCTGTATCGGCAGTTCATGAACGACCAGTCCCTGTGCGCGAAAGTCGGCGACTGCTTCCCGATACTGTTTGCGGATTCTTTCCTCGGGATCCTCAGCCCACATGTTCTCCAGCAGGACGACCGTGCCTTGCTTGTAGGCGCGGTTATCGATGCGGGAATAGAGCACCTGCTCGTTGAACGCGACGACCATATCGGCCTCATTGCCCATGTTGGTCACTTTCTTCGACCCCATGCGGACGCGAATGCCGCTCGCACCCTGGCGCTCTCGCGCAGGCGGCTGAATTTCGGCCGGAATGATCTCAACGGTCCAGACACCGTTGCCCATCTTGCCGCTGACCAGCCCCAGGATCTGGCCGCATTTCTGCGCGCCCTCGCCGGAGTCGCTGACGATTTCGACGATATGCTGGTCTACCAGCTGGGCGCCGCGCTTCGCATTGGCCACATCTTCCGAACCATTGGCGCGAACCTCATCAATCTTGCTGCGGAGCGCCTCGACGGCAGCCCAGCGCGCTTCGCGCGCGGCTTCGATGTCGTGGGTATGCAATGAGCGGCGCAGGTCGTAGCCCAGGGCATTGCGCAAGGACCGCGGCACTGCAACTTTGACCCACCAGGTGTTGTTTCTCTTGAACAGGTATTTCGTATCGACTGCGGATGCGGATTTTTGCATTGGTCTTCCTGTGTACCTTACGGCGCGTAGTAATCTGAAATTACTGGCTTTTTTCCTAAAATGAACGATGCGCGAGCAAGTCCGGGTACAGGCATTTGGATTTGTACCTGTACCTTTGAAATGTGAACCCAACACCGCCTTTTGGAAATAGGCATAAGCCGAAGTCGGGTAACGGGTTTTATCGCCGCCGAACGGGTAGACTGAGGCCCGTGTCTACCGGGAGAAAACCAATGAAAACACCGGTCTTTTATGACTTGCCGGCCCCGTCGGATATGCTGAATTAAGGATTCGGGATGAAAAAGATTGCGGTTATTTGTGCGTTGTTGATCGTCATCATGGCGGCGATCCTGGGTGTGTTAACGATCTTCGGCATGATGAGCTTCGACAGCGCGCTGTCGAACCTGGTCAAGGCGGGTGGCGCTATCGTCGTACTCGGTATAGCGTCGGCGCTGATTTCTCTGATGATGGGCAATAAGGAGGGAGGCGAATGAACACGAAACACATCACTGTTGCACTTGTACTCCTGTTACCGGGTATCGCTGCAACGCAGGATTCCGGCAACTACCAGTGCACGCACGGCGACCTCGTACGCCGCGTCGAAATTTTCACTGATCCGGGGGTTTCCGTACCCTGCGAGGTGCACTACTTCAAAGACACCGAGGCGCCGGGTGAGTCACAGGTACTCTGGAAGGCGCAGGCCGAGGAGGGTTATTGCGAGGCGCAGGCTGCGGAGTTCATCGCCAAACTCGAGGGCTGGGGATGGAGCTGCGGTGCCGGCGATGCGCCTGCGACGGAACCCGCCGCCGAGTCCGAGGAAGCGCCCGAGCCTGAAGTACAGGATGACACCGACGTGCTGAGCCCCGGCGAACCGGAGAACTAGAAAAACCCAACAAAAAACCCCGCGAGTGCGGGGTTTTTTTTAATCAGTGCTCGGGGTGCACCGCCGCAGCATCGACGTGCGGGAGATGATGTTCCACCTCCTCGGTCAGGTGTTCGGCGTTGCGAATCCAGTTGCAGGTCTCGCAGGTGCAGGTCGTTTCGTCATGGCGCAGATGCTTGTGCAGCGCCTCGACAAACTTGATGCCTTCACGCAAAGAAACGCTCAGTACTTCGTTGGTCATCTCATCGAAGTGCCTGAAGTCCTGCATGCAGGTCTCCCAACCACATTCCTCACCTGTACAGTGATTGCACCGTTCACCGGTGGCTTCAAACATGTTCTTGTGGTGGTAGTTGTGGTCGTCGATCAGTTGCTGGAGCAGCAGGCGGGGGTACATGAGCGCTTCTATGAGTTGTTGTCGCATCGCGTTCTCCTCTCATCGATGCGTTCAGAGTACGCTGATTGGCCGGTGTACTCAACCGCAATAAATGGCATGCTTGCTGCATGAAATACAGGCACTTGGGTAAGGCTGGTATCCAGACCAGCGAGCTGTCGCTGGGCTCCTGGATTACTTTTCAGACACGATTCGGCGTGGATACGGCTGTAGAGCTCATGGGGGCAGCGTTCGATGCCGGCGTAAATTTCTTTGACAACGCGGAAGCTTACGCGCACGGGCAGTCGGAAGAGGTCATGGGGGCGGCGCTCAAGCGGCTCGGCTGGCGGCGCGGCAGCTATCTTGTAGCGACCAAGCTGTTCTGGGGCCTCAACGACGGTCCGAACGAGTCCAATACGCTCAATCGCAAGTACCTTATAGAGGGCATCGACGGCTCGTTGCAGCGTCTCGGCATGGATTATGTCGACTTGCTGTACTGCCATCGCTCCGATCCGACGACACCCATCGAGGAAACCGTCTGGGCGATGCACAACATCATCGAGCGCGGCAAGGCGCTGTACTGGGGCACGTCCGAGTGGTCGGCTGCCGAAATCCTCGAGGCGATCCAGGTTGCGGAAAGCCACCACTTGCATAAGCCGATTGTCGAGCAACCAATCTACAACCTGTTCGACCGTCATCGCTTCGCGCCGGAGTACGACGCCGTCTACGAAGACTACGGCTATGGTTCTACGACATGGAGCCCGCTGGCATCGGGACTGCTTACCGGCAAGTACAACGACGGTATTCCCGAGGGCAGCCGTGGCGACAAGTCGAGGTACGACTGGCTCGAGGAGCTGCTGACGGACCAGAGCCGGATTGCGAAGGTCAGAGCGCTCGAGCCATTGGCGCAATCGATGGGTGCAACGCTCGCCCAGTTTTCAATTGCCTGGTGCCTGCAGAATCCTTACGTCAGCTCGGTCATAACCGGGGCGACACGTCTCGAGCAAGTCGAGGAAAACATGAAGGCGCTCGACTTTGTCGACGCATTCACGCCCGAGGTGATGGCGGAAATCGACAAAATCTTCGGTGTGGACTAGAAAATTGCCCGCACGACGAGCAGGAAACCGATCGCGGCAATCGGAATTCCAATCGGCGCCGCCAGGACAGTGATTGCGATGGCGGTGCCCGCCGCCATCAGCGCAATACCGATGATCGCGCACAGCAGGCGCCCGACCAGCTCGAGGACGAAAGTCAACAGCCGCCAGATCGCATAAAACGGCCATAACAGGATGGGAACATCGCGGTCGCTCATGTGTCCATGATACTCACTCTCGCGTTACCATGCGTGCCTAACTGAATCGACAAGGAAAAGAAGATGATTCGCAAGCCTGTTATCCAATTTCATCTCATGGCTGCTTTGCTGGTTATGGCTGCTTGCGAAAAAACGCCGGAGCCTGAGGCAGCGCTCGAAGAGTCCTCTGCCGAAATCGTGACCGAACTCGAAGCGCTGTATCACGAGTATGACGAGGAGCTGCTCGCCCTGAACCCGATTTACGCAACGTTCCGCGGCGATCATCGCTTCAACGACCAGTGGGGGCCATACGATTTCCTTTCGGACGAGTATGCCGAGGCGATGTACGATCTCAACAAGCGTTATCTTGCCCGCCTGGTTGGATACGACCCGGAGACGCTCGAGGGACAGGATCGGCTCAACTACGACATCTTCAGATTCGATCGCGAGAATGCGATAGAGCGCGAAGAGCAGGGCTACAACGACTACGAGAGCCTGACGCCGGTCAGCCAGTTCTTCAGCGTGCCGAATTTCATGGTGATTCTCGGATCGGGTGGGACGGCCCAACCGTTCGAGACGCCACAGCATTACGACGACTGGATCAAGCGTTCGGGTAATTTCGCGCGGCATGTCGACTTGTCGATCACGAAGATGCGAGAGGGTGTAGAACTCGGCGTCGTGCAGCCGCGCGTGTTGATGGAAAAAACGTTGCCGCAGCTTGCGGCACAGGTCGTCGAGAGCGCGGAAAAGAGTGCTTTTTACGGGCCGGTCATGCGGATGCCCGAATCGTTCTCGGCCGAGGACCGCGAACGCATCACAGCGGCCTACGACGATCACATCATGAACGTGCTCGTGCCCGCCTATGCGAAGCTGCACGACTACATCAATGACGAATACATGCAGCATACGCGTGACACGGTCGGGCAGGTCGACAGTCCGGGTGGCAAGGAATACTACGCGTTCGTGGTGCGAGAGACGACAACCACGGACTACACGCCCGAGGAGATCCATGACATCGGCAAACGCGAAGCGGAGCGCATCTTCGCAGAGATGGAGCGGATCAGGGACGTCGTCGGGTTCGAGGGCACGATGCCCGAGTTTTTCGAGCACCTGCGAACCGATCCGCAATATTTCTTCGAGACCGAGGAGGAGATCCTGCAGGCCTACGACGAGGTTCGCAACGACATCGATCCGAAGCTCGACAAGGCATTCAATGTCAAGGCGAAGGCTCCGTATGTGATCAGGGCCGTCGAGCCGTTTCGTGCCCGGTCGATGGCGGCCGCCCAGTATTTCCCGGGCACGCCGGACGGATCGCGGCCCGGCATTTTCTATGTGAATACCTACGACCTGCCGGCTCGGCCGAACTGGGTCATAGAGGCGCTGTCACTGCATGAGGCCAATCCTGGCCACCATTTCCAGATTTCGATATCCCAGGAGATGGAGGCCCTGCCTGCTTTTCGCCGCTTCGGCGGCTACACGGCTTTCGTCGAAGGCTGGGGTCTGTACGCGGAGTCGGTAGGCGAAGAGCTGGGCCTGTACACGGATCCGCTGCAGTACTTCGGCTCTCTCCACTTCGATATCTGGCGCGCGAATCGCCTGGTCGTCGACACCGGGATGCATGCCCTCGGCTGGACGCGCGAGGATGCCATCGAATGGATGTCGAATAACTCGCCGATTACGGATACGGACGTCGTGGCCGAGGTGGAGCGTTACATCGCGATTCCGTCCCAGGCGCTGGCCTACAAGATTGGCCAGCTCAAAATCCGCGAATTGAGGAACCGGGCCGAGGAAGCACTGGGCGACAAATTCGATGTACGGGCGTACCATGACCTGGTGTTGACCAGCGGCTCGTTGCCCTTGTTTGTACTCGAGGCCGAAGTTGACCGCTGGATCGAGAAGCAGAAAGGCTAAACGTTTCGCCGCCAATTTGGCTCGTCTCATCGGATTGAGAGGCACCTCTCGCCGCAATTCTGGTCCTATTGGCATCGGATCAATTGCATGGGGAGGGGCTGACTACCATGGTGTCGTTCAAGATCAATTCCGAGGATGTTTCTTTTGAGGGTGATAACAGCACGCCGCTGCTGTGGGTCATTCGCGATCACCTGCGGTTGACCGGCACCAAGTTCGGCTGCGGGATCGGCCAGTGCGGCGCATGCACCGTCCATGTCGACGGCGTCGCGCAGCGTTCGTGCATTACGCCGGTTTCGGCAATATCGGGTCGCGATATAACGACCATCGAGGGGCTGGCGCCCTCCGATGACGAGCTTGACCCGGTGCAGCAGGCCTGGCTCGAGCACGATGTGCCGCAATGCGGTTTCTGTCAGGCCGGGCAGATCATGGCAGTCGCCGATTTCCTGAAGCGCTTCCCGAACCCGACTGACGCCGATATCGATGCCAATGTCACCAACCTCTGCCGCTGCGGCACCTATGTGCGCATTCGCAAAGCCATTCATCGAGCGGCCGAGCTGATAACGGGAGAGGCATCATGAGTGCCGTCCTCGAGAGATATCAAGTAACCCGTCGTGAGTTCCTGGTCGTTGGAGCCGGGGTCGCCGGCAGCCTGGTCATCGGCCTGCCTGCATTCGCCGACGAGACTGACGACGCACGGACGATAGGCTGGTTCGTGCAAATCAATCCGGATGGTTCGGTCGTCATCGGCGCCAAGGAGCCCGAGATCGGCCAGGGCCTCAGGACGGCCCTGCCGATGATGGTGGCCGAGGAACTCGACGTCGATTGGGACAAAGTCAGCATCCGCCAGATGCCGCTCGGCATCGTCAAAACGGCCGACGGCTTTACATGGAAATACGGCGGCGGCCAGGGTGTCGGCGGCAGTACGGGTTTGACGAGCAACTGGCAGCTCATGCGCCAGGCCGGCGCCGATGCGCGACGGCAGCTGATGCGTGCCGCTGCGGCGCGATTGGGCGTCGATGAGTCGCAGTGCGACACGCGTCCGGGCGTGGTCGTCTGCACGTCGCTGCAGTCGGAGATTGCCTATGCCGACCTCGTCGTCGACGCTGCGGCGCTGGCTATGCCCGAGGACACGACGCCGCTCAAACCGATCGAGGAACACGAGATCATCGGCACACACCGCAACACGATCGATGGCCTGGACATCGTCACGGGCAAGGCCAAATACGGCATCGATACCGAGCAACCCGATATGCGCTACGCGGTTATCGCCCGTGCTCCGGTGCTCAATGCCAGGGTTGCATCTTTCGATGATACGAAGGCCCGCGAGGTGCCCGGCGTTCTCGACGTCTTCACGATTGACGGCCCCAGTCCAGGTGAGCCGTACGTCATTCTGGCGAGCGGCGTCGCCGTGGTTGCTACGTCGACCTGGGCTGCGATAAAAGGCCGCCAGGCGCTCGAGATCGAGTGGGAGAAAAGCCCGAACGCGAACGACAGTAGCGTGCGCTTCTGGCGTGAAAACGAGGAGATGCTCAAGGACACCGGGCAGATCGTGCTCGACGACGGGGATTTCGATGCGGCCATGGCCGCTGCCGAGACCACGCTGGTTCGCCAATACCGCGTGCCGTTCGTCAATCATGCGCCGCTCGAGCCGCAGAACTGTTATGCCTACGTTCAGGCTGACTCGTGTCACATTATTGCACCGACACAGATGCCGAGCGGGGCGTCGCGGGCCGCGAACGCGGTGACCGGGATTCCGCGCGAAAACATCCATGTCGAGATGACGCGGGTCGGTGGCGGCTTCGGTCGCCGCCTGACCAACGACTATGTCGCCGAAGCGGCCATGATTTCGAAGAAGACGGGTTGGCCGATCAAGTTGCAGTGGACGCGCGAGGACGACGTCAAGAACGACTTCTACAGGCCCGGCGGGCTGCACGAGATGCGTGCAGGCGTCGACGCGGACGGCAATGTGACCGCGTGGGCCCAGCGCCTGGCGAGCGGCAGCAAGTACTACCGTCGCCCGAACATGCCTGACGAAAATCTTTTTGGCGCCGAGCTTTACCTTGATGACTTCCCGCGACGCATTGTCGACAACATTCGCATGGAATATTTCCACAACGCGATCGGCTTGCCACGGGGGTCATGGCGCGCGCCTGCACATACCGTCAACGCGTTCGTGATCCAGAGTTTCATCGACGAAATCGCGCATGAGACCGGCCAGGATCCCTTGCAGCTGCGACTCGACCTGCTGGGCGAATCCCGTGAGCTCGAGTATTCGGGTCACGGTGGTCCTACGTTCAACCCGGGCAGGCTGGCCCGGCTGACCAGTTTCGTGGCCGAGAAGATTGGCTACGGCAAAGAGCTTCCGGCAGGCAGGGGCATCGGCCTCGCCACGCACTTCACGTTTGGTGGCTACTCTGCCCATGCGATGGAGGTCACGGTGGTCGATGGCACGCTCACGATCGAGCGCATCGTGGCCGCGATCGACTGCGGCTACGCGGTGCACCCGAATGCCGTTCACGCCCAGCTCGAAGGCGGCACGATCGACGGGTTGAGCACCGCGCTCGGCCTCGAGATCACGGTCAGGGACGGGCAGGTGGAGCAGAGCAACTTCCATGACTACCCGCTGGCGCGCATGGCGGCGTTCCCGAGCCGTTTCGAGACGCACATACTGCCCTACGATGATGTGCCGACGGGCGTCGGCGAGGTCACAATTCCGACCGCGGCGCCGGCCCTGACGAACGCCATTTTTGCGGCGACGGGGAAGCGAATTCGCAACCTGCCGATCGGGGACCAACTGGCGTAATCTGGGCGATTTTGGCCATATGGACCAGTTCGCTGTTCTGGCAGCGACTTGGGACACAGAATTGTCCGCCCAAATGCGGTAAATAAGGACGTAACTGGCAGCTTGGGCTGCGCGCCGCTGCGCGCGATGTGACATAAGGGATAACGCGATGCCAAGGACTGGCTCACGTCTATCAAAATCAACAAGTTACGCGACACTCTTCGCGGTACTTCTGCTGTCCGGCTGTGCGACCTGGCAGGCCGACCCACGTCCCGTTGTTCGGGACGATCCGGTTGATGTCGCAGTCATCGATTCGACGCCGCTCGACGGCGTCACGGTCACGCCCCTGAGCCGCCAACCCTGGGACTTTGAGCTGCCCGGTGTCGCCATAGTCCTGACCAACAGCCAGCCCGCCTATGCTGACGTTGCGGTCGAGCTTGCACAGCGGCTCGAAAACTACGAGGTGTACGACCTCGGCGACGAGAGCAGCCCGCCCGTCAGGGTGCTGCGCAGAGTCAACGACTCCAATTCCGACATCGTAGTCGCCATCGGTTTGCGCGCCGCGCAGTCGTCGGTCGCAATGTCGCAGAAACCGGTCATCTTCAGCCAGGTGTTCAATCACCAGGATCACGACCTGCTCACCGACACGAGCCGCGGCATCGCGGCGATCGCGCCGCTCGACGCACAACTGGCGGCCTGGAAAAAGATCGATCCCACGATTGTCCGCGTCGGGGTCATTATCGGCGAAGGGCACGAGGAACTCATCGAGGAGGCGCTGCAGGCCGCCGAGAAACACGAGATCGAATTGCGCGTGCAGGTCACACAATCCGACCAGGAAACGCTGTATTTCTTCCGCCGCATGATTCGAGACATTGACGGTTTCTGGCTGTTCCCGGACAACCGTGTACTGAGCGCGCGTGTGCTGCAGGAAATGCTGTCCGACGCCAACCAGCAACAGGTTCCTGTAACGGTGCCGAGCAACGCAATGCTCGAGCTCGGCGCAACCATGAGTATCACGACTGTAGCTGCCGATATCGCCCGCACGATCGTCAAGGTCATCCGCGAAATCAAGGCTGGCAATCTCGACAGTCTTCCGTCGATAACGCAGCTCTCGGAAATTCGCGTCGAAACCAATGGCGCAATCCAGGTAGTCGAACGATGAAGCAAACGATTGCCATTGCGCAAGAGTGGTGTATCGATCGCCTCGGCTGGCTGCGCGATCGAATCTATAAACGATTCAATCGTGACACGACCAATGGCGCCAAGCGCGTCCTCGTTCACGAAATCCTCTCAATCCAGGTCCTGAGCGCCGCACTGTTCGGCGGTCTTGCGATTGCAAGCCTCTACTGGGGCGGCCAGTGGGTACTGCAGGACAACTACGGCCGTTGGGCCTTGCAGTGGACCGAGGAACTGAACGAACTCGGCGCACCATTGTATCTGAGCGATGACGGTGAGGCGTTGATACGGCTCGAAAGTTTCGTTGAGCGCTATCCCGAAATCGACCGGGTCTCCTACTACTCGCAGGATGGAACGACGCTGTTTGCGGTTCACAATCACGATGGGGGTGAGGCGGTTCCGGACCTGACCGAAGATCAGTTATACGACGCAATCGAGGTTATCGGCGGGAAGAAGCCGTATGTTATGAGCAGCGATTTGCTGAATCCGCGGCAGTTCGAGATTGTTGCACCGGTCTGGACCGAATCGCTGGTTGACGATGGCCTGTTTGACTTCAACGCGATCGACCTGGACGGGGAGACGCGCACAGAGCTGCTCGGCTTTGTCGGCATTAATCTCGACTTCGTCATCTTCCACGATCGGCTGCTTGCCAATATCAAGGGCGCGATCCTTATCTTGCTGGTGTTGCTTATCGCATTCGCAGCGTACGGGCGGCGTGCACTGCAGCGTGCGCTGGCATCGATCTCCGACTTGCAGGAGCCAATCAAGGAATTGGCCAAGGGGAACCTCGGTGTGAAGTTCAACCCGGCCGAACATCGTGAGATATCGGACATCGTGGAGGCGCTCGAGACGACGGCGTCGGCGCTGAGTGAGCGCGATGCAAAACTGCTCGAGATGGCCAACCACGACAGCCTGACCGGGCTCTTCAATCGGCGCCGATTCACCGAAGAACTCAAGAAAGAGATCATTAGCGTAATGCGCAAGGGGCACACGAGTGCCCTGTTGTTCGTTGATCTCGATCAGTTCAAGTACATCAACGATGCCTGCGGACACCCGGCTGGTGACCGCTTGATCCGTAAAGTCGCCGATGAACTCAGCCGCAGTGTTCGACGTGACGATGTCGTCGCGCGCTTTGGCGGTGATGAGTTCGCAGTGCTGGTGCGCCGCACCGATATCCACGGCGCCACGTCATCGGCAGAGACGATATTGTCCAATATGCGACGCATGGCGCACATCGAGGAAGACCAGGTCTTCCACGTTCACTGCAGCATCGGCATGGCGATGATCACGGGCAACAACCTGCACTATGATGAGCTGATCAACCAGGCCGACATCGCGTGCCGCGAGGCCAAGTCCGCTGGCCGGAACCGCTTGTCGATCTATGAGGTGTCGAACGGTGACAAGCGCAAGGACGACGCCGATGTGGGCTGGATGAACCGCCTGAGGCGTGCTGTCGATAACGACGGTTTCGAACTTCGCTTCCAGCCCATCAACCGGATTCATACGGGCGAGACCACGCACCACGAAGTATTGCTGCGTTTGCGCAGCGAGGACGACAGTATCGTATTGCCCGACGCATTCCTGCCATCGGCCATGCGCTTTGGCCTGATGAGCGAGATCGATTTCTGGATGATCGAAAACGCCTCGAAAGCGTACTCGGTCTACTCCGTTCCGGGCCGCAGCCTGCATTTCTCGATCAACCTGTCCGCCAATGCGTTCGAAAACGACGACCTCGTCGAGCACATCGAGGCGTGTTTCGAGAAATATCATGTGAATCCGAAAGACATCATTTTCGAAATCACGGAAAGCCTGGCCGTGCGTCACCCGATACACGTGGAGCAACAAATCGGGGCACTTCGGGATATGGGCTGCAGCCTCGCATTGGACGACTTCGGTACCGGGTACAGTTCATTCAGCTACCTGCAGAAGCTGCAATTCGATTACATCAAGATCGACGGCACATTCGTCGAAGACCTGCTCAATAATCCGGTCGACCAGAAAATGATTCGCCTCATCGCGGAGATCGGCGCCGAGGCGGGCATGGAAGTCATCGCCGAGTATGTGCAGGATGCCGAGAGCATGGCGCTGCTTGGCGAACTGGGCGTTGATCTCGCACAGGGTTTCTTTGTCGGGCGTCCGACCGAGAAGCCGGAACACAAGTCGACGCCGATCTCTCTCGACTCCCGACGGGGGCGCAGCACTTTCAAGATTTGAGTTTCGCCCGAAACCGACTATGCTGTTGCCTCCCGCAACACCAACAACAATGAAACAGGGGGTTACACGATGAAATCACGCAAGTGGGGTATTCCCGCGGCGCTGACGGCTGCGGTTCTGATGTTCTCCGGCTCTGCATTGGCGCAAGAAGACGAGGGCGGGCCGATGACGCAGGGCGAGGATGCCGTCTATATCAGCATTGCGCACGTCAAGTTCGCGCCCGGCGGTCGTGAGCGCGCGTTCGAAATCATCAACGAGTATTTCGCCCCGGCCGGCGAGGCGGCAGGAACGGCTCCGCCGATGCTCGCCATTCATTACCAGACTGGCGAGTGGGATGCGGCCTGGGTCTGGGTCATGGAAGGCGGTATGGCAGACCTCGAGTGGTATCGCTCGGCTGATGACATCGCGTGGTACGCAGCATTGACGGAACTGATGGGTGGCGAGGAAGAAACCGAAGCACTCATGGAAGAGTGGACTAGTCTGATTGCAGACGGTGTTACCGAAGTCGGCCATTACCACACGGGTGAAGATGCCGAGTAATTCAATACTCGCAATTCGGGAAAGGGCAGCCAGGGCTGCCCTTTTTTGTGTCAATACGGCTTGTACGGCCGTTTGAAGTGTACGAACAGTCCGGCCATTAGTAGCGCCAGCGACGTCCACATCGAGATGCGCCAGTAGCTCGTCGCCGGCTCGACGATGCTGAACGATTCGACGAAGACCGTCTCGCAGGCGCCGTCTCCCGTGTCGGTGCGTGTCGTACTCGTCCCGCGCTTGCCGCCCCCTTCGTTGGAGTAGGAGGCCAGGTAGCCGCGCACACGGACCTGGTCGCCGATCTGCACTTTGCGAACCTGCCTGCGGATGAACTCGTCGTCCGAGATCAGGTGATTGTTCGACAGCTGGTTCATGTCGAACGAATTCCACGCATCCATGTCGCGTGTAAACACGTTGCACGTAAAAATACCGTTCCAGAAATCGATCGCGTGCAGGTCGCTTTTCGTGTTGTCGCCCCAGACGACACAGACGTCCAGCATGTTGAGATGATCATTCGCCCGCAGGTGCATTCGGCTATTGCCCTCGTGGTGACGGTAGGAAACGATCATCCCGGTGAGGTCGTAGGCGTATTCGGGTTCTATCAGGTAATCGATGTCGTTCACCGTGGCGTGGAACGGGCGAGCCTCTGTTGGCGTTTGCAACGGTTCGTTCGCAATTTCCGCAACGAAGTCGATATTTCCGGGCAGGTCGTTGCGGTTCCAAAACGACACCAGCAACCATGCGAAACTCGCTGCGATGAGTATGTTGTTGGGGCGCATCATCCGTTCAGGGTCCGTTCACAAAAATTTCAGTCTCGGTTAAGTGTCCCGGTACTACTCTGGCTGCGAGTGACAAAGGAATGCCATGAGGAGATTGCCATGGACATCATTTATGCCGCTGAAAAACCGAGTATTGCCAGGCTCTTGAGTGATCATACGAAGTGCAGGGTCGACCCTGACGAGATCAATGTCACAGAAAACCCGGACGAAACGGGCAGTTTCTGCATCGGGTGGCAGTTTGAGAAGTACGTCCTGTCGCCAGATGGCCGTATCGAGTGCGATTCGCTCGAGTTACTGGACTAAATCGCCACAGCTGTCGAACATCGTCGATCCTTTCCGTAAACTGGTGCTCTCTTAGCGCAGCCGGTTACGAGAAGGGAAGCCGATGAAACAAGCGATCCAGTTGTGCGCATTGTCGCTCGTGTTCGCATCCGCCGGCGTTGCGGCGGGCGACGCGGACGAGATCCTCGAACTCCTGGACGATTTCCTCGCGCACGCCGGTGAGCGGCAGGCGCACGAGCGGTTCTGGGACGACGACCTCGTGTACACCTCGTCGGCCGGGACACGCACCGACAAGGCGAGCATCCTGGCCTCATTCGAAGCCGCTGAAGACGGAGGCGAGAACGAGCAAGGTCCCGTCTACACGGCCGAAGACGTGGAGTTGAAGTGGCTGGGTGATACAGCTGTCGTTGCATTCAAGCTCGTGGCGAGCCCGCCGGACGATTTACCACGTATGTATTACTACAACACAGGCACCTTTGTGAAACGCGATGGCGAATGGCGTGTCATAGCCTGGCAGGCGACAAAGATTCCGCCGCCCGGCGAGCAGGCTAACTGACTTGAATGTCCGGGGGCTTGATGACCAGCAGGCGCGATTTTCTGAAATACACTGGGGCTGTCACCCTGGCAGCGACCCAGCCACAGTTGTCCTGGGCGCAGCAGACACTGCCTGCGCGCCCGATTCCCGGAACCGATGAACAGCTCGCAGTCATCGGTCTCGGCAACTCGCAGGCATTTCGCTCGGGCGATCGCGACTCGGCCGGCCAGTTGCTGGAAATTTTCCTGTCGCGGGGCGGCAATTACGTCGACGTTGGTGGTTCGAGCGCGCTCGTCGTTGGTGAGCTGGGCCACTCAATGGGCAAGACCGACCAGCTATTTCTTGGAAATTATCTCGATCCTCGAGACGACATGCAGGACGTCGCAAGATCGCTCGCCGGGGCGCAGCATAAGTCCGCGCTCGACCTGGTGCACACGCGCAGCCTGGAAGGATTTCGATCGAGCCACGACAGCTATCGCGCGCTCAAGGAAGAAGGCCTCGTTCGATACATCGGTGTTGCGAGGACAGGCGCAAGTGGTTTCGAGGCGATGGCCGGTCTCGTCGATGACGGTCTCGTCGATTTCATCCAGGTCAATTACTCGATGATGGAACCGCAGGCGGGAGAGCGACTCCTGCCGCTGGCAATGGATAGGGGCGTTGGCGTGGCGATCTCGCGGCCGTTCATTAACGGCGACTATTTTTCGATTATCCGGGGGCACGCACTGCCCGAGTGGGCCGCCGAGTTCGATTGTGCAACCTGGGCGCAGTTTTCGTTGAAGTTCATCCTGTCGCATCCGGCCGTTACTTGCGTCCTGACCGAGACCGCAAACCCGGAGCATGCAGTCGACAACATTGGCGCAGGCTTCGGCCGGCTGCCGGACGATGCGACGCGCCAGCGCATGCTGGCGCACATGCGCGGACTCGCATAGCTAGTCCGCGAGGTAGGTCAGTATCTCGGGTTCAAGAGCCTGAGGGGAGCGTCCGATCAGCTGCTCGAGTTCTTTGGGGGCAGCCACGTTACCTTCTTCGAGCATTATTAGCTGCTCGCGTGTGGCGGGGAAGAACGGCAACCAGTCGAACAGGGTGGCGGCCAATTTCATGAGACCGATCGGCACCCGCAAGAACAGCTTGTTTTTGCCGACCGCGTCAGCAACGACTTTCACCATCTGTTCCCAGGTCAGCTCATCGGGCCCACCCAATTCGTAGACCCGGCCAATCGTTTCCGGATTCGATAATGCATTGATGAACGCATCGGCAACATCGTTGATGAATACGGGCGACATGACGACTCCGGGAAACACCGCAGCAGGCAACGGCGGCTTGACGATTTCGCGATAGAGCTGGTGAGTAATTTCCTGCATCCCGCCCGAGTCGCCAAAAATCACGGACGGTCGAAATATGGTCCACTGGAGTCCACTCGCTTTCAGCAGCTCCTCGGCGCGATACTTTGTCTCCTGGTAGGCCGTGCCCGGGCTCTTGACGCCGTTGGCACTCATCAACAGCATGCGATTCACGCCGAGCTTCTCGGCGGCTTTGACGACGCGCATTACCCCTTCGAATTGCGCGGACTCGAACGTGACGCCCCTGCGCGGAAACTCTTTCAGCAATCCGATGTTGTATATCGCTGCATTGCAGCCTTCGAGCGTCGCCTCGATCGCTTCTGAAGAGCCGATATCGCCGGATGTCACGCTGCACCGGTCCCGTTCAGATGCCTTGTGCTCACTGCCCGGTCGCACCAGGAGCGACACTTCGTGGCCGGCCGAGAGCAGGGCACGGACGAGGTAGTTTCCGACGAAGCCGGTTCCGCCAAAAAGCGCTACTTGCATGTGACAAACTCCAGTCAAACTTGCAGTTAATAATATTAGTAGATGTCCTGATGCCAGTGCAGTTCCCCATCCATAAACCCCGATTTGCGCCGGACGACACAGGACCCCGCGGAGTTCGCGCCGGCACACTGATATACTCGGGCCATGTTAACGGTCCACCATCTCGAGAACTCGCGGTCGCAACGTATCCTCTGGTTGCTGGAGGAGCTTGGTATTGACTATGAAATCAAGCGTTACGGTCGGGATAAAGAGACAATGCTCGCTCCGCCCGAACTCAGGGAGATCCATCCCCTGGGCAAGGCACCTGTGATCGACGACAACGGGCTGGTTATCGCCGAATCCGGTGCCATCATCGAGTATCTCGTTGGGACGTATGACAAAGGCAATTTATTGCCCGCCGATGGCACGCCGGAGCGGTTGGCGTACACCTACTGGCTGCATTATGCGGAAAGCTCCCTGATGTCGCTCCTGCTGCTGTCGCTGGTACTGGGCCAGATTGAGACCAAGACGCCGGCGCTGATCCGCCCGATTGCGCGCAAGATCGCTCAGAGTGTGCGGTCCGCATACGTCGACCCCAATCTGGAGCGGCACTTCAGCTACATGGAGTCGACGCTGCAGCAGTCAACATGGTTTTGCGGCGAGCAGATGACGGCTGCCGACTGCCAGATGAGTTTCGCTATCGAGGCTGCGGAGGCTCGCACTGATCTGGGTGAACGATATCCGCACCTTGCCGCGTTCCTCGACCGCATACGGGCGAGACCTGCCTACAAGGCAGCGCTGGATCGCGGCGGGCACTACGAACTGCTGGGCGGTTCGTAACGCGTTTCTTCACTTACCGAAGACGATGTCTTCGAGCACGTCGTGAATGACCTGGGTCGCTATTTCGACCAGCAGGATCTTGCCGGCGACTTCGATACGCTCAAATCCTTTCGGCGGTGGCGGTAACAGCGTTACCAGGCCGGATGGCAGCACTTGCTTTGCGATTCCGGGAGGCAATGGCTTGCCACGCTGGAGATTCTTCTCGATACCGGGTGGCAGGCCTTTAGCTGCGCCACGCCCCTTGTCTTTGCCGGGTTTGACCGCGACAGCATGGTCCCGGTAGTACGCGCGAATCGTCGAGACTTCACCGTCCGAGAACCCGACCTGGACGCCGATCTCGCCGGCCTCGACCGGCGACGCCGCCAGGACCAGTGTCGCTGTCATAATGGCCAGTGATTTCCTGAACATGCTGCATTCCTCGTATTGACCGGGAATGCCTATCCTATTGAGCGCAGCGTCCCGGGTCCGTGAGCTAGCTCACAGTGCCCGGGTCGCCCAGGAAACTGCCAACGGCTACTGGTTCGCCATGGCGACGATAAAGGCGCGTACTGCCTCGGCGTCTTCGTCGGACAGCACTTCGCTCCAGCCGGCCATGCCTTTGTCCAGTAGCGCGCCCCCGATCACGACGCCATTAAACGCCTGGGCGTTCGAGATCATTGCCGACTGCCGCAGGTCGGGCAGGATACCGCCAGATACGGCCGCCACACCATGACAGATCGCACAATAACGCGTGTACAGGACGCCGCCTTCGCCGATTTGTTCATCGCTGCCGAACATTTCCGGCGCGGGCCGCGCCGCAGCAATTTCCGGTTTGGGCGGGAGTTCGGCTCCGCCGCCCAGCTTGAAGGCGAGAATGCGACTGATATTCATGCTCTGTCCGTCGGCATTGAGCACCACGCCGAGGAAGTTCGGATAAACGGCACCCCAACCGGCGACGACAGCGACATACTGTTCGCCGTCTATCGAGTAGGTAATGGGCGGGGCGAGAATGCCCGTCTGCGTGTCGGCGGACCACAAGCGCTCGCCGGTCTCGGCGTTATACGCGACCAGTTCGTCGTTGGCCGTGCCCTGGAACAGGAGATTGCCCGCCGTCGACAACAATCCACCGTTCTCGAATTTCTCATGATTGACCCGCCAGACTTCTTTCTGGGCCACCGGGTCCCAGGCCAGCAACTGCCCTCGAAAATCGGCCGGGAAGTCTTCGGGCAGGTCGATGATTTCGCCGGGCGGATCCCAGAAGTTGGCGCCAAGGTTCATGCCCATCGACTGCGGTTCGAAGTTCTCGTCGACCCTGTAAATCGCAGAAACCTGCCGCGTCGGGATGTAGACGAGGCCCGTGTCCGGGCTGTATGTCATCGGTTGCCAGTTATGGGCGCCGGCCGGGCCGGGCACTATTTTCTTGGCCGCCAGCGTCTCGTCGTAGCGTGCGTCGATAGTTTCTACCGGGCGGCCCGTCTCCATATCGACGTGTGTCGCCCAGTTGATCGGCATGATCTTCTCGGCCGAGATCAGCTCGCCAGTGACCCGGTCGAGGACGTAGAAGAAACCGTTCTTGGGTGCCTGCATCAGCACCTTGCGTTTCTCGCCGTCAATCTCGAGGTCGGCGAGGATCATGTGCTGGACAGCCGTGTAGTCCCAGGTGTCGCCGGGCACGGTCTGGTAGTGCCATCGGTATTCGCCGGTGCCCGCATCGAGAGCGACGATCGATGCCAGGAACAGGTTGTCGCCGCCGCCGGGGCTGCGCCAGGCACGCGCCCACGGGGATCCATTGCCTGTCCCGACATAGACGAGGTTCAACTCGGGATCGTAGGCAAACGAGTCCCAAGCGGTGCCGCCGCCGCCCTGTGTCCACCATTCACCGGTCCAGGTCTCGGCGGCCATGGCCTGCGTCTCGTCTTCGAAGCCGTCTGCCGGATTGCCGGGCACCGTGTAGAAGCGCCAGGCTTGTTCCCCTGTCTCGAGATCGTAAGCGGTCACGTATCCGCGCACGCCATACTCGGCGCCGCCATTACCGATGATGAGCTTGTCGCCAATGATGCGCGGGGCACCCGTGATCGTGTAACTCTGCTCCTGATCGGTCGTCAGGACCTCCCAGGCCAACTGGCCGGTTTCGGCGTCGAGTGCGAGTAAACGCCCGTCCAGCGTTGCGCTGTAAACGCGGCCTTGCCACACCGCAGCGCCCCGATTTTGCACGCCACAGCAAGCCCTGACGTCCCAGATCCCCGGGACCTGCGGATCGTATTGCCAGAGAAGCCGGCCGGTCCTTGCATCTACGGCCTGCACCTTGCTCCAGGCGCTCGTCGAGTACAGCACGCCGTCGACGACAATCGGAGTGGCTTCCTGACCGCGCGACGTATCGAGATCGACGTACCAGGCCAGCTCGAGATCGTCCACATTGGCCGTATTGACCTGGTCCAGCAGGCTGTGGCGCTGTTCATTGAATGTGCGCCCGTGCGCGAGCCAGTTGTGCGGCTCGGAATCGGCGCTGATGATGCGCTCGGCGTTGATCCATGCGGCCTGTGATGCGGGCTGGTCCGTCTCCGGCATGTCGGCAGCTGGTTCCTCGCGCTGGCAGCCGAACAGGGCAACAGCGGCACACGTGAAGAGCGTAGGCAGTAGCTGGCGGAACTGGCGCATTGTTGTCTCGGATTCTTCTGGTTTGACCCGATCATAGACGATTCGGGGCATTTCTACGAAACCTTCGGCCGCGCCCATGCATCTAATAATCGTGTAATCTTTAATTCTCTGGATCACGCGGTAGAGTGCCCCGCATGTCACTGGTAGTCGAACTCAGACGTCGTAACGTATTTCGTGTCGCTGCGGCCTACCTCGTCGTGGGCTGGTTGCTCACCGAGGTATTGACGACCATATTGCCGACGCTCGGGGCGCCGGAATGGACGTCGCGGGCGGTGATACTGATTTTCGCGTTCGGCTTCATCCCGGCTGTCGTTTTTTCGTGGATTTTCGAGTTGACGCCCGAGGGCATCAAGCGTGAAGAGGACGTGCAGCGCGACGGGACCCGACCGCACAAGTTCGGTCGCAAGCTCGACTACATCACGGTCGCCGGCGTTGTTGTCCTGATCGTTTTCGTCGGTCTGTTCAGCGCCAAGCACACGGATGACGGGCTGCCAGGGCCTCCAATAGCGTTCAACACCGCCTCTGTGGCGGTTCTGCCATTCGCCAACATGTCGAACGATCCGGACAATGAGTATTTCTCGGATGGCCTGACCGAAACGCTGTTACACATGCTGGCGCAGATCCCGGATCTGCAGGTGGCGGCGCGAACGTCGAGCTTTGCGTTCAAAGGTCAGAATATCAACGTGCGGGAAATCGCGGCCGCGCTGGGCGTTGCCCATATTCTCGAGGGCAGCGTGCAGCGTGCCGGCGACGAGGTGAGGATCACAGCCCAGCTCATTCGAGCGAGCGACGGTTTTCACATCTGGTCCGAAGTGTACGATCGCACGGTCGACGACATTTTCGACACCCAGGACGAGATCGCGAGCAAGGTCGGCTACGCACTCACAGAGTCGCTGCTCGGGCCGGAGGATACCCAGGTTGCCGGCATCGGTACGACCGATCCGGACGCCTACGACCTCTACCTGCAGGCGCGCAAAGCGCGCGTAACTTTTTCATATGGGGGCTTGAAAGCGGCTGAAGACCTGCTCAAGGGTGCACTGCTGATCGACCCCGACTTCCTGGACGCCAAGATCGAACTCGCGTCGGTTTACATCCTCCAGTTCGAAACCGGGCTGATGGAAGCGCAGGAGGCCATTGACGAGGTGCTCGTCATTGTCGACCAGGTGCTCGAGGTCCGGCCCGATGATCGTGTGGCCGAGGCAACGCGGGTTTACGCCAGTGCGATCAATGATCGGATCGCGGGTAATTTCGAGGCGATGGTAACGGCGGCCGACAGGCTCGAGGAGATTGTCGCGGAGAACCCGGTCGAATTGCAGCCGCGGCTATTCCTGGCGCAAACATACCGGGACATGCAGCAAAACGAGAAGGCGATATCGTTGCTGGAAGAAGCTTTGGCCTCGGATCCCTTCAACCCGCAGATTCTGTTCGT
>JABAOE010001887.1_pt4 | contig 21630 bp, 23 predicted proteins | sample 7062141 | NCBI WGS metagenome assembly JABAOE01 (sample SAMN14538627, study PRJNA623070) | marine sediment metagenome | biome: marine biome [ENVO:00000428]; feature: marine pelagic biome [ENVO:01000023]; material: deep marine sediment [ENVO:00002113] | place: India: Gulf of Khambhat ... | reverse complement strand
GGTCTTAAATAGAATAACCCTTATGACAGATATCGTGAAACCGAGCGTACAAGCTTTCCTCGTCTGCGATCAGGTCATCGAGGACAGCCTGACCAAGAAGAAGAGTTTGATAGGCATCTTCACCCATCTACAAGCAGTCGCTTTCCCGTTCCAGCACCAACAAATGGGACTGTATTTTTGCCTCACAGACGCTGAGGGTACCTACTACTTCGACATCGACTTGATCTACCTCAACAACGAACAGCTGGTCTGTCGAGCCTCCCTCCCGAATATCGTCATCGGCGACCGTCTACAGATTTCTGATTTCGGCATCAACATCCCCGCACTGGTCCTACCTGCTCCCGGCCGATACGAGTTCCGCTTAAGGATGGAAGGACATCTCATCGCTCAAAAGGACTTCAATGTGATGCAGATGCCAAGCCATCAGACGACGGAGCCGTCGTCCTGAACCCATTCCTCCCCCTCCCCATCTGTGATAGAACTGCCCACATGATGGGCCACTAGCGTCGGTCCAATGTTGTGACGAAAAACGGAACGCCATGACGACCCCACACCCCTCGGCCCCCTCAGATTTTATTCGTGATATCGTCGCGGCGGATCGTGCTGCCGGCAAACACGGTGGCAGGATCGTCACGCGATTTCCTCCCGAACCCAATGGGCATCTTCATATCGGCCACGCCAAGTCCATTTGTCTCAACTTTGGCATTGCCGACCAGCATCCTGGCGGTATCTGCCATTTGCGGTTTGACGACACTAATCCGACCACTGAAGATCCTAAATATGTTCAGGCGATCAAGGAAGATGTGCGCTGGCTGGGATTTGATTGGGACGGGAAAATGTTTTATGCGTCAGACTATTTCGAACAGTTCTTTGCATTTGCACTCACCTTGATCAAGAAAGGCAAAGCATATGTCGATACCCTCCCGGCGGACTTGATGCGCGAATATCGCGGCACACTGACGGAACCAGGCCGCGATAGCCCTTTTCGATCTCGTTCCCTTGAGGAAAACCTCAACCTGTTCAAACGCATGCGGGCAGGCGAGTTTCCAGACGGCGCGCATGTCTTGCGCGCAAGAATCGATATGAGATCCCCCAACATAAATCTCCGCGATCCAGTGCTCTATCGAATCCGGCATGTGACCCACTATAGAACTGGTACCACATGGTGTGTCTATCCCACCTATGACTTTGCTCATCCGCTTTCCGACGCCATTGAAGGGGTGACCCATTCCATCTGTACCCTTGAATTTGAGGACCATCGCCCACTGTACGACTGGGTGGTCACCGAGACCGGCGTTCTTCATCGTCCACGACAGATTGAGTTTGCCCGACTAAATCTCACCTTCGCGGTAATGAGCAAGCGCAAGCTCCTAAACCTGATAGGGGCACAACTGGTGAACGGTTGGGATGATCCGCGTCTGTCGACGATCAGAGGGCTCCGCCGTCGGGGGGTCACGCCAGAGGCGATCCGCACCTTTTGTGACCATATTGGGGTCGCCAAACGCGACGTGATCGTTGAGATGCAACTGCTGGAACACTTCGTCCGTGAGGATTTGAACAAGCGTTCGCCCCGCGTAATGGCAGTCCTCAAGCCGCTGAAGGTTGTCATCGACAATTATCCCGAGGATGCTGTCGAGGAACTCACTGCCGTGAACAATCCGGAGGACCCTTCAGCAGGAACAAGAAAAGTCCCATTTTCAAAAACTCTGTTTATCGAGCAGGACGATTTCCGGGAAGATCCGCCTAAACAATTCTTTCGTCTCACTCCGGGCCGGGAAGTCCGCCTGCGTTATGCCTACATCATCAAATGTGTAAGCGCTACAAAGGATCCACAGACCGGTTCGATCCTCGAGCTACATTGCACCTACGATCGAGACACCAAGAGCGGCTTACCGCAGGAACAACGTAAAGTGAAGGCCACGGTGCATTGGGTTTCTGCAACTCACGCCGTCGAGGCAGAGGTTCGCCTCTATCATTCACTTCTAACCGTCGACGAGAGAGACATTCCGGCTGATCAGGACTGGACCCGATATCTGAACCCCCACTCTCTCGAACGCCTCACCGGATGCTTAGTCGAGCCTAGTCTCTCTTCAGCCCAGCCCGGGGCGCGCTTCCAATTTGAACGGCAAGGGTATTTCTGCGTCGACCCAGATTCATCTGAACAAACACTCGTCTTCAATCGCACCGTCCCTCTCAAGGACACCTGGGCCAAGATCGAAAAAGGGCGAAAGGCTCGCTAGGCGATTGGAGCCCTCCCTAAGTTTATTTTTATCCCATGATTCCAATATGTTAGGCGCGTCTTTACTTTGAAGACACCTCTGCTAGACTTGATCGGTACCACTGGAGGAGTCCGTCTCATCCGAAACATCTACGCACAGTTTGCCAGTATCGTTCGAAACGAGGTCTCTGTCGGCCTCGCAAAAACTGAGGCGGACATTATCACCATCAAATGATTCAAAACGACGCCTAGCTGCGGACACGTCCAGGATCTAATCATGATTGAATGTAGGGCAGACCGTCGAATTCCCGTGGAAATCCCGATTTCCTTTTCGACGATCGGGAACTCTGACGTTCGCGAGGGCATGATGTTTGATGTTTCCGCCGGAGGATGCGCGGTGACGAGCACTGTCTCCGTCGACTACGGGACCGGAGTCAAACTTTTGATACGATCGACTGATTTTGGCTCACCCATTACCATCCATTCTGCGGCAGTGCGATGGGCCAGCCATGGTGAGTTCGGAGTGGAATTTCTCAGTCTCACAGAATTGGACCACAGCCGGCTACGCCGTTTCCTCCACATCGCTGCACAACGGTCTGCGCTTCAACACTGACTGATCTTCGTCGACCAATCGGCTCTTCGTCAATTTTCCAAACGGTGGTAGACTGCGGTATGCTCTGCCCTCTCTGCGGCCAGAACACCTCTTGGGAGAAAAATCGTTGGCGCCCGTTCTGCTCAGAGCGGTGTCAGCTCACGGATTTAGGAACATGGGTAGCGGAACAGTACCGAATCCCAGAAACTCGCGTCATGGTTGAACCTGATCAACAAGAAGCAGAACCATCAGGCTAGATCAGACAGTAAGGTCACTCCGGCCACTATTCGCAAAGGAGACAATGGATGCTCTCTACCAAAGGCTATGCCGCCATGACTGCCAAGTCACTCCTACAACCTTTCTCCTTCGAGCGACGTGATATCGGTCCCAACGACGTGCTGATCGACATCACGCATTGCGGGATTTGTCATTCGGACATCCACCAGGCCCGGAATGAATGGGGTGGATCGTTGTTTCCCATGGTGCCTGGTCACGAGATTGTTGGCACTGCAGCACGCGTCGGCTCGGCAGTCCGGAAATTTAAAGCTGGCGATCGGGTCGGAGTAGGCTGCTTCGTGGATTCCTGCCGCACTTGTGCTGCCTGCCGAGAAGGCATTGAGCAATACTGTGAGGCTGGTATGCTTCTCACCTATAGTGGGCGCGACAAAAACGGCCATCTAACTCAAGGCGGCTACTCGACACAGATCGTCGTAGACGAGAATTACGTCCTCCGCATCCCGCCGACACTTTCCGCTGCTGGCGCCGCTCCGCTTCTTTGTGCCGGGATCACCACCTACTCCCCGCTTCGTCATTGGGGCGTTGGCAAATACCACAAACTTGCGGTCGTTGGTTTGGGCGGGCTCGGGCATATGGCAGTGAAGATCGCCTCGGCGATGGGGACGGAAATCGTCGTGTTGAGCACATCTGAGCGAAAGCGAAAGGATGCAGAGCAACTGGGAGCAACGGACTTCGGCATAACGTCTGACCCGAAGACTTTCATGAGGCTTCAGCGCCGCTTTGATTACATCTTGGACACGGTGTCTGCCCTGCACGACTACAACACATACATTAACTTGCTCAAGACAGATGGAACCATGATTCTCGTCGGAGTCCCGGACAAACCGACGCCTTTAGAGCCTTTCCCGCTAATCCTGCACCGCCGGCGCATCGCCGGCTCCGTCATCGGGGGCATCCATGAAACGCAAGAGATGCTCGACTTCTGCGCTGGGCATATGATCGAATCCGACGTGGAAGTAATTCCCATCCAGCAAGTCAACGAAGCCTACGAACGCGTCCTTAGGGGTGACGTGCGGTTTCGCTTCGTGATCGATCTGGCTTCGCTGAAGTAGGCCTACTGTCGCGGCCACATGACCAAATGGTGGCTGGGGGACTAGGATTCGAACCTAGGTAGCCAGCTCCAAAGACTGGCGTCCTACCACTAGACGATCCCCCAGCGCGGTCCTCCGGCCCTTCGCACAGACTGGATTGAAAGAAAAGGTAAATTGGCTGGGGGACTAGGACTCGAACCTAGGTAGTCAGATCCAGAGACTGACGTCCTACCGCTAGACGATCCCCCAACCGAAGATCACACTAATATACGACTCCGGAGTCCGTCAAGATCGGCGTGAGGGTTGGTCGCCCCTCCGTCATGTCTGTGACGCGCGTTCGATTCCTCTACTGAGTCGAAGCAGGGTCCGATCCCGCCCGAGGACTTCCATAACTTCAAAGAGCCCAGGGCTGGCGCTCCTCCCAGTTAGCGCCACGCGAACCGGCTGGGCCAATGTCCCCATCTTGATTCCTTCTTCCTCAACCAACTGCCTAAAGGCCGCTTCCCACTCCATCTTGGAAAACGTCGAGAACGTTTGGTACCGCTCGACCAGCTTGATCAGAGCGGGCGCGATGGCGGAGGTGAGGAATTTTCTGGCCGCTTCTTCTTCAAGGGGGGCCACCTGCCCAAAGTACGGCTTGACCGAGTCAACCATTTCGACCAGCGTCTTCGTTCGCTCTTTGACCAACACAACCAGTCGCTCAAGCCACTCAGCCGGCGCCGCCCGAACCTCGTCCTCCAAACCGGCATGCTTCAACAGTGGCACGAGCGCTTGGGCCACACGTCCAGGCGAGCTCGTCTTGATGTATTCAGCATTCATCCAAAGTAACTTTTCGGGGTTGAACACGGCCGCCGACCTCTGCACGCTTGCCCATGAGAACTTCTCAATCAGCTCATCGCGCGTAAACAGTTCTTGATCTCCATGCGACCAGCCAAGACGGACCAGATAGTTCAGCATGGCCTCAGGAAGATACCCCATGTCTCGGTAGGCCAGGATCGATGTGGCCCCGTGGCGCTTCGACAGCCGTGCCTTATCCGACCCAAGAATCATCGGTAGATGGCCAAACCGCGGTACAGGAAACCCCAACGCCTGGAAGATGGGCACTTGGCGAGGGGTGTTGGTCAAGTGATCGTCCCCCCGAACGACATGGGTAATCTTCATCAGAGCATCGTCTACCACCACCGAAAAGTTATAGGTCGGATAGCCGTTTGATCGAAGGATGATTAAATCATCGAGGATGGCGTTGTCGAATTGAACTTTGCCCTTGATCAGATCATCGATAACGGTCTGACCTTCCTGCGGCGCCTTGAACCGCAATGCAGCTTCACCGGTCGGATTCGTAATTCTCCGACCACGACAACGGGCGTCGTAGCGCGGCGAGAGTCCCTTCGCCCCCGCTTCCTTGCGCCGGGCTTCCAGCTCCTCCGCCGTGCAGATGCACCAATACGCGTCGCCGGCTTCGAGAAGCCGCATCGCATGGCTGCGGTAGAGATCCACACGTTCGGTCTGTCGATAAGGGCCCTCATCCCAATCCAGTCCGACCCATGTCAGACCATCAATGATGGCCTGGATGGAGTCATCTGTCGATCGGCTTTGGTCGGTATCTTCGATTCGGACAATGAAGACGCCCTTTTGTTGACGGACATAAAGCCAATTGAACAAGGCCGTGCGGACGCCGCCAATATGGAGAAATCCTGTGGGGCTTGGAGCAAAGCGCGCGCGAACTTGTGCCATGCGTATTTCCGAGGTATGCACCAGCAGGCAGATATCTATAGCATGCAGGGAAACATCTTGTACACAATCAGCGCCCCCTTGACTCTTTTATCCGAGGCGGTCTTCTGATAAGAGAGCAGTTGGAGACCATTATGGCGGAATTCACTCAGCCGGCTACGGTGCTTTCCATCACGGATCTTACTCCTCACGTACGTCAACTCGTAATACTTCCCAAGATACAGAGGCTTGAGTTCCGGCCAGGCCAGTGGGTGTCGTTGAAATTGCCCGTCGGACCCAAGCCACCGCTCAATCGGGCCTACTCAATGGCCGCTCCAGCATCACCTTCTGGAGAACTGACACTGGTATTCGACCACGTGCCCGCGGGTCTGGGTTCAAGCTATCTGTNNTGTGGCAACTCAAGGCCGGGGATCACCTGGAGCTGTCCGGTCCCTACGGCAACTTCGTACTGCAACAGCCACTCGATCGGGAACTACTGTTCGTGACACGCTACACCGGCCTCGTCCCAATCCGTTGCATGCTGAAGGCTTTATACGCCCGCCGCGAGACCACGCCAGTTCTCTTGATTGCAGTCGGTCCCGGTGAGAGTGAACTACTCTACCACCACGAACTGCTTTCACTCGCCATGTCGCATGCTTCGTTTCGTTATTGCCCTCTTGTTGCGGTGGAAAATGATCCCGCCGTTTCGTTAACGGTGACGATGCTGCGCCCACTGATTAAGGAAATGCCGCATACCCTACCCATGCTGTGCGGCACCAAGGAGTTTGTACGCCCGCTGCGCGCCTTCTTTATGGACAGAGGATACAACAAGAAGGAAGTGCGGGTGGAGTCGTATACCTAAGAAGATCCAGCCGTTAGTAGTCCTACGTCCATCGAGCGGATCTCAATCATGCTGTCCGAAACAACTGACGTTCGACGCTTGACGTTCACACCGCAGTCAATGCCCTTCTCTCACGAGATTCTTGTTTACGGCGGGAATTTCGACAACGATGTCTTTTGTCCCATCAGGCACACATTGGCAGCCGAGTCGAGACTGGAGCGAGGTCATTGGCGCTTCATCCAACTGATCGAATTCGTCGTCGGTGCCTTCATTACAAGTTTCTAAGCCCTGCTTGACGATCACATGGCAGGTCGAGCAAGCGCAGACCCCGCCACAGACGTGTTCCAGCTCGACTCCATGGCTGATTGCGATATCGAGAATGCTCCCAGGCAAACCCGTATTGCCATAAGGAATCTTGGAAGGATCCACCTCGATCTTGGTCACTCCCCCATCCGGCTTCATGTAAGTGATCGTGTAGGTTTTCTGAGGATGTTTATATTCAGTATTTGCGATATAAGGATTTGTTCCCCCCATTATAGATTGCCCTTTCTCTTGACTTGTCTCGTATGACTAACCGACCGTTGACAATCCCTGGATCATCATGGTAGTCTTAATCCGACCTAACTGATCGGAGATCATTATAGTCTCCGACCCTATCAATCGGCAATAGTAATGTTGAAGATTTCTAAGAAAGCCGACTATGCCCTGATGGCGCTTCAGCACATTGCTTCGGTCCAGTTTGGCGATGTGACACCGGGACGAGTGGTCAATACCAAGGAGATTGCAGAAGAATATAACATTCCCCTTGAGCTGCTGGCCAAAGTCCTCCAAGTGCTGGCAAGAGACGGGTTCATCGAAAGTCATAACGGTCCCAAGGGCGGCTATCTCTTGGCCCTGAGCACCAAGCAGATTACTATCGCCCAGATCCTTGAGAGCATCGAAGGCCCGCTGGGCATCACCGACTGCTCCCATGAAAAAGACGGGGAAACTTGCATGCAGCGGGAATATTGCAATATTCGCACGCCGCTGCTCAAGGTCCAAGATAGCATTTACCAACTGCTCAACAATATGACCTTACAAGACATGATGGGGGGTACGCCCCTTATTACAATTCAATCTCCGACTGCACAAGGAGTCACCCGATGAAGCTCCCGATTTTTCTCGACAACCATTCCACCACGCCGATGGACCCGCGTGTGCTAGAAACCATGCTCCCCTATTTTGTTGAAAAATTCGGTAACGCCGCCAGCCGAAACCATGCCTTCGGTTGGGAGGCGGAAGAAGCCGTGGAGGCTGCCCGCAAGCAGATCGCTAGACTGGTCAAGGCTGATGCGAAAGAGATCGTGTTCACCAGTGGCGCGACTGAATCGGACAATCTCGCCATCAAGGGCGTCCTAGAGATGTATCGGGAAAAGGGTGACCATATTATTACGTCGTCCACGGAACATCGCGCTGTGATCGACACCGCCAAAGCAGTGGAAGCGAAGGGCAAGGCAACCGTAACCTACTTGCCCGTCGACAAATACGGAATGGTCGATCCAGAGGACGTGCGCAAGGCGATCACGGAAAAGACGATTTTGATTTCGGTGATGCTCGCCAACAACGAAATTGGTACGATCAACCCTGTCAAAGAGATCGGGAAGATCGCCAAAGAGAAGGGTATTCTCTTTCACTGCGACGCGACACAAGGAGTCGGCAAGATTCCCGTCGATGTGCAGGACATGGGGATCGACCTGATGTCGTTCACGGGACACAAGATTTATGGCCCCAAGGGAATCGGCGCGCTTTACGTGCGAAAGAGGAATCCTCGGGTCCGGATCACCGCCCAGATGGATGGGGGCGGACATGAACGTGGCATGCGTTCCGGCACCTTGCCGGTGCCATTGATTGTCGGTTTTGGCAAGGCCTGCGAACTGTGCGAGCATGACATGGCCACAGAAGCTGTCCGGATCGCCGCCATGCGCGATCGCCTGCAAGCCGCCATCATGAAAGACTTGGAAGAATCGTACGTGAACGGCCATCCAACTAGCCGACTGCCCGGTAACCTGAATATCTCCTTCGCCTATGTTGAAGGCGAGTCATTGTTGATGGGCATGAAAGACATTGCACTCTCGTCCGGTTCAGCCTGCACCTCGGCTACGCTAGAACCATCGTATGTACTGCGCGCACTGGGTGTGGGTGTCGAACTCGCCCATTCTTCGATCCGCTTTGGTCTGGGTCGCTTCAACACCGATGAGGAGATTGACTATACGATCAGGAAGGTTATCGAGATAGTCACCAAGCTGCGGGAAATGTCCCCGCTCTACGAGATGGCCAAGGAAGGGGTCGATTTGAAATCCGTTCAGTGGGCCGCCCATTAATGTCAAGTGTAAAGTTGACAGTTCTAACTTTTGAATTCCGGAGGACACCATGGCATATAGCAATAAAGTCGTCGATCATTTCAACAACCCCCGCAACATAGGGAGTTTTAAGAAAGACGAGGAAGACGTCGGGACCGGTATGGTCGGCGCACCGGAGTGCGGCGACGTCATGAAGCTCCAGATCAAGGTGCAGAACGACAAGATTGTGGACGCCAAGTTCAAGACCTTCGGTTGCGGCTCCGCCATCGCCAGTTCCAGCCTGGCCACCGAATGGCTGAAGGGCAAGACAATCGACGAAGCCCAGAAAATCAAGAACACGGAAATTGTACAGGAGCTCAACCTGCCGCCCGTCAAGATCCACTGTTCCGTGTTGGCCGAAGACGCGATTAAGGCGGCGTTGGCCGATTATCAGAAGAAGGCCGATGGAACGTCTGCCGACACAAAGTAACGTTTCCGAAAGGAGCGCCCCAAATGGATACGACGAATACTGACACTCAAACTCCGGTCATCACGCTAACAGACGCGGCTCTGAAGGAAGTCAAGCGCCTCATCAACGTCCAAGGCATCAGCGAAGGCGGGCTCCGACTCGGCGTTAAAGGTGGCGGCTGCTCAGGCCTCAGCTACACCATCAACTTTGATGAGAAGATCGGGCAGCACGATTACGTCTATGAGTTCGACGGTGTCAAAGTCATTGTCGATGCCAAGAGCGCTATCTATTTGCAGGGGACCCAGCTCGACTATCAGAAAGACTTGATGAGTGGAAATTTCAAATTCGTGAATCCGAACGCCAATAAGACTTGCGGCTGCGGAGAGTCGTTCTCGGCCTAACCCTAACCAGGTAACCCTCACCAGAAGCATCAGCAAGAGGCCACCATCAATGGACGGACATACCCACAGCGCTGGCACTCGGGAGCTTCGGATGGCGAGAAGCATGTGCTGGCATTGCCAATCCGAGGTCGCTGGAGAGTATTTCTGCGAACGTTGTGTGAAAGTCCAACCGGTCTCGAAAGAGACGGATTATTTCACCTGCTTTGGTCTCCCCCGACGGCTCACACTCGATCCAAACGAGCTAGAAGCGAAATTCTATGAGCTCAGCCGCGCCTTCCATCCGGACTTCTTTCACAACAAGAGCGAGGCGGAACAGACCATCAGTCTGAGCAACGCCGCGTTGCTCAACACAGCCTATCGCACGCTCCGTGATCCGATTGAGCGTGCCGAATATCTAATCGATTTGGAAGCAGGCGCTGCGAAATCGATCCGCACGTCGCCACCAGCCGACCTGTTTGAGGAAATTATCGAACTTCAGGAAACGCTCAATGAATACCGGGAAGCCGATCCCTCTCAAAAAGTGGCGCCACAGCTGCGATCCAAACTCCAAGCTGAGCAGCGCAAACTGGAAGAACGGAAGAAGGACATGGAGGCCCAACTTCACCGGCTATTCACTGAGTGGGATGCGCTCCAAAATCGTGCCGAAGCGACTGCTCCAGCCCGCGCCGAGCGCGATCGCCTCCTGAGGCACATGCGGGAAATCCTGTCCAACCGCACCTATGTAAAGAATATCATCAACGACCTTGTTGCGACGATCACGTAACGCTCATGGCTTATATTGTCGGCATCGATTTAGGCACTACGAATTCGCTCGTGGCCTGCATGAAAGAGGGCGTGCCCTTGGTGATTCCAGGAAGAACCGGCCGCACCATGGTGCCATCTGTCGTCGCCATGATCGATAACGGCCTGATCGTCGGCGATCCCGCCAAGGAGCACTTGACCTGCAGTCCGGAACGAACCGTCTACTCAGTCAAGCGGTTCATGGGAAAAGGTCTCGCTGATGTACAGGGCGAGTTGACTTACTTTCCCTATTCACTCACTGAACAAGGCGGGGTCATCCGCATTAAGCTCGGCGAAAAGTCCTACTCGCCACCGCAAATCTCGGCCACTATTCTGAAAGAGCTGAAACAGCGGGCCGAAGATCATCTCGGGGAAAGCGTTACGAAGGCTGTCATCACGGTGCCGGCCTATTTCAACGACAGCCAGCGGCAGGCGACCAAGGACGCGGGCAAGATCGCCGGCCTCGAGGTCCTGCGGATCATCAACGAGCCCACCGCCGCCTCGCTCGCCTACGGCCTCGAGAAAAAGACACAGGGCACGATCGCCGTCTACGACTTCGGCGGCGGCACCTTCGATATCTCACTTCTCAAGCTCAAGGATGGCATCTTTGAAGTACTAGCCACTAACGGTGACACTCACCTGGGCGGAGATGACTTGGATCGAGTGGTCGCCGACCTCTTTGTGACACAAATCCGCGAGCGGCATGACCTGGATCTTGCGGCCTACCCTGATGGCATGCAAGCAGCCCGCCTTGAGGCGGAACAGGCCAAGATCCGTCTCTCCGGTGAACTGAAGACCGAGGTATCGATAGAGCTGCCAGAGGGCAAAGGCTGGTTTACCCGTGAACTTACACGCGATCAGTTGGAATCCTTGACGATGCCGATCATTGAACGAACCCTGGCGCCATGCCGGCTCGCCTTGGAAGACGCGGGGCTGACGCCGGCCAATATCGACGAAGTAGTCCTCGTCGGCGGTTCTACTCGCATGCCGTTAGTCCGTCAACGCGTTCGGGAATTGTTCGGGAAAACCCCTCGCTCCGAACTTGACCCAGACCAGGTCGTTGCGCTCGGTGCAGCCGTCCAGGCCGATATTTTGAGCGGTGGCACGACCGATATGCTCCTGCTCGATGTGACACCTCTCTCACTCGGCATCGAAACGATGGGTGGCGTGATGAGCGGTGTGATCCGTCGCAACACCACTATTCCGGCGAGCGCAAAGGAGATGTTTACCACCTATGTCGATGGTCAAACGGGAGTGGATATCCACATTCTCCAGGGAGAGCGGGAGTTGGTTAAAGACAATCGAAGCCTCGCACGGTTTCAGCTAAAAGTTCCTCCACTCCCGGCCGGTGTCCCGCGCATCGAAGTGACGTTCCTAATCGACGCCAACGGAATTTTGAATGTGACGGCGCGTGATATGCGGACCGGGCTGAGTCAATCTGTCGATGTGAAGCCTTCGTACGGTTTATCCGACGATGAGGTGGAGCGGATGATCGAGGATTCGTTCAGGTTTGCGAAGGATGACGTCGCCGCCCGACGGCTGATTGAGGCGCAGCTGGACGCTGGTGCCTTGATCGCCACTACAGAGAAGTCCCTGAGAGAAGGGAGTCATCTGATTCCCCAGGAACAAGTTGCAGCCATTCGCGCAGCCCTAACTTCACTGGTTGCTGCACAGAAGGGCAACGACCCATCCACGATCCGCACGCAAATAGCAGATCTTGAACAAGCAGCTAAACCTCTGTCGGTAGCCATGCTGGACGAATCACTCAAGCAAGGGCTCCAAGGAAAGAAGGTTTCTGACATCTCATAAGCCGAGGGGGAAGGGCCGAACCAGTCCTTACGATGAGCGATAAGCCATCAGCCACACGCTCTGACGGAGTTGAACATGGACCTGAAGTGGCAAGACGCAGAAGACATTGCGATTCGATTGCTTGAAGAGCATCCCGAGAAGGATCCACTGACCGTTCGCTTTACCGACATGCACGGCTGGATCCTCGCGCTACCCGATTTCAAGGACGATCCGAAGAAATCGAACGAGAAGCTCTTAGAAGCGATTCAGTTGGCTTGGCATGAGGAGTTTCAGGATTCAAAGTCCTAGATAGGCGCCTTACAGACCACCCTCCTGGACCAGCTGGCCTTCAGGAATGTGATCCAGCTTATAGAAATCCGTGGGGTCCACGTGGCGCGGGGCAGCTTGCGTCGGCTCGCTCCCCCTGGCAAAGAGTTCCACGACTCCATTTTGAGCGTCACCATCCTCTTCCGACTCCAACAGCCCCGTCGACGAGTCGACCTTCACAAACGTGACTCCGTCGGGGATTTCGAACGGCGCAACCGGGAGCTGAGCCAGCGCGTCTTTCATGAATCCAATCCAGATCGGCAGCGCTGAATGGGCGCCTGTCTCGCTCGCTCCTAGTGAACGGCGGTCGTCGAACCCCACATAGACGCCAGTGACCAGATTGGGCGCCCCACCGATAAACCACGCGTTAACGTAGTCGTTGGTTGTGCCGGTCTTGCCGGCAATCGGGCGATCGATGACTTTTGCAGCCCGACCCGTTCCCATTTGCACCACATCTTCCAACATGTTGGTGGTCAAGTAGGCCGTCTCTTCGGTTATGACTTCATCGGTCTCCGACTCACCAATCTCAAGCTCATTCCCCGCAGTTATGACTTCATCAGCCTCCGGTTCGCCAATCTCAAGCTCATTCCCCGCGCTATCCTTCGTGACTTTGACGACAAAGGGTTCTACCCGCCTTCCTTTGTTTAGGAACACCCCATAGACCGAGGTCAACTCCATCAAGCTCACCGACGAGGAGCCCAACCCCAATGAGAGATCGGCAGGGAGTGGACTCGTAATCCCAACCGTCCGCGAAAATTCGATGACGTTCTTCACTCCCACCTTATCCAGCAGTCGGACTGTCGCCAGATTATGTGAATGGGCCAGCGCGTCCCGCAGGCTCACCATGCCATGAAACTTGCGCCCGTAGTTCTCTGGCTTCCAGATCTTGTCGTCTTCTTCCTGCTCATACACTACCGGTGCATCAAGGATTTGCGTGGCTGGGCTTAAGCCTTGACTTATCGCAGTCGCATAGATGAGGGGCTTGAACGCCGACCCTGGTTGTCGATGCGCTTGCACCGCGCGGTTGTACTCGCTGCGAGAAAAATCGTAGCCTCCGACCATTGCCCGGATGGCACCTGTCTTGGGATCGATTGCGATTAAGCCACCCTCGACGATCGGTGTCTGTTCAAGCGTCAATTGTATTCCATCCTTGCCAATGTGCTTCACCTCCACATCGATGACATCGCCAGGCTTAAGGAGTTGCTTGAGGTCAGGGTTCACGACGAAGTTGACGGCGGGGTCTGGCCCCTTAAGTATCCGCTTCGCCCAGTCCATGTCCTCAAACGCTAGTTTCGCCGTCATCATCCCTATCTGGATTACATAGTGGTCCTTCGCAACCTTCAAAACGATCCCTTCGCGCCAGTCGCCAGGATTGAGTGGCTGACCGGTTGTCTCAAGTTCAGAGTGTCGGGGTGCGCCCAGGTCAACGGTTCGCCGAGGCCCGCGCCACCCTTGCCGCTTGTCAAGCTCACGAATCCCGGCTACGAAAGCCGCCTCTGCGGCCTTTTGCATCGGGAGGTTCAGAGTGGTATAGACCTCCAGCCCTCCCTTGTAGACCATCGACTCACCGTACCGCTCCATCAACAGTTGGCGCACATACTCGAGGAAATACGGCGCAATGGTTTCGCCGCTGGGGCGATAAAAGTCTAGCACCTCAGCAACAGCAGCTTCATGCTCCCGAGGGGTAATAAACCCGGCCACTTCCATGCGGGAAAGCACATGTTCTTGACGTTTCTTCGCCCGATCGTATGCTGTGAAGGGCGAAAACCGGCTAGGTGACTTCGGAAGCCCTGCCAAGAAAGCCGATTCTGCAAGCGTCAGATTCATGATTTCCTTCCCAAAGTACGACTGGGCCGCCGCAGCCACTCCATAGGCACCTTGTCCGAAATAGATCTGGTTAAGATAGGTCTCAAGGATTTGTTCTTTCCCAGACACGGCTTCCATTTTGTAGGCCAANNGCCAAAATGAGTTCGCGGATCTTCCGTTCGTACGATCGCTCGGGAGAGAGAAAAAGCGACCGTGCCAACTGCTGGGTTATGGTGCTCGCTCCTTCGACCTTTCTTCCTCCGTGACGGATATTGGTCCAGGCGGCCCGAAGCATTCCGACAAAGTCCAGCCCCGGATGCTCAAAAAACCGCGCATCTTCTGTCGCGATAACCGCATTGGTTAGCGTCTCAGGCATTTCTGGAAGTGGGGTCAAGATTCGGCGCTCAATGAAGAATTGGCCGATGGGTTGCTGATCGTCTGAATAGACCGTTGTGACCAGGCTGGGTTGATAATTCTCAAGCAGATCGAGCGATGGCAGGTCTTGCGAGTAGTACCAGATCACCCCCCCGACCGTCATGGCGCCCACGATGCCTAGCACGGCGACTATGACGAGGCTAACTTGCCACCAGCGCCAGGATCGACGCGTGTATTCAAAACTTTCGAAGAATCGACCATCATCCTGCATTTGGTTTGCACTCTGGAAGACAATATGTCTGCGAGTCTAGCAAAAACACCTTACAATGCACCCCTTGAAAACTCAAGTTTCCCCGCCAACACGGTGCGACTTGATCGCTTGTGTGATAACCAGTACGTCGGGTATACTTTCTTAGACGCCTCGTACTTGGGCGTCTTTTTTTTCGCCGAGAGAACCATGGAAGCCATGTCACCACGACGCCCCCCCCAAGACCGTCGAAACGATATTCGGAATATTGCCATCATCGCCCACGTTGACCATGGGAAAACGACACTGGTGGATGCCATGCTCCGCCAAACCCATGTCCATCGCAAGATTGACGATATGGGCGACCGAATCCTGGATTCGATGGATCAGGAGCGCGAGCGCGGGATTACGATCCGAGCCAAGAACGCCAGCGTTACCTACAACGGGGTGAAGATCAACATCATTGATACCCCAGGGCATGCAGATTTTGGCGGGGAGGTGGAGCGGACGCTAAGAATGGCCGACGGCGTGTTGCTCCTAATCGACGCCAAAGAGGGCCCAATGCCCCAAACAACTTTCGTGTTGCGAAAAGCCTTGGCCCTCGGGCATAAAACCATCGTTGTCATCAACAAGATCGATCGCACGGATGCCGTGATCGACGACGTTGTCAACCGGACCTTCGATCTCTTCGTCCACCTCGGAGCTACCGACGAGCAACTCGACTTTCCAATTGTCTACACCTCAGCCATCAAGGGTGTCGCAACGCTTGATGTCAACAAGCCAGGAAGCGGCATCACACCGCTGCTCGATACTGTACTGGAAAAGATTCCCGCCCCGGCAATTCGTGCCACAGCACCTCTTCAACTCCTGGTCCTAGCCCTCCTGCAAGACCCCTACAAGGGTAAGATGGGGATCGGAAAGATTCAGTCCGGCTCGATTGCCCGGCGTCAGAATGTCATAGTTCTAGGCAAGAGCGGTACGCAAGTTCCCTCGAAGGTGTCCGACCTGGCGGTCTATTCGGGATTGGAACGGACTGATACGGAACGGGCCGAGGCAGGAGAGATCGTCGCGGTTGCCGGGCTCAATGAGGTAGGCATTGGCGATACCATCGCGGACGCCGAGCAGCCGGTCGCGCTTCCACGAGTGACAATTGATGAGCCAACGGTGCAAATGACGTTCTCCGTAAACAACAGTCCGTTTGCTGGGCGGGAAGGGAAATTCCTAACCTCACGGCATTTGCGCGAACGCCTCTTTAAAGAACTTGAGGCGAATGTTTCATTACGGGTGAATGAAACTGAGAGCCCTGATAGGTTCATGGTCGCCGGACGCGGCGAATTGCATCTGGGTGTGCTGATCGAACAGATGCGGCGTGAAGGTTATGAGCTGCAGGTGTCACAGCCAGAGGTCATCCTCCATCGTAACGGGAGCCAAGTCACCGAGCCATACGAGGAACTCACTATTCAAATTCCGGAGCGGTATCAGGGAACGGTCATCGAGGAAGTCGGGAAACGCCGGGGCGTAATGCGCCACATGAAGCTAATCCATTCCGACGTCGGTACCAGCGAAATGCATCTCGAATATTACATCCCGACGCGCGGCATCATGGGGCTTAAGAACATTTTGGTGGCAAAGACCCGCGGCACCGTCATCATGCATCATGTTTTCAAGGCCTACGAGCCGGCGGATGAGCGTAACCTGATCGTGGCACTTCACGGATCGCTGGTCGCGTTTGAGGAGGGTACCAGCACGGCGTATGCTCTCGTCATGACTGAGGAGCGCGGCGCGCTATTTATTGGTCCCGGCATGGAGGTTTACCGAGGAATGGTCGTTGGCCAAAACAGCCGGGATGAAGATCTCGATGTGAACGTTTGCAAAGAAAAACATCTCACAAACATGCGGGCATCCGGCTCTGATGAAGCTTTGGTTCTCGCACCTCCCCGGGACATGACCTTAGAATTTGCGCTCGAGTACATCGGGCCAGACGAATTGGTCGAGGTCACCCCAAAAAACTTGCGCCTGCGCAAGCGACTTCTGAATCCAGAAGACCGTCGCAAGGCGCGTAAAGTCGGGAAATAGTCTCGTGAGCGGCGAGGGGGCGTTCGTATCTCACGAGTGCGGGAAGGGCAAGACATCCGCGCAACACGAGACCCACTTCGACAATCTCCTCGCTCTGTTACGTTTTTTTGGCTCGCCAGGCTTCTCGAGCGATTATTCAGGTATGGTGTGATGAGAATCCGTAAGAAAACCGCCAGGCCCTCCGCCAAACGCCCGCCCCTGTATTTCATCGGTTTTCGTGGCGTGGCCCCGTCCAGTAACGAACTCAAAATGCAGTATGAGGGTGAGTATGGGGGACCCTTCTCCGTTCACCACGAAGCGGGATCGCCTGACTCCTGGCAGGCCACACATAGTCCCTGGTCGGCCCATGTGGTGATGCCGTTGCCGAAGAACCACGTCGATGATCTCATGAAACAGTTGTCTTGGGAACACAAACTGATGGGTGCCGTCGCGCCATCCCTGGCATCCCCACGAGATATGCCAGACACGGTGCTTTTCGCCGCCCGGTTGGCTCGCTGCTTGACGCTGTTAACGCAGGGAACCGCCTATGATGTAGCTACACAGTCCTACGTCAATCCATCGGATTGGCAGAGTCGGGGACTTACCAGCTTTCTTATAGACGACCACCTGCTCATTGCCCATGAGGAGACCGATCGACCAGATGATATCTGGTCGTACACGTTAGGCCTTAGCAAGTTTGGACTGGACGAGATCGAAATCTTCCAGGGCAAGGGACTGCCTGACAGCACTGCGAGAGAGCTCCTGCTTGAATCCGCGAACGAACTGCTGCGCACAGGGCACTCCCCCAAGGTCGGGGCGGACATCCAACTTCAGATACTAGGTCGCACCATGCGCGTCGTGAATTACCGCACGGCAGCTCCGGCTGGACGGATGGTGGGATTCCGCGAACTGCAAGTCTAGCGAATCATCAGCAACCACAATAGGTTAAGAGACTCACACAAAACGTATAGGTCTTTCGCCCCGTTGACAAGGTTTCTGGGCACAGGTTACAAGAACTACGCTCAAAGATAGGGGCTCTTGAACTGGAGACCTCACCCACGCCAACATAATAAACTATTGCGAAGTTCGCAAAAGGAGGATTTGAGATGAGCGATGTGGCACCTGAAATTAAAGTGGGCGATACGGCACCGGATTTTAATTTGAAGGATCAAGACCAAAAGGATGTCAAGCTCAGCGACTATAAGGGCTCAAAGAACGTCGTGCTCTGTTTCTATCCCCTGGATTGGAGCCCCGTCTGCCAAGGCGAAAACAAGTGTTTGACCGATGACTTTCCCAAGTTCCAGTCGGCCAATGCCGAGCTCTTTGGCGTAAGCTGCGACAGCTTCTTTTCACACAAGGCTTGGGCAGACTCCCTTGAACTCAAACACCGCTTGTTATCAGACGTGCACCGAACGACGGCGAAAGCCTATGGCCTTTATTTCGAGCCGCTCAACTGCTCGAAGCGTGCGACGGTGGTCGTCGACAAGAACGGCAAGGTCGCCTACGTGAAGGTGCAGGAGATCAAGGTGGCACGCGAGGATAAGGAAATTCTTGAGGCACTCTCCAAATTAAATTAACAAATGCTGAGCCTTGAGTGCTGAGCTGAGGGGGTGTCTGCCCCTTCAAGCTTAGCACTCAGTACTCGCAACCTAGCATTCCCATGAGCACCGTTTTCGACGTCAGTGACGCCAACTACAGGGAATTTACCCACGCACCAGCAGCCATCGTAGCCTACGGTCTGGCGACCTGCGAACCCTGCAAGACATATGATCCGATTTTAGAAGGCACAGCCGCACAGTTTCCCGATCTGAGGGTCGGCAAAGCCAAGATGCATGTGCCGGGCCGCTGCCGGGAAATCAAGAAAGCTCACACCTTCGAGACCTACCCAACCACCCATTTCTTCTCTCACGGGAAATTGCTGCTAACGCGCGAGGGAGTTGTCGAGCAGAGCGAACTCGCTTCACTGATTTCAGACTATCTTCTCAAGTAATCCCTTCCCTACCTCGATCCAATGTGGGCGAACGTGAGGCAAATGATCTATCGGTCAGCCGGCGTAGTCGAAGGAAAGATCTCGCGACTGAACCAGGCGCATGTTGGTGAGATGGCCAGACGAGATACTAGATACGAGTAGATTCCAAACCCGTTCAGCAAGCTGCCCACCGGTGACATATTCAACGCCAAAAACCTGGCGAAGGTCCCTCCGATCAAAAACCTTTACCACTTTATCTTGCATCAGTCGATCCAGCACCCCGATATCCGTCACCATTCCGGTCACCGAATCGATGTTACCGTGTACCGTAACAAAACAATCCCACTCACGGCCTTGGTTGCCTTCCTGAATCGCCGTGAAGGAGTAGCGCCGCGTCACCGCCGCCACGTCCAGCCCTCCCGCCATAGTTACATCGGCATAGAGATCCTCATCTTCATAGAGACGGACGGCGTGCAGGGCGCCGATGTCTCGTTGGGATGACAGCTTTATCAAAAGGACTCGCGCGAGGTTTTCTGAAGTGGGAATTCGCTCGGTGAAATAAGGCAGGTCGAGATTCAGGTTCTTGTGATCGAACTCTTCGATCACTGTAAGCAAAACCCGTTTCAGATCGAACAGATTGACGACCATACCGGTTTTGGGATCAATCTCGCCAGACACGGTGACTTCGAGCAGATAGTTGTGGCCGTGGGCAGGAGGGTTGAAACAAGGACCAAACACTGCGCGATTCCTTGCCTCATCCCACTCCGGCTTGATGTAGCGGTGAGAAGCAGCAAACTCGATACGTTTTGTCAGCAAGACTGGTGGCATCGTGTTGAATTGTGCGGTTTCAACTCAAGACACAACATTCAAAACTAACAACTTTCCTTCAGGTCAGAGAGCCACTCTTCCCTCATGCTACCTGGTACGGAAGTCTGTGCATGATAATCCCCGTGATCCACCGTGAGAAAGACCGGCTGGCGCAGATTGGCGAAGGCCGCATGCATTGAGGCAGTCGGCCGAAACCTGACGAAATGCACCGCGCTGATCTTGGTCTCATGGCTGTGGCCTCCCTCGAATTCCCCAAAGACCTTTCCCCCCCCAGCGACAATCGCCACCTTTTCGCCGTGATCGAGGCCCATGAAGATATCAAGCCATTCTTTCGTCCTGGCCTCATCGATGATTTCGATCAACAGGGTGGCGCTCAATTCATTCGGCGAAGGCAAGAGCGCGTTATACACATCCAGCTCGTCCTGTACCTTTGCTTGATCGAAGATCCGCTCGACACGGATCATCTCTTGAATTTGAAATTGCAGCGTATCCCGGTTTTCAAACACCATGGTGATCAGTGGGCCCACAGAAATCCGTCGCCGTTGCTTCAGCGCAATAATTCGGGAGCGAAACTCTTCTCGCTGCTGTTCGTAAACTTCGTAAGGGATGACTTCTCCCAGAGTAATAGCCTTCACAGCGTTTCCCTAGCTCATCATGCGTCAAGCGTAATTCGTCTGTGAGCTTACCGCCCACTTCTCATGGGGGCAACCCATAGGCATCACGGATTATCTGAATGGGATGGAGGACCACCTTGCCTCCCACATGTGCAGATACTCCGGCTTGATCCAGTTGCAAGCCCGCCAACGGACAATCTGAAGCGACGACGTCGGCCGGCGTTTGCTCTATGGCCTGCACGGCTTTCCCCGCAATCTTCATGGAGAGCCCAAAGAACTGCGTTTTTGCCGACCAGGCTCCATCGTGCCCTGAACATTTTTCAATCACCTCGACCTGGGCACCGGCGCATTCCATCAATTCCTTGGATTTGAAGCCAATGTTTTGATCTCGAAGATGACACGGAATCTGGTAGGCCACACGGCCGGAGTTCTTCTGAAAATCTGTCTTCAACGCTCCTTCTCGCTTGAGCCTCATTAGATACTCACAGATGTCGAAGGTCCGTTCGGCCACTTTCTTGATCTCTTGACCGCCGACAATTTCCGGATATTCTCGCTTCCACATGAGGCTACAGCTGGCCGTCGGCACTACAATGTCATACCCCTTCTCGACCCATGGGAGAAATGACGCGACATTAGCAGCAGCTGCCTGCTCAATCGCCCCTGTGTCACCGATGTCGAACGATGGCATGCCGCAACAGCGTTGCTCCGGAACCATCACATGGACACCATTTTTCTCAAGGACCTGGACGGCGGCTTTGCCCACATCAGTCACTTGGTAATTGACCAGACAGCTGCTAAACAGCGCTACCTTTCGTGCGCCGGGCTCCGGGACTTTCGCCCCACCCCGGTTGCCCCACCAACGGCCAAAAGTCTCGGAGGAAAAGTGCAACACTCGGCGATCGCGATGCACTCCTGTCATAGCTTCCCCAACTACTCGAACAAAACGCACCTGCAAAGACCAATT
>JABAOE010003457.1_pt2 | contig 21656 bp, 20 predicted proteins | sample 7062141 | NCBI WGS metagenome assembly JABAOE01 (sample SAMN14538627, study PRJNA623070) | marine sediment metagenome | biome: marine biome [ENVO:00000428]; feature: marine pelagic biome [ENVO:01000023]; material: deep marine sediment [ENVO:00002113] | place: India: Gulf of Khambhat ... | reverse complement strand
TGGGACTCTAAAACCAAGACTAAGATAGTACTCTAACCTGCCCCCCTATAGTAGGTCCATACAACAAATAAACAAGTTTCCGCAAACCCGCATACCTATACCCTTACGGAACTGCGGAACGGGGTGCAGTACAAAATTAGCTAGAAACTTAGCGTTGCAGCCCCCTCTTTTATTAGCTCGTGGATGGCAGAGGATCCTATGATAACTACACCTTTTAGAAGGTTCTCCTCGCTATATCCTCTCACTGCTGAACAAGGTGGGCACGCCAGAATCTTGCCTCCTCGTGAGGTGAATTTGTTAATCATATCACCTATTGGCGGATCTAAAGGATTGAGATGAACTTTATCCGCAGCGCCTTTTCTAACACAGTCAATAGCTGAACTTGCAAGAAATATAGTAACTTCAAGACCAGAACTTATACCTCCATTGGCGACACTCCAAGCTACAGACATTCTCTCATCTTCCAAACCGCAAGTAATTACAACCACCAATTTTCTTGTATCCTCTGTCATATATTTCTCCTTAGTATTAATTTATCCAGCACTCCTCCAATATAATCTTATATCGTGTTAATTGCAGGATACATGCCAGAATCCGAGTCGGCGTAAGGCATTCAGATTACTGCTTATTTTTATATTTTAAGTCTAATAAATAGATTTAGGTTGTCAGATTGTCTGACAATACAATTCTATTCATCAACCTCCAAATAAGAAATAACCAGTGTTTTGTATAGGTTAGTCTGACCGAATCCTCTCGGGGATACACCCCAAAATCACTTTATGTATCCTTTGATATCCATAAGGCTTGTCTGAATGCTCTATCTTGTCAATAAAACCACTTATAATCCGTTCTTATAATTGGGGTCAGGTCATTCAATTGAGTTGCTTGATGCATCAATCTTTGCAGTGTACCCGTTGGTACCTGAAAAATTGAAATTTTCGTTCTCACTGTTATGCAACAAGACAACTGTTTTATATTGTGTATGGTCGAGATATGGCAAACCCGGGAAGCCATGAGCCGGCAACCCTAACACCTTTATTGGTTCCCCACTAGCATTGTGTATCTGTTCTAACTCGATTAGAGTCCCTTCTGTAGAAATTTTAACCTTGTCTTTTATACGCTCCACTGATATTGGCTGGTTCTTTACTTCGCGGATAGGTGCTTTAAAAAAACCTTCAGCTGTTGGGAGAAATTGAACTACTGCATCAGTCTGCTTTTTGGTGGCATTATCACTAACAAAAAATTTAATCCACTTACCACTGTTGTATACTGCAAGAACAGACACTCCGCTAAGATCTATCTGACCATAATGTCCCTCATTGATTTCCACCAAAGTTGCACCCTTGCAATAACCATGAGTTGAAGGCTGACCGAAGATACAAGGACATGCTACGTCACAACTGCATGCGTCTACATAGTCTGCTTTTAATACCCACTTAGGATTCGTTTGGGATTCTGCGAAAACAGGTCTAATTGAAATACAATTTCCTAACAGAAAAATAGATAACCCAATTATTATAGTTTTCCAATTATTAGCCTCGCAGATTGTGAATTTAAAAATATTAATTATCGTCATGTGAGTCATAATCATGCCATGCCTTCAGTTTGTTTTTACTATTGATAGTAACACACCCGAGTCCGATACTACAACACGTATAAGTATCAAACCCGATACCCGCATAGGCACTGAATATATATGCAACCTGAAAAAAACTTTGATGTTTATTTTCTAATCTTTCATCCGCACCCTTCATTAACAGGAAATAAAAGGGGAAACTTCGGCTCTCTTTTTATTTGCAATAATTTTATATAATTACAGACAGTTACAATACCTGGATTTTTCACATCAGCCTTACGATGTGGTCTTAAAACCACTCATTTTTTATGTAATCCGTGAAATATATAAATCTAGAAAACTGGTTAGCAGAAACAAATAAGAAATACGTATCTCATTGATCTAGAAGTTAAACAGCTCATTATGTTTTACAAGATAGATTCTATTCCAAGTAGGATTATGTATTTGTTGGGGTATAAGTGGTATAATCAATTTTAGGCGAAGAATAATGAAGGGATCAAAAAAAACTAACAATAATAGAAACCCTAGCTACACATATAAGACATTACAAAAATCAACTTCTATATCCAATCCTGACATAAGGGAATCATATAAACTTGGCGATATAGATGCAAGAGAATACAGACTTTTTAAATCCTTAGACCTACAGAATAGTAATAGTGTTGTAGTTTCAACTTTTTTAGAAGCCCTCTCCCAGTCAGGACTCTCAAGAGATGATTACCGACTGGCTGAAACTATGAAACAATTAGAGCAATTTGGCTTAAATGATGAGATTTCATATCAATTTTTTTGTAATTTGATCAGACCAAACATTCTACTCATAGAACAAGCCCTACAGGGCAGCTTAGTAATACCCGATTTTGAAGAATTTATAGGAGAAATTGCAGGAATTTTTGAATCAACAAAACGAAATACTCAGGGTGAAGTGGCAAATTATATCCCTCAGTTGGCACGAATAAATCCAGATTATTATGCAATGGCATTGTGTACAATCGATGGACAACAATACAAAACAGGAGATTTTTCAATTGGATTCAGTGTGCAATCATGTTGTAAACCTATATTGTATAGTCTAGCTTTGGAAGAACACAATGAAGAGGTTGTACATAACTTTATAGGACGAGAGCCTAGTGGACGCATCTTCAACGAACTTACTCTAAACGAAGATGGCAAACCGCATAATCCAATGATAAATGCTGGTGCAATTGTGTGCTCTTCAATGATTAGATCTGATCTTGATGACTCAGAACGTTATGACTATCTATTAGATAGATTTAAATCATTATGTGGATACAAGGAAGTACAATTCAATAATTCTGTTTACCAATCGGAACGTAAATCTGGTGATCGCAACTTTGCACTAGGGTATTATATGCGGGAACACAAAGCTTTTCCTGAAGGTACAGATTTACTACCTACTCTGGATTTTTATTTCCAATCTTGTTCAATTGAAATGGATACTGAATCATTAGCTATCTTGGCATCTACTTTAGCTAATGGGGGTGTGTGTCCATTGACTGGGGAGCGAATATTTAAAACTAGGAATGTTCAACATTGCCTTTCACTAATGTGCTCTTGTGGTATGTATGATTTTTCAGGAGAATTTGCATTCACAATAGGTCTCCCGGCTAAAAGTGGTGTTGCAGGAGGATTGCTTCTTGTTATACCTAATGTTCTTGGTATATGTTTGTGGTCACCTCGTCTTGATTCACATGGTAATAGTGTCAGGGGAGTTGAATTTTGTAAGCAATTAGTAAAAACCTTTAATCTGCATAATTACGATAGTCTGACCGGATTATCTGGCAAGAAGAATCCACGACAGAATAGTATTAAAGAAAAATCAGAAAAGGTAAGCAAATTGATATGGGCAGCCAGCAAAGGTGACCATGGAGCTATGCACCATTTAATCGTACAAGGTTTCGATCAAGACGCTTCAGATTATGACAAACGAACAGCCCTACATCTAGCATCTGCGGAAGGTAGCATTGATGTCGTGAAGTACTTGATTGATAATGGAGCAGAGATTAACCCGATAGATAGATGGGGCGGAACTCCTCTGGATGATGCAATCAGTCATAACCATAAAGAAGTTGAGAAATTGTTGAAACAAAGTGGAGCAACTAAAGGCAAAACCAGCAATAGGAAAGACCTATCTGAAAAACATTATGAAAATGTAACCCAGTTAATTGTAAATGATTCTGACACTATTGTTGAGTTAATATATGCCGCTAGCGAAGGGAACTTACGTGCAATTCAGAAGATGGTGGCACGTGGTGTAAAATTGGATGGAGCTGACTACGATTGGCGAACTCCTTTACACCTTGCAGCTGCAGAGGGTCATGAACGTATAGTGCAATATTTTATTGATCAGGGACTCAATATCAACCCTATCGACCGTTGGGGAGGAACTCCTTTGGATGATGCTAAACGTCATGGGCATAAAAGGGTAGTAAAGATTCTAGAGGGTCAAAAATAATAAATCATTACAAAAGCCGTATAACTGTGGAGAGACATTGCACTAGCTCACGCAAATTATAACCATTATCCTGTTTTAATAATAAATCAAAAAGGCCATTAACTGTGACATTAATTTTTTCCTTTGAGTTCTAAGTTTGTTGGTAAAAAGTTGATTAATTTCCTTTTTTGGTCAACTTTCGAAAATTATTCTCTTTGATCAGGGTTGAAAGCATTACGGATATCATTAGTCTTAACATTATAATCTATAGAGTCTTCATTATGTCCAAAGATAGTAACCAAAATATTCCCAAGCTTACATTAAAAGACCTTACCAAGAATTATGGAGAAGCAGGTAAGAAAGTATCAATTATTCATAACTTAAACGCTGAATTCAATGAGAGTGAAATCATAGCCCTTATTGGCAAAAGCGGATCTGGGAAAACAACCCTTCTCAATCTTATATCTGGCATTGACCGTCCTAATCATGGAGAGATATGGATTGGAGAAACACTTCTCAACGGTCTATCTGATGAAGAGCTAACATTAATTAGAAGAAACAGAGTAGGTATAGTTTTTCAATTCTTTAATTTAATTCCTACACTTACAGTTATTGAGAATGTTACTTTGCCAAGAGAGTTAGATGGATATGGAATGGACGATGTTAGAGATAAAGCTGTTGAACTCCTTAATCGAGTGGGCCTTAAAGAAAGACAAAATTCATACCCTGATGTGCTATCAGGAGGAGAGCAACAACGTGTCGCGATAGCGAGAGCATTAATTAATGATCCTGATATCATTTTGGCAGATGAACCTACTGGAAATTTAGACGATGAGACCGCAAGTGAGATACTCCGGGTACTTTTAGGTATGGCCAGAGACTTGAGTGTAACAATGATAATTGCCACACATAGCGTTGAAATTATGAAATTTGCTGATAAGGTCTACTCACTACATAGCGGCAACCTCATTTTACAATCATAAAGACTATCCGTTATGAACTATCCTCTTATTAATATAACTATAGGCTATGTTCGCAAACACATACTTCAGAACATTCTGTTAATTCTGGGAATAGCATTTGGTGTTGCACTCATAGTATCCGTAGATATAGCAAATGAAAGCTCTAACCGCGCGTTTTCGGTATCCAAGGAGATTTTATCCACCAAAACGACACATAGTATCTTAGGTACATATTCTGATTTTGATGAGCAGATATATCAGGACCTTAAACTTAAACTAGGCATCGACAATATGGCCCCGATTGTTCAAGACTACGTAAATCTTCTAGACGCGGACGGTCAAGCAGTAAAATTATTGGGGACCGATTTTTTTGCAGATCTAGTTTTTTACGAAAGGGCTTATAGTCCGCTCTCTAACATTTCACAAGATAAAATTAATAAACTTTTAACGAAACCTGGCACCGGTTTAATTTCCTCCCAACTAGCACAAAATAAGGGAATTGAAATTGGAACTAAGCTTAAAGCAATTTATGGGTCGAAAATAATCAACATCGAAATTATTGGAGTAATTGATTCAACAACTGATCAGATCTCTGATAGTTTTGGCGGACTTATTCTTACGGATATATCAACTGCTCAGATGCTCTTGGGCAAATTAGGTGTCTTGTCACAAATAGATCTATTTATTGAAGTAGATACTTCTGAGGGGAATGAATTAATTCGATCAATACAAGACTATCTCCCCACCGGGATTCATATTAAAAATGAGGATATGCTTTTGGGCTCAGCAAGAAATCTAACTCGTTCTTTTGAGCTGAATTTAACTGCACTTAGCTTGCTGGCTCTGTTTGTAGGAGTCTTTTTGATTTATAACATTGTTTCCTTCTCGGTAGTACAAAGGCGATACATTATAGGAACACTAAGATCTATAGGAGCTACTAGACGACAAATTTTTAAAATGATCCTGGTAGAGACTTTAATTATAGGGATTACAGGAAGCATCGCAGGGCTTTTTTTCGGTATTCTTCTTGGACGAAGCATAGTCAATATGGTAACCCGCTCAATAAACGATTTGTATTTTACTCTCACTGTTACAAGCTTTACTTTGTCCATAGAAACTCTGGTTAAAGGAATCCTAGCTGGTTTATTAGCAGTGATAATTGCTGCACTTATACCCGCTTATGAAGCTTCTCGATTTCGTCCAATAAATATATTAAGAAGATCCGCACTTGAGAGCATATTCATTAAATATATAAGATTGTTGAGCATAATAGGAATAATTTTATTGTTACTTGGGTATCTATTAATAATCGCTCCCACAAAGAGCCTATTACTCAGTTTAATTTCAGTCTTCTTAATCCTATTTGGATTTTCATTTCTAGTTCCACTTTGCACAACTCTTTTGATGTGGCTTTTTTCCATAATGTTAAGTCCCATAGGACTAATTGGTCGCCTACCGCCAAGAAATATTATAAGATCGACAAGTAGAACTAGTGTTGCCATTGCCTCTCTTACAATAGCAATAGCAGTGATTTTGAGCATAAGCATAATGATCGGAAGCTTTAGAAGCACTGTAGTCAATTGGTTAGATTCTGCTCTGACAGCAGATATTTTTATTTCTATGTACTCAACTAACATAAGCAGCCAAGTAGGACTAGATTCTCAAATAATAGATGAAATTTCTAATATTCCCGGCGTACTGAAAGTCGCATCTGTAACAAGGCTCCTCTACGATAGTGAGGACTATGGCATATTTAATATTGTAGCAGTTACTAAAGATTTGGCAGCAGAAAATAGAGACTTTATATGGAGAAAATCAAACAATGCTGATATCTGGGAGCATATGAAGACAGACTCAATATTAATTTCCGAGTCTTTTTCTTACAGAAACAATATTAATCCTGGGGAAAACATGATTTTGAATCTTCAGACCGACAGAGGTGCTAGGGATTTTCAAGTGGCCGGGATTTATTATGACTACGGTGCTCAAGGAGGGGTTATTTTAGTTTCGGATGATCTTTATAGGACTCTTTGGAATGATAATAAAATCACCTCACTCGGAGTATACGCAACAAAGGACCAAGATATCGAAAAATTAGCACATCTTCTTAGAGCTGACTTATCTAATTACTCAAATCTCTCTATAAGATCAAATGACAATCTTAAGAAATCTGCGATCAATACGTTCGATAGAACCTTTACAGTTACCTCAGCACTGAGATTATTAATCGCGATTGTAGCTTTTTTAAGTGTGCTCAGCGCATTAATGGCACTTCAGTTAGAAAGGTCTCGTGAATTTGGAGTATACAGGGCTATAGGTATGACGGTATTACAACTAAGGGGAATGTTGTTATTTGAGAACGGTCTTATTGGCATTGCATCAGGCCTTTTCTCTATACCTCTAGGACTTGTTATATCCTTAATACTTATCTATGTAGTAAATCTTCGATCATTTGGATGGACTCTTAATTTTATCTTAGAGCCCCGATACTTTATAGAAGCAATTGGAATAGCGCTAGCTGCATCCATAGCAGCGGGGCTATATCCATGTTATCTAATCGGCAAAGTAGACATTGGCAAACTTATAAGGGAGGAGTAAATAGTTAATATGTATGAAAGAATAAGAATTCTTATGATTTTCTACATTTTATTATCTCTATCCTTCTCTTGTGGTGAAGATAAAGCAGCATTAGAAGCACCAAATGCTATACAATCATTATCTGGTAATGATACAGATGGGTTTGCAAAAGCAAAATATCCAAGAGTTTTTACATTCCCAGATGATTTCGGTCCCCATCCGGAATTTCAAACCGAATGGTGGTACTACACAGGAAATTTGTCAGATAAATCTGGTCGTGAGTTTGGGTATCAGCTTACTTTCTTTAGACGAGCGCTAAGCCCAAATCAACTAGCAGCAGAATCTTCTTGGTCTACAAATCAGATATATTTTGCACATTTTGCATTTACAGATGTTGCAAAAGGTAAGTTTTACTCAAATGAGCGTTGGAGCAGAGGGGCCGCAGGACTTTCAGGAGCTCAAGCAAAACCATATCGCGTGTGGGTAGATAACTGGTCTATAAGAGAATCAGGTGATAATTATAAATTAAAAGCACAAGAGGGGAATATATCTATAAACCTAGTTTTGAAACCTCTAAAATCTGAAGTCCTACAAGGCAATAAAGGTCTTAGTCAGAAAAGTGCAGATCCAGGAAATGCATCTTACTACTTCTCGCAGACCCGCATTGAAAGTGTTGGAGAGATCTTAATCGGAGATGAGAAGTTTAGTGTGAGCGGTCTAAGCTGGCTTGACCGCGAATGGAGTACAAGCGCACTCAGCCAAGATCAAGAGGGATGGGACTGGTTTTCTATACAATTAGATGACGGTCGAGAGATCATGCTCTACCAGCTTAGATTAAATGACGGTAGAATTGATCCATTTTCCTCAGGCAGCTTGGTTGGGATTAATGGAAATGTAATACATCTTAAAAAAGAGGATTTCGAAATTGAAGTGACTGATACTTGGAAAAGCGCTAAAACAGGAACCGTTTACCCATCAAAATGGGAAATATCCATACCAAAATTCGGCATAAATTTAGATGTTATTCCGTTAATTAATAGACAGGAACTACTTCTCTCATTTGTCTATTGGGAAGGGGCCGTGAAGGTAAAAGGCGATAATTTGAATGGAAAAGGTTATGTAGAGCTGACCGGATATTTACCAGAAGATTAACCTGTATATATCATTTTAATTTAAAATATTTCAATTTATAAATTGTAGGGACTAATTAGGAGGTTGTAGTTCTAACTTCAAGTCGTTTTCAAGTTTAACTCTAACTTCTTGATTTAAAGCCTCAAATTCTGTTCGAAGCGATATTAGAGTAGTGCAATAATCAATTCATAACAAATCCACTAGCCCACGTTCCCAAAATCAGATGTTTATTAATTACTATTGATATTTACGCATCGATTGTAATAAGTTTTGATAACTGGATTTATAGTGTCGGAAAAAACTAACTGATCTTTCTCAATTAATGATTTCAGCAAGTTTTTTTGCCATTTGAAAACTGCTAGTAAATGCCGCTTCTACGCGACCTTGAATAAACCAATCACCACAAACAGCAATATTCTGAGCCGTATCAAGCAAGTATGTTTCTCCGGTTTGTTTTTCAATATTAGCAAAGCGCCAGGCGTGAATTGCCTTGTGATTAGCTTTGCTTAGATCATACCCAATAATGTCACTTGTTTGTTTACATAGGTAGTCCATCACCATATCTCGTTTATCATTAATATGTTGATCTGCCCAATTATTAGTAGAGTGAACCAATAAACAAAACGCGCTAGTTCTTCCAGGTTTCGAGCTATTAACAGAAATCCAGCTAATATCTTCCCCGCTTACCAATGCTGCATCAAAATCAAGCGGCAAACCTTTTTCAAAACCCAACATGAGTGAAAAGCAGCCTTTCATTTTTATATCTCTTACTTTTGGAGAGAATGGATGCGAACTTGGCAAGAGGTCTGAAGCTTGCTTGGAAGGAACTGTTGAAATAACCCAATCATATGCACCAAGAATGCTACCTTTATCATTCTCAAGATGCCATTTGTTATAGCTTCTCTTTATGGATTGAACATGAACACCAAGATGAACACTCATACCCTGGCTTAAGTATTTGGCGATAGAGTTCATTCCTGGAACACCTACATAATGTGGGTTGTATTCATCCCATTTACGTCTTTGTACAATCTCCCTATTTTCAAATTCTACAAATCGTGCATCCCATCGTTCTATGAAACCTCTTTCGATCATAGGAGCAATGAAATCTTTAAATTCTTCAGTTTTAACTCTAAAGTACTGTGCCCCATGATCAAAAAAATAAGGTTCAGCCCTTCTTGTTGACATCCTACCACTTACGCCCCGAGATTTATCAAATAGTGTAATATTAAAATTATCTTTCAATATATTGGCTGCTGTGAGACCCGAGAGTCCTGCTCCTATGATTGCAATGTCTGTCATGCCTAAACTCGAAAATTAAAAAAAATTATTCTATAAATATAACAAGAAATTATATTTCTGGCTGATTAGATCGTTTTGGAACAGGGGTAGCACAACTTCTAGGTAATTTTCCATTCTAGTGTTTTCTTCTCTACTCTATTAGAACTTGAACCTATTTTAGGACATAAATATATACGCATATTAAGAAACTAATCCCAGGGCTTTAAACTATCAATGCATCTTAGTTCTAGGTAAGTCTAATTTTATGTATGGATTTTTATTAAAAACCTTTCCAATCAGTCATTAGCATATTAGTATATTCGAAATTACAATATACTTATGTATTTTCAAATTATGCTATACTTACCATCTAAAATTAATTAAAAGGAGTATAGAAAGGAACATATGGGAACTTTATTTATTTTTTTATCTGGAATTATAGCAACCTTTATAATGATTTTATTTTTAGAGTTTGTAACCAGAACTAAGTTAGCTAATGCTGATATGGTTCGAGCAATAGGAAGTATCATTACTAGAGATTATAATAAAGCCTTGATCCCAGGGCTAATCATACAATTCGCTTTCGGTATTGTATTTAGTTTTATATATTTTGGCATTCTTAGTTACTTTACATCTGTCATTATGATAAATGGAATCCTATTGGGTGGCTTAATGGGGTTTTTTCATGGCATAGTCGTAGGATTCGTAGGCATAGTAACAATTGCTATACATCATCCTATAACAGAATTTAAGGAAGCGGGTATTCTTGTGGCTGCAGCACATTTATTTGGGCATGTCGTTTATGGGCTTTCAATAGGAATATTATTCAGTCAAACGGGGATTAGGATATTAGTTTCCAGTTAAATATACATTGAGATAAGATATTTTCATTATAATAATTATTTCGGTTAATTTCCATTGAATCCAAAAAATCAAAAAAAACCATATAAACATATTACAGTTTTGGGAGCATCTGGTTATGTTGGTGCTCGCTTGGTGCCAGAACTTATTAAATCTGGCTATAAGGTCAGAGCATGCGGAAGATCATTATCAAAATTAAAGAAAAGGCCTTGGAGCAATGACCCAAATGTTGAACTCGTTCAATTCAATGTTTTGGACTATGAATCACTTCAAAAAGCTTGTGCTCACAGTGAAATCGTTTATTACTTACTTCATTCTATGATGCCTGACGAAAAAGAATTTGCAGAGACTGACAGACAAGCTGCATTAAATATGATTAAAATAGCCGAGGAACTGGAAACAAAAAGAATAATCTACCTTGGTGGCTTGGGTGTCAAAGAAAAACTTTTAAGCAAGCATTTACTGTCTAGAATCGAGGTAGGAGAGATATTACAATCGGGCAAAGTCCCTACAACAGTTCTGCGAGCAGCAATGATTATAGGTGCTGGAAGCGCCTCATTTGAGATTTTGAGATATCTTGTTGAAAGATTACCTATAATGATAACACCTAAATGGGTAAGAATATTATCCCAACCAATAGCAATTAGGAATGTATTACATTACCTGATTAATTGTTTAGAAAGTCAAGAAACAGAAGGAAACACCTATGATATAGGCGGTCCAGAAATTTTAAGTTATCACCAATTAATAAGAATATATACCGAAGAGGCGAAGTTAAGGAAACGAATAATTTTGCCAGTACCAGTTCTAACTCCAAAATTAAGTTCCTACTGGATACATCTAGTAACTCCAATTCGTGCCTCTATAGCTCAACCTCTTGCAGAAGGTCTTAGTTGTGAAGTTATATGTCAGAATGAAGTTATCAAAGAATTAATACCACAAGACTTGATCGACTGCAGAAGCGCAATTAGAATGGCCCTAAATCAATCACAACATAACTTACTAAAAGATGTCGATGAGGAAGTAGACACTATACCACCACCCGAATGGACTTACCCTGGAGATGATAAATGGGCTGGGGGTAAGGTATATGAAGATCATAGATATGTATTACTAGAAACTGAACCTGAAAAAATCTGGCCCCAACTAGTTCGTATTGGTGGCAAAAATGGCTGGTATTACGCAGATTGGCTCTGGAAATTTAGAGGTCTTATTGATAAGATCATAGGGGGAGTCGGTATGAGAGAAGGCAGATCAGACCCTGGGCATCTAAATAAGGGAGATACAATCGATTTCTGGCGAATAAAAGATGTTGTACCTTATCGCAGATTATTGTTAGAAGCCGAAATGAAGCTTCCTGGAAAAGCAATACTGGACTTTTCTATAATACAAAAAACAGAATCTGAGACAGAATTACATCAAATCGCAAGATTTATACCCCGTGGTTTAAGCGGTATAACTTACTGGCTCACTGTTTCTCCCCTTCATGAATTGATATTTAATGGGATGTTAAAAAGAATAGCAAAGCGTGTTCAAAAACCAATAACATTAGGTCCTGAACGTATAAGACACGATAATTGAGTTTGATTTATAAAATCATAGGGAAAAAATGCTAATATTGAGTAATCATTAAATCATTATTCAATAAAAATTCTATTTTAATTTGTACTAGCTCTCCTCTCTAAAATAATTTTCAAATCAGAAATATGTTGCTCATCACTATTATTTTCTATATTTTTATCTTACTTCTAAAAGTTTAATCAGATGGCAAGTTGTTAAGTTATGTTCTTATGAGAGTTGCAAATTTTAATAAAGTGTCTTTAATATTAAATTTATGATTTATAGGTCTAATTATGCGATTTAAACGTTTAGCAATTATTTTAGGGAATTGTCTATATTCGGATCATAAAATTCTTAAACCCGATATCGACACTATCTTTTTCATGGCTGAGGATTTTGGTTTATGTAGTAATTATAAATATCATAAGCATAAATTGGTTCTGATTCTTTCAGCAATGCGCTCACATCGAGACCAAATATCTAAGAAACATAAAATAGAATATTTCGAGCTTAGTGGCTCAAATAAAGATCTATCATTTGAAGATAAGCTATCTAATACAATCAAAAAGTACGGTGTCCAGGAAATCACAACTTACTACATAGAGAACCGTTTTATGAGAAAACGGATCGAAGACTTTTGCAAATACAAGAATATCAAATTAGCTATACATAGTTCTCCCGGATTTTTAACTTCAAACGAGCAATTCAGGGAATATAGTAATTCATACAAGCGACTTCTTATGAATGACTTTTATATATGGCAGAGAAAAAGGCTTGGAATTTTAATAAATAAGGATGGGGGACCTGCAAATGGAAAATGGAGTTTCGACACCGAGAACAGGAAAAAATTACCTAAAAATATCGAGGTTCCTAGACTTCTCGAAATTAAAAGAACTAAACATACAGAAGAAGTTTCTGATTTAATAGAGAAGCTATTTGCTGACTATCCTGGACGAACTAGTAATTTTTTTCTTCCAACTACCAGGGAGCAAGCTCTCTTGTGGTTTGAGGACTTTCTTACAAAACGCTTCTTAAACTTTGGCGCTTATGAAGACGCCCTCTCAAAAGAAAAAAATTTCCTGTTTCACTCCCTTATCTCACCCCTAATGAACATAGGATTACTCACGCCTTGCGAAGTGATAAGCTCATCTCTAGATTTTTATGATAGGAAAAATCTAGCATACCAGAGTCTTGAGGGATTTGTCAGGCAGATAATAGGATGGAGGGAATTTATCCGGGGTGTTTACAATACTAAGAATTTGAGAGGGAATTTTTTTGACAATCAGAGAAAATTAACCGATAAATGGTATCTGGGTAAGACTGGTATTCCTCCCCTAGATACAGTAATTAAAAGAGTTATTGAGAATGCTTACGCCCACCATATAGAACGTTTGATGGTTATAAGCAATATGATGCTCCTGACAGAAATTAACCCTGATGAAGTTTACAGATGGTTTATGGAGTTATTCGTCGACTCATCAGACTGGGTAATGGAACCTAACGTATATGGTATGGGACAGTTTGCAGATGGTGGAACTTTCGCCACTAAACCCTACATTTCCGGATCTAGCTATATACTTAAGATAAGCGATTTCGAAAGGGGAGAATGGTGCGATATATGGGACGGTCTCTATTGGAGATTTATCAACAAAAACAGAGACTTTTTCTTGAAGAATCAAAGAATGTCAATGATGATAAGAATGTTCGACAAAATAGATAAGGATAGGAAAAGAAAAATTATAAGCCTGGCCGAAAATTTTATTAATGATACTAGTTGTTAAAGAATACTAAATGCATTATGTACGATTATAATCATATTCTTGATAACTCATACAAAAAAAATATAAGGTATAAAGAATTATTTGCCATACATATTTTTAAGATATTAGGAATGTTATGTCCATATCTGTTAAGACATAAGTTATAAAACTACACAGCTTTTCTTAAATCATCATCTATATTCTTTAACTTATCTATAGGCTCAAAATTATAGTTTCCAGTTATAAGTCTTGCACTTTTATTACGTGTGAAATAATTCCAACCCCATTGAAATAGAACTAGAATTTTGCTTTCAAACTCAACCAGATATCGTAAGTGAACATAAAGCCAAATCATCCAAGCTATGAATCCAGATAGTTTAATTACTCCTAAATCAGCTATAGCAGCATTTCTGCCAATTACCGCAAGGTTGCCTTTGTTTTTATAATTGAAAGCTTTAACTTTTTTCGCTTTTGTTTTCCACTTAATTAGGTTTGCAACATAATATCCTTGCTGCATCGCGACAGGGGCTACACCTGGAAGCGGTATATTTTTTTCATCAAGAAAGTGTGCTAAATCTCCAATTACAAAAATATCTTTATAACTTGGGATAGTTAAATCTTTCTCCACTATTACTCTTCCTGTTTTATCTAATTCCACTCCTGTTTTGATTGATAATACTTTGCCTAAGAATGAGGCTTTAACTCCTGCAGCCCATAATATAGTGTGGGCTTGGATTATTTCTGTTTTTTCATCATTTTTTACATAAACTGCCTCATTATGAATAGAAGAAACTATTGAATTTGTTCTTACCTCAACACCCAATCGCTCAAGTGATTTCTTCGCCTTAGATGATAATTTTTCAGGGTAATTTGATAAAATGCTATCAAGTCCTTCAAGCAAATATATCTCCGATTTTGAGGGATCAATATTTTTAAAATCATTTTTCAGTGTTGTTTTGGAAAGCTCACCTAATGCACCAGCAAGCTCGACCCCAGTAGGACCACCGCCGACAATAACGAACCTCATAAGTGATTTCTGTCTTTTTGTATCTTTTTCGTTTTCTGCATCTTCAAATGCTTGCAGGATCCTACGTCTCATCTCAAGAGCATCTTCAACAGTTTTTAAACCCGGTGCATATTTAGACCACTCATCATTATTAAAGTAATGGTGACTTGAACCTGTTGCTAGAATGAGCTTGTCGTACTTTATAGATTGTCCGGGGCAGATAACCAATTTTTCATTTGGATCAATGTCCATTACCTCTGACTTTAAAACAGATATGTTTTTGTATTTGCTTAAAACTCCGCGTAGAGGTGAAGCGATATCTGATGCTGACAAACCTCCACTAGCTACTTGATAAAGCAGTGGTTGAAAAAGGTGAAAGTTCCTCTTATCAATTAAAGTAACTTCTACATCTGAATTACCTAAATTTTTAGCTGCGTATAACCCTCCAAAACCACCACCAACAATAACTACATGTTCTTTGGTTTTTGCTTCTCTTTTCCTGAACATTGAATTACCTCCATTTGCTATATTGAAATATTATCATTCAATTTATCTAAGGCTTTTAGTATTTGGTAAAATTATCTTGCTTTTATTTTTGCTAACCCTCCATCAATTCCGAGCACTTGCCCTGTAACCCAATTCTGGTCTGAATGTAGGAACCATGAAATTGCAGATGATACATCCTTTGGATTACCTAATCTTCCTAAGGCATGCATTCTTTCTGATTTTTTCACTATCGTGTCATTCTGAGTAAGTGTCTCTGTAAGGGGTGTACGAACTAAACCAGGTGCTACACAATTTACTCTTATGCCATATCTAGAGTAGGTCGCAGCAGCAGACAGAACAAGACCAATAACTCCAGCTTTGGCAGCTGCTATTGCTTCGTGATTAGTAAGTCCTACAAGTGCTGCAGCTGAGGAAACAAGTACTATTGATCCTCCGTTAGATTCCATCATTGCGCGTGCAGAACTTCTGACAGTTGCAAATGCAGATGTAAGATTAAGTGAGACTGTATTTTTCCATTCTTCCTCACTTGTAATATGAGAGGGTTTTAAGAGTATAGAACCTACGCAGTTGACTACACCGTCTAATTTGTGATATTTATCAACTATATGATTAATACAGTTCTCAACATCACTAAATTTAGTTGCATCGAGTTCGTAATAATCAGAATCTAATTCTTTCGAGAGATGCTCAAGCTTACCAATATTATTGGAAGATAATATTACATTGTTGCTTTCTTGCCTCAGTTTTCTAGATAGGTCCGATCCAATTCCGCCTGTTGCCCCTATAATTAGATATGTCGGTGTTTCTTTTTGTGATAAATTCTCCAAACTGGCTACCTCATATGGAAGTTTTGTAATAATGTCATTAAGCTACAAGATAATCAAATAATTCTATAATATGGAATATCTACAAAGATAAATTTATTATAATATGGTTATGTATGAAGCTGTATGTGGCCGGATTTTCCGGCCACGGGTATGTTATGATTCTAATTGGCTTCAGCTAAATCCCATCGGCGCTGTATAGCTTTCCACTGAACGGCCTGATAAATAGCGGACAAACCAACTAAGCCGTATATAACTCTGCTTAACAGCGCAGCTTGACCACCAAATATTGAAGCAACAAGATCAAACTGGAAAAAACCAACTAAGCCCCAGTTAAGTCCACCTATGACTAAAAGAACTGCAACTACTACGTCTAATATTTTCATTTTTAATACCTCCATAATTTTTTTTCTAACATATAGTCTAGCATGTGTCTAATATATGTCAATATGTTTTAATGTCATTGTCAAATTCACGAACCAACAATATCAGACGTGATAAACCCACAATTAACCATTACCATTATAAATATTGGCTTTAGAATATAAATTTAATATATTAACCACAATTTAGTGTATAGTTAGACATATATTAGACATTATTTACTAATTCGATGATTTATTGGTATTAATTAGTTCTTAAGATGTACTAAGAGATGGAGTAGTTCCAAGTCATAGACCAAAGGGTAGATAAATTAATGATGATGTTACAGAATTTAAGGCCGGTATAAACGTGGCTTTTACTAAAAAATAACAGAAATTTTTTGGGCTTGAATGGAATATTCTATATTCATAGTTCAATCAGTCGTCTAGATTGTAAAGTTTATTAGTCTTATGTGGAAGCCTAAGGGCTAGGTCAATAATCTTATTCCTCTCTATATTCTTGCTCAAATCAGATGCTATTATCTCTAACTTTGGTCCTCCAAGTTCTAAAGCTACCTGTAAGCATGCTCCGCAAGGAAAAGTGATTTTACCGTCTGTTCTTTCTGATACCAGAACCAAGATTAGAGGTTTCCCAGCGTCTTGAGATACAGAAGAAAATAGTGCTATCCTCTCGGCACACATTGCTAAGCCTAATGATACATTTTCCACCAAAGAGCCAGATATGATCTTATCTTTGTCAGTTAGTATCGCCGCCCCCATTTTAAAATCTGAATAGGGTGCGTAAGAAAGAGACCTAGCCTCATAGGCTGCAGTAACTACTTTATCTATTATTTGATCGTTCATATGTAATTTCGTTAAAGTACGGGTAAGTCTAATGCATTATGTTTTTATTACAATAGTGAATCCCTCATATAAATGGGATCTTTGTAATAGGTATGTATATTCCTATCTATTAATCAGAACTCTTAAATTTTCAGTTTTATAAAGTTCAGAATTATAGTGTCTAAAAGAACCTTTCTTCCTTCAAATTCTTAACGCTAAAATAACTCGCCACTCTGTTTTGTGACCTGCCCCCTTATAATAGGACCATAGTTTAAGTTATTTTTTTGACACATAACCCAATTAATAGAGTTTCTTGTAATACGTGTAGGGTGTGTCAAGCCCCCAAAAATAGTTCCACACAACATATAGCAAACTTTCCGCAAATCCGCATACTTACACCCTTTCGGAACTGCGTAGTCCAGCCATCGACCCCATGCCGGACTTTCATTCATTTCTGCTAGTAAATTAAAGGGTTCTTTGTAATCATCGACCGTCAATTTCACTGATTAAATGGCACTATTACATGGACGGAAAGCTCAAAATCCCCATAAGCTTTGTATTACTAGAAAGCATATGCATAATAGGAAACCNNGTTATAAAGCTCGATATTTCTGCCAATTTAACTAGCGGAAGCCAAAGTGCCAAGACCAGTATAGATATGGTAACAAAGAAAGTGGCGACTAGCGGAGTTCTAGTAATCTGATTTACCCTGGAGAATATACTTGGTGCCATACGTCGGCGACCCATTCCATATAATATGCGGGATCCCATGATTATCTGTATCAAAGCTCCATTAATAACTGCCACCATACTTATAGCGCTAATATATTTTGGTGAAATACTTCCCTGATATTCAAATAAAGTGGCAAGAGGTGCTTGGTTTCCTTCAATTAGCTCGGGTGGAAGAACTAAAACCGCAGAAAGGGTCACCAGTAAATAAAGTAAAGTTGATATGCAAAGAGCTAATATGATAGCAATAGGTAAGTTTTTCCTTGGATTCTTGACCTCTTCAGCAACGTTCACAATGTCCTCAAAACCAACAAATGCGTAGAAAGCTAGAAAAGCCCCAAGTGCAAGTGAGATCCAGGCATTAGATTCCCAGGAAGGGATAAATTCATGAAATCTATTTGGTAGTTCCGATAAGGAATCCCCCGCAATTACGATTACTGATATAAGGCCCAATATCTCGATTATTGTTATAATTGACGCGGTAGTGACAGATGTTGTAATACCCCAGCCTGCTATTAGACCAAGAGCAATCACTAGTGTTGCGATTGTAATCAAACTAGGAGCATTAAAAAATACATTGAAATAGCCGACAAAACCGTTAGCTATGGTAGCTGCTGAAACAGTACCTATTATTACAACGGACCATCCTACAGCTGCCGAGATCCAGCGAAAAGAAAATGCTTCCTGTGCATACGCCGCCTCTCCAGCACTTTGTGGATATCGAGATGAAAGCTCAGCATATGAGAAGGCTGTGAAAGCAGCAATAAGTGATGCCATCAAGAAGGATATAGGTGTAAAAAGTCCAGCCTTCCCAGCGACCTCGCCTATAAGAACATATATTCCTGCCCCTAGGATTGTTCCCAAACCATATAATGTCACAAGAGGTATAGAAAGAGATCGTTTTAAAGAAGGATTTTCTGGAATTCGCGTGCTCCATTAATAATAATTACAATACTCATATAAAGTTGATATCCTCATCGGTTTTTTAATGTGCGTCCCTTACTATCAAAATCAGACCAGGGTGTCTTTATTTTCTAGCCACTGCTTCACCCCACGGGGACCCCGCGTATCCACTTTTATTATGCCCTAAGTTTAAATACGCCTTTTTGATATTGTGGAGATGCTCCTCATCAACCCACCCATTTTTAATAACTATCTCCCCTAATTTACCATCCAGAACATTCATCCAGCCTTTATACAAGTTTGGCCACTCTTGAAATGTCTCGGGCTGTTCCCAACTTGAAGATATCAGGATATCTCTAAAACCCACCTCATTTAATATTGGCCATAGCTTTCGGCCCACCGACGGATCCCCACCATAACTCATTATAGCTTTTTCAATAAGTTCAAAAGACTCAAGCAACAATGGCTCTTCAGGACTGAAAATAGCCCTGTCCATAACAGGTTCTCTAATTAAGGCTAAACCCCCTTTTTTAATACTCTTTAAACTTCTTTCATAGCCTTATTAGGATCTTTCATATGAACTATTAGTGCCTGCATATAAACAATATCAAATGAATCATTTGGATACGGGAGTTCAAGGATACTAGCAACTTCAAATTTCAGATTAATAACATTTGAATCTCGAGCCTTTTTATTATTAGAGTCAATCAGATCTTCATTAATATCTATTCCGATGACACTACCCCGATTTACTTTTTTTGCTATTTCTAAAGTTACTACCCCTGGCCCAGAGCCACATTCAAGCACGTCCATTCCGGGCTGCAGGTAAGGTAGAACAAACTCGAATGATTTTAGTGCTCTGTAGTTCATGTAATCCAGCACGCCTTCTTTGTAGCCAAATGAATAATCTCTATCTGGACTATTTTCCTGATCTCTTTCCCCCCTCGACATTCTTCACCCCCTTGCCGACAAAAAATTAGCATCTGCTACTATATTTATAGCCATTTTTTGATTCTGAATTTTTCTAACTCAGTTAAAGTACAAAAGGTTCTTGTTTTAGAGCCAAATGAAATTCGTAAAGCAATAAGAAAGAATATAATGACAATGAATAGAAGAAAGAGCTTTTTTTCCATTAATAAGTTACACCCCACTACATATTCCCCCTAGTTACAACCTTAATATTATAAAATATTCCTAGTATAAAGAATAGATTTGCAAATATGAGTCTTATAACACTTTTTATTTCAAAATGCCGCGTACTAGGTTCTAACCTCATCCAGCCATCGACGCACCCCAAATTCTGCTCAAATATCATTCTGTTTGTTAAATTTCTTGATAACAAATAAATCCTTGTGATATTATTAAATTACTACTTGGCGCTTGCAAAATAGTATTTGGAGGGAAATATGAGAATAGTATTCTTTTTTGTAATTACCTTGCTAGTTCTGACAAATATTAATTCACATGCAAAAGATAAAGTCGTTCATGATGCAGAATTTTACGTTCTAAAAGCTCAGCATGGTGATACCTGGGCAGAACAGGATAAAGAAATAGACGAAAAACTTGCTGAACTTAAAAAGAAATATGGAACACCTCCTAACATAATACATATTATGTGGGATGACACAGCTGTTGGCACAATAGGTATCCCCCATATTCAGAAGATGCATGGTTTTGAAACACCTAATATGAACAAGCTTTCCGCAGAAGGCATATTCTTTACCCGCNNGCGCAGCAGTAATAACAGGCAGGCATGCAGTACGTAATGGAATGTACAATGTTGGCTTCCCTTATGAATACAGCGGATTAGCTGCTGAAGAGGTTACAATGGCAGAAGTTCTGGGACCTGCAGGGTATGCCACTATGTTCTGTGGCAAATCTCATTTAGGTGATGTTGAAGAAAGCTATATGACTAATCAAGGATTTGATGAATCACTATGGACTCCATACAATCAGGTTCCTAGCCTATACACGCCTCAAATTGAAATGCGCGGAGTAATAAGTGGTATGTATCCTGAAGATATGCCACATGACCCTTATGACATGGATAAAGGATGGTCTCCTCAAGGATATGTGTGGGCTCTTGAAGGGAAAAAGGGTGGCCCGGTTAACGAGTTTGGTACTCCTCCAAATATAGAAGATTATATGAAAATAGACCCAGAATGTGAAAAAAGGGTTATGGCTTTTATTGACAAGAATGCTGAGGCTAAAAAGCCTTTTTATATAGCTTACTGGCCTCAGATGACTCCTTTTACCGGATTCCCTGAAAAAATAACTGCTAATAGAGGATTATTACAAGAAGCACTAGTGAGAATAGAC
>JABAOE010003106.1_pt5 | contig 21701 bp, 22 predicted proteins | sample 7062141 | NCBI WGS metagenome assembly JABAOE01 (sample SAMN14538627, study PRJNA623070) | marine sediment metagenome | biome: marine biome [ENVO:00000428]; feature: marine pelagic biome [ENVO:01000023]; material: deep marine sediment [ENVO:00002113] | place: India: Gulf of Khambhat ... | reverse complement strand
TCACGCCGTAGTAGGTCATGACCACCGCCAGGAAGCCCAGGACGGCGCTGGCCGCCAGCCCGAAGTCGCGCAGCCAGCCGGCGAAGCGGGCGTGGACGATGGCCAGGTAGACGAAGAAGGTGATCAGCGACCAGGTCTCCTTCGGGTCCCAGCCCCAGTAGCGGCCCCAGGCGCTGTTCGCCCAGTAGGCCCCCAGCGCGATGCCGCCGGCCAGCAGCGGGAAGCCCACCATCACGCTCTTGTAGCCGATCTCGTCCAGCAGCTTCGCCTTCGGCAGGCGCTCGAAGCGGTTGCGCGCTCCCTGCGCGAGATAGAGGACGGCTGAGGCGAACGAGACGCTGAGCGCAGCGTAGGCGACGATCATCGCCGCGACGTGGATCGCCAGCAGGTCGGTATTCTGCAGCGCCGGGACGAGCGGCCGCACGTCCGAAGGGAAGAAGAGCACCGCGACGACGAGGCCGGAGAGAACAACCGGCAGGGCGACGCTGCCGAGCGCCCGCGGCGAGCGCGTCCCCTGCTTTAGGTCCTCGGTGCCCTGTCTCGCGAGGTAGACCTGCTCGAAGACGGCGTAGAAGCCGCCGATCGCCGCCGCGAAGGCGATCGTGAACTCGTACATGTTCGACCAGGGCGCGTAATCGACAGCCTGCCAGCGGGCGACGAGCGACACGGCAAGGAGCGCCAGCGCGATCCAGGTCGCTAAGCTCGCGAAGCGGCCGCTGGCGTGCGCCCAGCCGTCTGCGTCATTGCGCTCGATCGAGGCGACGGCCGGGCCTTCGCCGAGCGGCGTCGCCAGCCGGCGCACGACGAGACCGAGCCCGAGCGTGTGCACCCAGTAGGCCGCCGTCGCCACGGCGCACGCACCGATCGCCAGGTAGAGGGTGGTGCTGGCGAGGGATTCCATCGTCTAGCGCCAGGCCATGCGGCGGAACGGCTCGGCCAGCTTGAAGTCCTGGTCCCTGGCCGCCTCCGCCATGCGCTCCTTGACGCGCTTGCGGATCTCGCGGATCGGCGCCTGGCCGATCTGGCTCTTGTGCTTCTTGAGAGCGTTGATCTTGAGCTTGAAAGCGTCCTCCGGGATCTCGATCCAGTGGTCAGGCTCCTCGTGCCCGGCCAGCAGCAGCTCCATCACGCGGTGCGACTGGAGCCCTTCGATCTGGTGCTCCGGATAGGCGAGCGGGTCGCGGGCGAGCGGGAAGACGGCGTCGACCGCGGCCTGGCCGGTGAGGCGGTGGTCGCGGTGTGTGAACGTCGTGCGGAACGGGTTCCAGGTGATCACCGTCCAGGGCTTGAGCCGTCGCAGCTCGCGCACGATGCGGCCGCGCATCTCCGCCGTGTCCTCGACGAAGCCGTCGGGGTAGCGCAGGAAGACGAGTTCCTTGACGCCCAGCACGTCGCAGGCGGCGCGCTGCTCTTTCTCGCGGATCTGGGCAAGCTTCTCGCGGGTCAGCGACTCGTCCTTGGTGCCCATATCACCGCTGGTCGTGAGCAGGTAGTGCACGTCCCAGCCTTCAGCGGCCCACCTGGCGGCGGTCCCGCCGCAAACGAACTCGGCGTCGTCCGGGTGCGCGACGATCACAAGCGCCGTCTTCGGGTGCTTCTCCTTCGGGTCGACGTGGGTCATAGGGGGTAGTCTAGGCGACGTGCGCGCCGACGGCGACTCCCCGGTAGCTGCCGACGAGGTCGTGATAAACAGACTCCACCTGCTCGGCGACGCGCGACCAGCGGTAGCTTTCGGCGACGGCGCGGGCCTCGCGGCCGAGGCTGCGGCGCAGCGGCTCGTTGGAGAGCAGGAGGTCCAGGCGCTCCGCGAACGGCTCCGGGCAGCGCCAGGGCACGAGGTAGCCCGTGCGGCCGTCCTGCACCGTATCCTTGAGCCCGCCAACGCGCGTCGCGACGACCGGAACGCCGCAGGCCATCGCCTCCAGCGCGACGAGGCCGAAGCTCTCGTAGTACGAAGGCACGGCGCAGACGTCGGCGGCGTTGTAGTAGTACGGCAGCTCATCGCGGCCGACTGCGTCGCTGAACGTGACACGCTCCTCGATACCCAGGTCGCGCGCCAGGCGCACGAGGTCGCGCAGGCGGCGCCCGTCCTTTTCGTCACCGCCGACGACGAGCACGCGGAACGGCCCGTCGAGGTGGCTCGCCGCCTGGATCAGAACGTCGATCCCCTTGAGCGGCTCGATGCGCCCGACGAAGAGGATCACGGGCTCGTCGCCATCGAGGCCGACGTGCGCCCGCGCCTCGGCGCGATCGATCGGACGGAAGTGGTCAACGTCGACGCCACAGGGGATGACGCTGATCGCGGCCGGCCGGGCCCGGTAGAGGTCGGTCAGCATCCGCGCCTCACCCTCGCCGGCACAGATGATTCGGTCCGCGCCGGCGACGACCGCGCGCTCGCCGGCGATCCTGTAGTTTGGCTCGCGCTCGCCCAGGTGGTGGCGGTTCTTGGCCTCGGCCAGAGTGTGGAACATGACGACGTGTGGCGTCTCCCAGCAGTCGGCGAGCGTGCGGCCCGCCCAGCCGGACATCCAGTAGTGGCTGTGCACGAGGTCGTACGAGAGGCTGTTGCGCTCCTGGAAGGCGACGACGCCACGGCGGAACTCCTCCAGGTGGCGGCGCTGGGCGCGCTTGTCGGCTTCGAGCGGCCCGGCGCTTACCTGGACGACCCGCGTGCTGGCGTCGAGCTCCGTGACCTCGGGCGAGCCGGCGTCCGTGCGGCGCGTGAAGACGTCCATGGTATGACCGCGCCGGGCCATCTCCCGGGCGAGCGAGCGGACATAGACGTTCAGTCCGCCGCTGTCGCGAGTGCCGGGGCGGGCCAGGGGCGACGTATGTACGGAGACGACCGCTATGTTGCACATACCCTGCGATAATACTACGAAGGGTCATTCGCGCGAGTGTGAGATGGCTCACACAGGCGACCTGGCGACTCGCTGCGCTACTTCAGTTCGGCCACAGAAGCCGCGCCGCAGGACTACTTGCCCTGGACCAGCGAGAGGAACTCGCGACGCGTGACGCCCCGCCGGCGGAAGCCGCCCCGGATCGCCGAGGTGATCATGCGCGAGCCGGGCTTCTGGGCGCCGCGCATGGTCAGGCAGAGGTGCTCGGCCTCGATGACGACAGCAACCCCGTCCGGGCGCAGGCCCTCCATAATGGCGTCGGCGACCTGGCTCGTCAGACGCTCCTGCATCTGCGGCCGCCGCGCCAGGATGTCGACGACGCGCGCCAGCTTGCTGACGCCAACGATGCGCCCCTCCGGCACGTAGCCGACGTGCGCCTCGCCGTGGAACGGCAGGAAGTGGTGCTCGCAGAGGGAGTAGAAGGGGATGCTCTTGAGGATCACCATCTCCTTGTGCTCTTCCTCAAACCCCTTGCGCAGCACCTCCAGCGGGTCCTGGTGCAAACCAGAGAAGAGCTCGGCGTAGAGCCGCCCGATCCGCTCCGGCGTCTCGGCCAGCCCCTCGCGGGCGCCGTCCTCGCCGATCGCCGCGATGATCTCGCGGACGGCGGCGGCGATGCGCTCCTGGTCCACCCCTGCGATGCGTGTGTCCATCAGTGGGGGAATTGTATCAGGGGGCGCTCACGACCAGAACGCGTCGACCTCGTAGCGGTCCTCGACGAGGAACCAGAACTCGGCGATACGGCCGTCCGCGATGCGGAACGTCCAGGCCTGCAACGAGCCGTCCAGCTTCTTGCCTTCCCGCTCGGCGTAGACGCGCACGAGGGCGATCGCGTAGCCGTCGCCGGCCATGATCTCCAGTATCTGCGGCCGCACGGTGCCGTCCGAGAGCTCACGCGGTCGGGCGAGGAAGGCCAGCACCTCGTCCGGGCCCCGGTAGTCTGCGGAGAGCGGGCTGCGGCCGGGCACGTGCCAGACGATGTCGTCGGCCAGCGCCGCTCTCACGGCGGCCTCGTCGCCCCGGGCCTGAGCAGCGAACCAGCCGCGGACCAGGTCTTCGTTTGCGTGAGGCATCCCGCCGCGTGACCCGCTAAAGGCCCATCGCTGACTCGACGGCCGCGAGGTCGGCATCGACCTCTGTGGCGTCGGTTTCGATGGCGAGCGCGGTCTCCGGGTCCTTGAGGCCGTGGCCGGTGATGACGCAGACGATCGTCTGGTCGCGAAGGCTCTCAGGCCGCTCGGCGGCCGTCTTTAGAAGGCCGGCGACGCAGGCCGCGGAAGCCGGCTCGCAGAAGATGCCCTCCTCTTCGGCGAGGAGATGGTAGGCGGCGAGGATCTCTTCGTCCGTCACGGCGTTGATCTCGCCGCCCGATTCGTCACGGGCGGCGACGGCGAACTCCCAGGAGGCCGGGTTGCCGATGCGTATGGCCGTCGCCACGGTCTGCGGATCGTCGACCGGTTCACCGCGGACGATCGGCGCCGCGCCGGCGGCCTGCCAGCCGATCAGGCGCGGTTTCTGGCCGGCGCGCTCCGCCTGGTAGTACTCGACGAAACCGCGCCAGTAGGCGGTGATGTTGCCGGCGTTGCCGACGGGGATGAAGAGCAGGTCCGGCGCATCACCCAGCTCGTCGACGATCTCGAAGGCGGCGGTCTTCTGGCCCTCGATGCGGTGCGGGTTGACGGAGTTGACGAGCGCCACGGGATGCTTCTCCGAGACCTGGCGGGCGATGGCGAGCGCGTCGTCGAAGTTGCCGCGGACGGCGAGCACACGGGCGCCGTGAGCAACGGCCTGTGCCAGCTTGCCCCGGGCGATGCTGCCGTGCGGGACGAGCACGAAGGCGTCGAGGCCGCTGTGCGCTGCGTAGGCGGCGGCCGAGGCGCTCGTGTTGCCCGTCGACGCGCAGAGGACGGCCCGCACGCGCGCTTCCGCCGCCCGGGCCACAGCGACGACCATTCCCCGGTCCTTGAAGGAGGCCGTCGGGTTGCACAGCTCGAGCTTGAAGTAGAGCTCCTTGCAGCCAACACGCTCGATCAGGCGCCGTGAAGCCACGAGCGGCGTATCGCCCTCGCCCAGGCTGAGCATCGGCGTGTCGTCGGTAATTGGCAGACGTTCCCGGTAGCGTTCGAGGACGCCCCTGGGGCGGGAGGTGCCGGTCAAGCGCTCCAACTTCGAAGCCCTGTGACGGTCCGGCCGGGTTCAGTCAGTGGCGTGCAGCTCACCCTGGGTAAGCTCCTTGATCTCCTGGTTCAGCGCCTCCGAGGCGCGCCGTCGCTGGCGGAGGAACGTCTGGTAAACCTTCTTGAGCGCCGCCTTCGTCTGATCCGTCAGGTCTTCCAGCCGCGCCGCCATGGCCATCAGCTCGCTGGCCTGGTTCTGGCTCCGCTGGTCGAGACGGGCCAGCCCCTTGATGAACTCGTCCGTGCGCTCGGTGATTTCGGTGGCGATGTGTTCGAGGCCGGCCATGCGATGCGCGATCTGTTCGCGCTCGTAAGCGGCGCTCTGCAGCGCTTCGTTGGCCTCTTCCTGCGTGGTGGCGATCGCCTCGAGTCTTTCCTGTCGCTCCATAGCCTTGTGCAGCTGCTCGAGGGCGAGAGACAGGCGGTCCGCCAGCGTCTGGCCGGACTCCTCCAGCCGCTGGAGCTCTCCGCTGAAGCGGGCGAACTCCTGGTCCAGCCGCAGCGTCGCCTCGTGGCTGCGGGCGGACTTCGTCTGGATGTCTTCCATCGCACGCTCGGCGGCCTGCGCAGTCAGGCGGCTGCCGGCGATCTCCTCTTCCATGTGCCGCGCCACTTCTTCGAGCGCCTTCATGCGGCCATCCAGCTGCTCGGCCGTGCGGCTGATCGACTCCACCTGCTTGGCGACCATACCCACGTCGTAGCGCTCGCGACCGGATTCGGCCTTGTGCTCTTTGGCCACGGACTCGACGCGGTTGGCAAGCTGGCCCTGGCGGTCCTGCACTTTGCCCAGCTGCTCATTGAGTTCGCGCACTTCTTCCCGAAGCGACTGCAGCGTCGCCTCTACGGAGCCTGAGACAGCCACGCCCTGCACCACCTTCTGGACGTCGGCATCCAGTGACCAGGCGATCTTGAGCGCCTGCGCCAGTTCGCTCTCCAGCTTGTGCAGGCGCGCCTTTGCCTCGCGGACCTCGCTCTCGAGCCAGTCAGTGGAGGCGGGGTTGGATTCAGCGGCCTTCGCCCGGGTCATGGCTAGTCCTCCACCCTGAGGACGGTCCCGACTTTGCGCACCTCATCCTTCAGCTTCTCGATTCGGGAGATGCTGCGCTGAACGTCCGCTTCCTGCGCGGCGTGCGTCATGATCACGATCTCCGCCGTCTGGGCCTCGTCGTCGGTCTCCTTCTGGATGACGGAGGCGATGCTGACGCCGTTATCGCCGCAGGCGCGGGCGATCTCGGCGAGCACGCCGGGCCGGTCGCTCACCTCGATGCGGATGTAGTAACGCGTGGTGAGCTGGGACATAGTCTTCATCGCTATGTCGGCAGTATAACGCCACGGCGAAGGCCGGCTGCCGTGAACGATCGAGCGTGACGCCTCCAGGACATCGGCCATGATCGCCGAGGTGGTGGGCATCGACCCGGCGCCGGCGCCCTGGAAGAGCACGCGTCCGATCAGGTCGCCCTCAACCTGTACGGCGTTAAGGACGCCGTCCACCCTGGCGAGCAGCTCGTCGTTCGGGACGAGTGCGGGGTGGACGCGCACGCCGATGCCGTCGGCGTCGCGGCGGCCGATCGCCAGGAGCTTGATCGCGTATCCCAGCTCCGCTGCGTATCGGAAGTCACGCGGCGTCAGGTGCGTGATGCCCTCCCGGTAGACGTCGTCGACGCGGACGTGCCCGTGGAAGGCCAGGCTGGAGAGGATTGCGAGCTTGTAAGCCGCATCGAAACCTTCGACGTCGGCTGACGGGTCCGGCTTTTCGGCGTAGCCCAGGTCCTGGGCCTGGCGCAGAGCATCCTCGAAGGAGGTGCCTTCGCGGCTCATCTGCGTCAGGATGTAGTTCGTCGTGCCGTTGATGATCGCGCGCACGCTCGTAATCTGGTTGGCAGAGAGGTCACGCTTGAGCGGCGAGACGATGGGCATGCCGCCGCCGACGCTGGCCTCAAAGAGGATGTCCGCACCGCCGGCCGTGGCCTGCGCCAGCAGCTCGGGGCCATACTTGGCCATCAGCTCCTTATTCGCGGTCACCACCCAGCGGCCGCGGCTCAGGCTCTCCTGGATGTACTCGCGAGCGGGGTCTTCGCCGCCCATGACCTCGACGACTATGTCGCAGTCCGTGCCAAGCGCCTCGGCGTGATCGGTGGTGATGAGGGAACGGTCGGGGGTGAAGTCGCGCTCGCGCTTCGGGTCGCGCACCAGCACCTTCCGCAGATCGATCCGGGCGCCGATGCGATCGGCGTAAGTGTCGGCGCGTTCGGTCAGGGCTCGGGCGACGCCGCTACCGACGACCCCAAGTCCCAGCAAGACGATACCGACGCTCTCGCGCTCAGCCACGGCAACCCCTCAGTTAAGGATTAGCTCTGCGTAATCGATTACCCACCGGAGCTTATCAACGTCACCGGCCTGGAGGTCCAGATGGTTCACGACCTCCACTGACTCTCGCTTGTCCGCCAGCCACTCTCCGTACGCCTTGCGCCCGAGGGTCCCCCGGTGCTGCGTATCGACTTCGCGGCTGTCAGACTTCTCGAGCACCTCGTAGATGAAGACCGACCCGGCCTGGAAGTAGGTCCCGATCTCGTTCACCTCAAGGGCGAAGAGCACGTCCTCGGCCGCTTCTTCCAGAACGCCCTCGGCCACCCAGGACGGTTCGCCCGTGCCCGAATCCGTCGAGTTCTCGGTAGCCAGCGTTTCGAAATCGGCTCCCTCTTCCAGCTGGGCGACGAGATCGTCCGCTGTCTCCTGGTCGGCGACCCGGATCTGGCGGTAGTTGACGGATGGCAACTCGTCCGGCACCTCGGCCGTGAACGATTCCTGCATCTTGTCCGCCAGGACGTCGGCCCGCGCGATGTCCGTGTATTCCTCTTCGGGCAGGCCGCTGCGGGTCAGCTCTTCTTCGAGGCGGGCGTCGAAGTTCTCGTCGTCGGCTCCGATGCCGAGCTTCTCCGCGATCTCGGCTCGGACCTCCTCTTCAGAGGCGGTCACTGACTGCTCCTCGGCGAACTGCAGAAGAAGCGCTTCCTCGATCAGATCGGCGCTGAGCGCGGGCAGGATCGAGTTAGCGTTGGGGCTTCCTGTCTCCTCAACGAAGAGGACCGCCCGCTCGCCGAATTCCCTGACAGTTAGTTCGCGGTCGGCGACGCGCAGGCCGAGGGACCCCGGCCGCTGCTGGTCCTCAATGTAGTCCGAGAGGAAGGCCCAGCCAACAACGGCCAGCGAGGCGAGGACGAGGATAACGACGCCGGCCGTGGCCCAGAGCTGCCAGCGGTTGGCTTCAAGCTTGCGCGTGATGCCGGTCTGTTCGTGTTCCCAGGAGGGAGTGGGGATCTTGGTGCGTCGTCTAGACATGGTTCTGCCTACCGTAACAACAGGCGGGCAACATTGGCCGTTTCGATGTTAGCCAGCGCGCTAACGGCCCTGTGAAGTTCGTATGTGGTCCGGTGTGTAGGGCAGCAACGCCAGGTGGCGGGCGCGCTTGATGGCGCTGGAAAGCGCGCGCTGATGCTTGGCGCAGGCGCTGGTACGGCGCCGCGTCTCGATCCGGGCGCGATCGGAGACGAAGCGGCGCAGGAACGAGACGTTCTTGTAGTCCACGTACTTGATGTGATCGGCGCACATGATGCAGACGCGCCTGCGGCGTCCGCCCGCCCGGCCGCGCGGCCGGTCCTCGTCGTCCCGCGGTCTGCCGCCCGCCGCCGGGCGCGGCCGCGGCCTCTCATCGCCCGCGGCAGCTGCCGGGGCGGGCGCTTCGGCGCTCGCGGTGGTCGTTTCGCTGTCAGTCATCGCTAGTCCTACTCAAACGGAATGTCTTCTGGTTCCAGGTCCATGGCAGCGTCCGGCGCTTCGCTCGGGGGCGCGCCGCCCGGCCTGCTGTCGAGGAATTGTACGTCCTGCGCCACCACTTCGGTTGTGTAGCGCTTCTGGCCATCCTGCCCTTCCCACGAGCGAGTCTGCAGCCGGCCTTCGACGTACACTCGGCGGCCCTTTTGCAGGTACTGGCTGCAGAGTTCTGCCAGCTTCCGGAAGGCCACGACTCTGAACCACTCCGTCTCTTCCTTGCGCTCGCCATCAGCGCCGGTGAAGCGGCGGCTGGCGGCGACGTTGAAGTTGGTGACGGCGGCGCCGTCTGCGGTGTAGCGCATCTCCGGATCGGCACCCAGGTTGCCGATGACCATGACTTTGTTCAGGCCAGCCATACTAGTTGTCCTTCGCCGCCTCTACGGGCTTCTCTGCCGACTCTTCCACGGGCGCTTCCGCCGGCTCCTCGGCCGCTGCCTCTTCGGGAGCTTCCTCCGAGGCCTCGGCGGTGTCCTCCACTGGCGCTTCCGCCGGTTCCTCAGCCACTGCCTCTTCGGGAGCTTCCTCCGGAGGTGCGGCGGCGTCCTCCGCCGGCGCTTCCGCTGACTCCGCAGCGGGTGTTTCGCCACTTTCGGCGGCAGCCTCCGCGGGCTTTTGCACGGGCGCATCCGGGTCGAGCTCGGGCCTGACGACGATCGGCTCTTCCATGCGCACGACGAGGTGGCGCAGGATGTCCTCCGCCAGGTCGAGGCTGCCTTCGATGCCCCGCACGTCCTGCGGGTCGAGCGTGAACTGCGAGATGCTGTAGTAGCCCTCGGTGAAGCGGTCGAGGGGATAGGCGAGGCGCCGGCGGCCCCAGCGGNNCTTGATCAGGCCATGAACGCGATCGACAGTGGCGGGGAAGCCTTCTTCTCCGCCCTCGGGGCTAACGACAAGTACGAGTTCGTATTCTCTCAATGGTTCCTCTTCAACGCAAAACGAGGCACCGTGAGCCTAGGCCCAAACGGGCCATCCCCACGGGCACCAGCGGATTATAACACCACGCTATGGGTCGAACAACGGGCTTTCGCCCAACGTCCGCAGCTAAGCCGCGACACTTTGGCGGTCGGTGATTCCGGGCACCGGGAAGGCGCCGGCGAACTCCTCCACCTCGGCGCGCAGCCGGGCCAGCGTGGCGTCGTCGTCCCGCTCCTCGATCGCGCGGGCGAAGAAGCCGGCCACGGTGCGCATCTCGTCCGGGCCCATGCCGCGCGTGGTCAGCGCCGGCGAGCCGATGCGGACGCCGCTGCCCTGCAGGGGCGGCCGCTCGTCGTAGGGGATCGTGTTGCGGTTGACGGTGATCGCCGCCTTGTCGCAGACCTGCTCCGCCTTGCGCCCGCTGATCCCCTTGACGCCGACGTCCACCATCATCAGGTGGTTGTCGGTGCCACCGGACACCAGCCGGAAGCCGTGGCCCTGCAGCGCCTCTGCGAGCGCCCTGGCGTTGTCGACGATCTGCTGGGCGTAGTGCTTGAAGTCCGCCTGAGACGCCTCGCCGAAGCAGACGGCCTTGGCAACTATGGTGTGCATGTGCGGGCCACCCTGCACGCCCGGAAACACCGTCTTGTCGATCTGTTTCGCCAGCTCTTCAGTGCTGAGGATGAACCCGCTCCGGGGGCCCCGAAGCGTCTTGTGCGAGGTCGAGGTGACGACGTGCGAATGCGGCACTGGCGAAGGGTGGACGCCGCCGGCGACCAGGCCGGCGATATGCGCCATGTCCGTCACGAGGTAGGCGCCGACATCGTCGGCGATTTCACGGGCGCGGGCGAAGTCGATGATCCGCGGGTAGGCGGTGGCGCCGACGACGATCATCTTCGGCCTGTGCTCGCGGGCCAGCGACGCCATCTCGTCGTAGTCGATGAGCTCGCTCTCGCGGTCGACGCTGTAGGGCACGAAGTTGTACAGCTGGCCGGAGAAGTTGATCTCGCGGCCGTGCGTCAGGTGGCCGCCCTGCGCCAGGTTCATCCCCAGCGCGGTGTCGCCCGGCTCGATCAGGGAAAAGTAAGTGGCGAGGTTGGCCTCCGCCCCGCTGTTGGACTGGACGTTGGCATGCTCAGCGCCGAAAAGCTCTTTGGCGCGATCGATCGCCAGCGTCTCCGCGTCGTCGACGACCTGGCAGCCGCCGTAGTAGCGCTTGCCGGGGTAGCCCTCGGCGTACTTGTTGGTGAGGACCGAGCCCATCGCCTCCAGGACGGCGGCGCTCGTGTAGTTCTCGGAGGCGATCAGCTCAAGGCCGAGGCGTTGCCGGTCCTTCTCACGCTGGATGATGTCGGCCACGGTGGGGTCGCTGCGGCCGAGTGCGCTTCCTATTGTTCCATCGGACATGGGGCACCTCGCTTAAACGCAAAGCAGCGCCTCCCCATGGGGAAAGGCACTGCGTTTCGTGTGGCTCTAGCTGTGATCGCGAACTGAGGTTTTCTCCTGCGCCTCCGCCTTGAGCGGAGACGGCACCAGTTTAGGGCGCAGGATGGCAGGTCGTCAATTCGGCCCGAACGCCAGGCCGCGGACTCTCAGTACCGGGTGCGCCCGCGCTGTCCCGATCATAACGGCGGCATCTCCTGTGCCCACTGCGGCCAGATCCTCCGTAACGATTCGGGATGCCGATGCATCTAACCCGCTAAGGACATCTGAAATCCAGCGAAAGAACGCCAGAGGGGGTAGTCATGAGACTCAAGACCTTTTCCTTCGACACCGGCGCGGGGTGGTCCTGCGGTAGCCTGCCGGCGCTGGACTCCGGCAGCACCCTCGTCATCGTCTTCGGCGGGTCTGACTTCGCCGACCATCCGGGCCCAATCCAGGAGCTCGCACGCGCCTACCCCGAATCGCACATCATCGGCTGCTCCAGCGCAGGCGAGATATTCGGCACCAAGATATCCGACGGCACCCTCTCGGTGGCAGTCGCGCGGTTCGAGCATGGCTCCGTCGCGACTGCGCTGGCGCCGGTCGGGCCGGATGCGTCATCCTTCAGCGCCGGCGAATCGCTGGCGCACCAGCTGGAAGGTCCTTCTCTTCGGGGCGTCCTCGTCCTCTCCGACGGCATCAACGTCAACGGCAGCGAGCTCGTTCGCGGTCTCAATTCCGTCCTGCCCGAATCCGTCGTTGTGACCGGCGGCCTCGCCGGCGACGGCGACAAGTTCGAACAGACGTGGATGATTAAGGAAGGAACGCCGCAGAGCGGTTTCGTCTGCGCGGCCGGCCTCTACGGGGAGCGCATCAGGATCGGCCACGGTTCAGAAGGCGGGTGGGACATCTTCGGGCCGGAGCGGACGGTCACTCGATCGGAAGGCAACGTTCTCTACGAACTTGATGGACGGCCGGCACTGGAGCTCTATAAGGAATATCTGGGAGAGCGCGCTTCAGGGCTGCCGGCCACCGCCCTCCTCTTCCCGCTTTCGCTGCTGACCGACTCACCGGACGGAGAGGCGATCGTGCGCACGGTCCTCGCCGTGGACGAAGGTAGCCAGTCCATGACGTTCGCGGGCGACATCCCCGAGGGCTCTCAGACCCAGCTCATGAAGGCCAACTTCGATCGCTTGGTCGACGGAGCGTCGGGGGCTGCTCTGATGGCCAGGAATGGAGACCGTAACGGCGCACAGACCCTTGCCATCGCAATCAGCTGCGTCGGGCGCAGGCTCGTACTCGGTGAGCGAACCGAGGAGGAGACAGAGGCCACGCTCGACGTGTTGCCGGACGGTACGCAGCAGATCGGCTTCTACTCTTACGGCGAGATATCGCCGCTCGCGAACGGACGTTGCGACCTGCACAACCAGACGATGACCCTGACGACGATCAGCGAAGCCTGACGCGATGGAACATCCCCTGCTGGCGCGGCAGCTGAAGAAGATCGGCATCGCGGACCCGTCCTCGGCTCCAGATGCCGATACGTGGCGGCAGTTCCTGGCGCGTGTGAGCCGCACATATGCGGAGGTCGACGGGGACCGCTACACGCTTGAGCGGTCGCTCGCCATCTCTTCGCGCGAGATGCAGCAGACGTACCGGGCCCTGACCGGAGAGAAGCGCGTCATCGAGATGATCGCCGATGGTGCAGCGCTGCCGGACGTGCTGGACGCTCTCTGCCTGAACGTCGAGGAGCAGGCACCGGACGTGATCTGTTCCATTCTCCTCATCGCCCGGGACGGCGCGCACCTCTTGCACGGCGCGGNNGCTGTCTACAACGACGCGGTCGACGGAATAGCCATCGGTCCGAACGTCGGGTCGTGCGGCACTGCCGCTCATCGCAACGAGGCGGTCATCGTTTCGGATATTGCCACTGATCCGCTGTGGGCAGACTTCCGTGACCTTGCCCTTGGCCACGGGCTCCGGGCCTGCTGGTCGACGCCGATCCGCTCTACGAACCGCGAAGTGCTGGGCACGTTCGCCATGTACTACCGCGAACCGCGAGAGCCCAATGCACAGGACTTGAAGCTCATTGAACGCGCATCGTACGTCGCGGGGATCGCGATCGAGCAAGGCCGGAATCAAGAAGCGCTGAACAAGCTGTCGCGCGCCATCGAGCAAAGCTCGGACAGCATGTTTATCACCGACAGACGCGGCGTCATAGACTACGTCAACCCGGCCTTCGAGCGCCTCAGCGGATACACCAGGGAAGAGCTCATCGGCAAGTCGCCAGGCTTCATGAAGTCAGACGAGCACGCTGATGAGTTCTACAAGGAGCTCTGGGAGACGATCCTCGATGGGCGCACTTTTCACGCCGAGTTCGCGAACAGAAGGAAGAACGGGGAGATCTATTACGAGGAGAAGATCATCACCCCCATCAGAGATGCCCAGGGGGATGTCACTCACTTCGTCTCGACCGGGAGGGATATTAGCGAGCGCAGGCAGGCGGAACTGCTCCTGCGGGAGAGTGAAGAGCGATACCGCGACCTATTCGAGAACGCTAGCGACCTGATCCAGATCGTTGCTCCGGATGGATCCCTGATGTACGTCAACCGCGCCTGGCGGGAAGTCCTGGGGTATAGCGCCGAGGAGGTCTCCGGGCTCTCCCTGTTCGATGTGCTTCACCCCGACGTCAGAGAGGGATGCGGCGAGATGTTTCAACAACTGCTGACCGGCTCAGAGAAGAAGCACGAAGACATTGAAGTCAGGTTCCTGACCAAGGACGGCAGAACGATCACCGTGGAGGGAGGCTGCAACTGCCGGTTCAGGGACGGTGAGGCCGTCGCCATCCAGGGCTTCTTCCACGACATTACGGAGCGACGGGAGGCTGAAGAGACGATCAGGCACCTTGCCTACCATGACGCCCTCACGGGCTTGCCAAACCGCACGCTGTTCACAGACCGGCTAAACGTAGCCCTGGCCCAGGCGAGCCGCCAGGATCAGATGGTCGCAGTACTGTTCCTTGACCTCGACCACTTCAAGATGGTCAACGATACGGTTGGCCACGGCGCGGGGGACGAGCTACTACGACGAGCTGCAGAACGGCTGACAGGGCTCGTGCGTGAGGGCGACACCGTTGCCCGCATGGGAGGAGACGAGTTCACAGTTCTGCTGACGAGCATTGCGGGGGCTGAGGACGCGATGGAGGTTGCCAGGAGAGCTATCGACGCCTGCCGCCGGCCATGGGATATCGATGGGCACGAGTTTCACATCACCACCAGCATCGGCATCGCCATGTATCCGAATGATGGAGAGGATTCGAATAGCCTGATCCGGAACGCGGACACAGCCATGTACCGTGCCAAGGAGCAGGGCAGGGACAAGTACGAGCCCTTCACGGCGGCCATGAACGCCAGGGTCGTCGAACGGCTGACGATGGAGAGTGAACTGCGCCGTGGGCTGCAGCGGGGCGAGTTCGTTGTCCACTACCAGCCTCAGGTGGATATCGCCTCCGGCCGGATTGTCGGCACCGAGGCGCTGGTACGCTGGCAACACCCGGAGCGCGGGTTAGTTCCTCCCGTAGAGTTCATATCGCTGGCGGAGGAGGTGGGACTCATTGTGCCGCTTGGGGCCTCGGTGCTGAGGACGGCCTGCGCGCAGAACGTAGCGTGGCAGCGGGCCGGCTATTCGCCCATGNNCCCATGCCGGTTGCGGTGAACCTATCGGCGCGTCAATTCCAGCAGCGAGACCTGTTAGGCACGCTGACGGAGGTGCTCGAAGAGTCCGGCATGGACCCGCAGTATCTGCAGCTAGAGATCACAGAGGGAGTGGCGATGAGGAACACGAGGCTCACGGTCGCCACCCTCCAAAAACTGCGAGAGATGGGAGTACAGATCGCGATCGACGACTTCGGAACCGGCTACTCTTCCCTCAGCTACCTGAAGCGCTTCCCCGTCACCGCGCTCAAGATCGACCGCTCCTTCGTGCGAGACCTTATCGTTGATCCTAACGACGCCGCCATTACAGCCGCGATTCTCGCCATGGCGAAGAGCCTCAAGCTAAGGGTAATTGCCGAGGGCGTCGAAACGGAAGAACAACTCGCATTCCTCAGGGATCGCGGATGTGATGCGATGCAGGGCTTCCTGGTCAGCAAGCCGGTCCCCGCCGGCACTCTTGAATCGATGCTCTCACGCCGTGGCCGCCAGCAGATCCCGGCCGGCAGACGCGGCTAGCGCCTCTGCGAAGCCTCTGCACGTCACAAAGGGCGTAGCACCAGACGCCTTTCCTGTGATACCGTGTCGCGAACGACCCAGAGCACATCAGCACGAACGGAATCCAGGAGGTGCCCCTTTGCGGCTCAAGTATCTCAGTCTGGCCTTCGCGGTAATCGCCCTCTCAGTAGTAGCCCTGGCGTGCGGCGACGACGACACCGGCGGCAACGGTGACCAGCCAGCCGCGACGACCGAAGCGCCCGCCGACGGCGACGGCAACGGAGATGGCGACGGCAACGGCAACGATGGGAACAGCGACGGCGCCGGCAGCGGCTTCGGAAGCGGCACCGGCACGCTGACAATCGGCGACGAGACCTGGGAGATCACCGGCGTCGGCTGCGTCTTCTCAGCGGAAGAGGCCCAGAACCCTGACTTCCCGTTCAACCTGGCCGGATCGAGCGAGTCTGCGGATGGAGAACGACTGCACGTAGCCGCCGACATCTACGATCCCTCGGGTCAGGAGCGGCACGAAGGCGAGGGTGTGCGCCACCAAATACAGATCTACGACTTCAACTTCGACGATCCTACTGTCAGCTGGGGCTCGGTTAATCCGCCCGTCGCCGACAGCGCCACAGTAGTCACCGTCGACGGCAATGACATCCACGGTGAGGGCGTTTTCGACGACCTCACGACGGACGAGTTTGTGTTCACGCCCGGCACTCTAGAGGTGCACTGCCCCTAGCGCTCAGCGAGCGCCCAGGCGTGCTCGTTCAGGGCCATCAGGCCACCCGACATCAGCGAGTGGCCGCCCAGCAGCACCGGTATCGGCGCTGCCAGCGCTTCGCGCGTGAAGTCGCGCAGGAACGGCTCGGCGATCGAGTCCACCTCGCCGAGGTCGGAGAGGAAGCGGTCTTCGCGGCTCGCCGCGATGTGGCTATGTGCGAGGAGCACGCGCGTGTCGATGACGGCAGCGTCACCGAGCTCGCTTAGCGTCTCGAAGAAGCGGTCGAGGCCCGCCGACTCAAGGAAGAAGCCGAGCAGCGAGCGCGCGGCGCGGCCGTCGGCCTCCATGCCGCGCTCCTCGGCGAAGAGACGCACGCGGCAGGCCGTCTCGCGCTCCAGGTAGGCCCAGGAGTGGCTGCCGACGCGCCCGGCGACGACGACCTGCGAGGCCCGGTCCGTGAGCAAAGGCAGCGTTCGCTCGTAAAGCGCGGTATCGAGCGCGAGGCCGGAGATGTGCTCGCGCAAGCGCGGCCCGCCTGCGCCCGTCAGCGCCAGGACCAGCAGGTCGCTCGGCGAATCGATGTCCATCTGCGTGGCGACGGTGCGCGCCAGCTCCTCGACCGGGAGGTTGGCTTCGGTGAAGGTCCGGGCGAGCGCGTTGTCCCGCTCGACGGCTTCGGCGGCGGCGAGAGCCGCTCCGTCCGCCGGGAAGGCGACGAGGTCGGACGAGAAGCGGTTGTTCGTGACGATGACGCCGCGGGCGAGCCCGGAGACGACTCCGCGGAAGCCGTCGGCTGTGAACAGAGGGACGCTGCCCGCGCCGGTGTAGATTACGGAGGTGAGGCGATGACGCCGCACGAGATCGGTGAGGCGCCGCCCAAAATGGAACGGCGAGTCCGAGGCGTTCACCTCCACGCCGGCAAGGCCGATGGCCAGGTCAGCCTCATCGGTGACGATGATTGCCCGACCGGCGCCACCTTCGAGCGCGGCCTCGGCAGCGTCGAGCGCCGCCGCGAGGCGAGCGTCATCGACCGCTCGCTCTACGGACGAGTCTCCAATCCCGCCGTAGAAGATTACGAGCGCCGGCGACTCCGGCATCGCGTCAGTTGCGAGCGCTGACCGCGTCCGCGATCGGCTCGACGCGGACGCGGGGATAGAGGATATCGACCTCCCGGCGGTGGCAGAGTTCAGTGCCCGGCGTCAGGACTGCCGCGGTGCCAGCGGCGATCCCCAGACGCAGCGCGTCTTCCAGCGCGTTACCGCGGCTGAGCTTCAGGACTACGCCGGCAACGAAGGCGTCGCCGGAGCCGACGGCGCTGACTGCGCGCACGCGGGGGGCGATGCCGCGCCAGATGCTGCCGCGCGAGACCGCTATCGCACCGTGGCGCCCGCGTGTCACCAGCACCGTCGAAACGCCGCTTTCGTGCACTTCCCGGGCGGCTCCCAGCGTCGACTCTTCGTCGCCCAGGGGACGGCCGACCAGACGCTCGAGCTCGCGCCGGTTGCCCTTCACGATCTCAGGGTGTGCTGCGGTGCCCTCGGCCAGAGGATCCTGGTCGGCATCGAGGACACTGTGAACGCCGGCGTCGCTGGCCTCCTGGATAATCTCGTTGTAGCAGTGGCTGGAGAGCGGCGGCGGGATGCTGCCGGCCAGAACAAGCCAGTCCCCGGCTTGCAGCCGCGAGCGCAGGCGCACGCGCAGCTCGTCGACCGCGGCCGGAGCCGTGCTCGGGCCTGGCGCGCTGAGAATGGTCGTCCCGTGGCGTGCCTCGTCCAGGATCGCGATGTTCGTTCGCGTCTCACCCTCTGTGTGCACGAAGTCTGTCTCGATGCCTGCTCTCTCCAACTCCTGCACGATGTAGCGGCCAAGTCCGCCGGGAGCGAAGCCCATAGCGATGCTCTCGCCGCCGAGCTCGCGGACGACGCGTGAGACGTTGATGCCCTTGCCGCCGGGATCGGTGCGGCTGGACTTGACACGCAGCGTGTCGCCGGCCACGAACTTCTCCAGTACCAAGGTCTGGTCCACGGCCGGGTTCATGGTGACGGTGACGATCATGCCGGTTCCAGATTTTCCTCCAGGATCAGGCCATAGTCGCCATCGCCGCGCCGGTAGACCAGCGCCAGCTCTTCCCGGTCGGCGTCCCGGAACAGGAAGAAGGTGTGGCCCAGCATCTCCATCTGCTCGATCGCCTCGGCTTCGGTCATCGGCTTCATGGCGAAGTGCTTGATGCGGACGACGCGCCCGGCGACGATCTCCGTGTCCGGCGGAAGCCGCTCCTCTTCGGGCTCGGGGGAACCAACGTTAGGCAGGCGCTCTTCCTTGCTCACGCGCCGCTGACTGCGGAGGACTTTGCGCTCCTTGAACCGCTTGGCCTGACGGTCGAGGACGTCGGAGATGGCGTCGACGGCGGCCTCCATATCGTGATTGCGTTCTTCCGCCCTAAGGTAGCTGCCATTGGCGTCGATAGTCACCTGGACGACAAAGCGGCCCTCGCCGCTCTTCGCCTCGCGGCGCACGTCGACGATGGCGTGATCGGCCATCGGCAGGTGCCGCCCGACGCGGGCCAGCTGTTCGCTTGCGTACTCGCGGAAGCGATCGCCAATCGTCAAATGTTGTCCACGAAAGATGACTTCCATCCAGGCTCCTTCTCTTATACCTCTTCTGTGGTCGATTGTATGCCGCCTGTGAAGCCCCTCTCAACCGGCCGTTCGGCAGGATCGATCAGCTCTCTCTGGCGAAGGTGAGACCGTAGACCCGGTCCGTCCCCGCGTTCTTGAGGGCGCGGGCGCAGGCATCGAGCGTAGCGCCGGTCGTCATCACATCATCGACGAGCAGCACGCTGCCGCCTGCCGGCTGGCGCCCGGCGACGAAGGCGTCATTGACGTTGGCGCGCCGCGCCGCCTCGTCCGGCTGCTCCACCTGTGAGGGGCCGGGGCGTCGCACGAGGGCGCGCCCCAGGACGGGCATTTCGGCGCGGCGGCCGATCTCCCGCGCCAGGAGCTCCGACTGGTTGTAGCCGCGACGGCGCCGGCGAGTCCCGGCCATGGGCACCGGCACGATCGCCGAGACGCCCGGAGTCCAGTCCAGCAGCAGGCGAGCCATCTCTTCGCCCATGAGGGGCGCGGCGGCTGACAGGCCCGTGTACTTGAGCGCGTGTATCAGGTCCCGCGCGGGGCCGCCGTAGGCGAAGACGGAACGGACAGCGGTATAGGCCGGCGGTCCTTGGCGGCACTGCGCGCAGAGGCTGTCCTTGTTCGGCTGCCAGCAGAAGTCGCAACGCGGGTGCCCGGCCCGCACCATCTGTGCCATGCAGTCAGTACAGACGAAGCGGCCGAAAGCGCGGCACGAGACGCAGCGCGGCGGGAAGACGGCGTCGAGCGCGTGTGACCAGAGGCGGGAGGCGAGCGACCGCTGACGGACGGGCGCCGGCGTCACTTCGCCTCTTCCCGCTCCCGGGTCAGCCCATCGATGAAGTCCATGATCACGTTGCGCACCATGCCCCGGTCCGGCAGGCGCACGACCGAGCCGTAGACGCCGGCGCCCGTGGACTCGCCGCCCTTCTCGCGCACGTCGTCGACGGCCTCCCGCAGAGTCGCCAGGAACTCGTCGACGATGGCGGCGTGTGCCGGCGTCACCATGAAGTGCAGGCTCGGTGGCAGCTGCTGGCGGTCCGGGAACCAGCCGCGCGCCCCGAGCGCCTCGGAGAGCACGTAGATGTCGAACTCGTCGGAGCCGACGGCGAAGAGGCTGACGTCGGGCTCGCCGAGAATCTTGAGGCCGGGGGTCGCGCGGACGCCGTCCTGCAGCCCCTTCGTCGCCCCGACGATCTTCTCCGCCAGCCGCTTGAAGCCGGCCTCGCCCAGGTAGTTCATGCAGGCCCAGGCGGCGGCGATCGCGCCGCCGGGGCGGCTGCCGGTCATCGTCGGCGAGCCGTAAAGGCCGCCGGGCCAGTCGGTCACCGCGAAGAACTGGTAGCGCCGGTAGGCCGGATCGCGGTACATGACCGTCGAGGCCCCGCGCGCCGCGTAGCCGTACTTGTGGCAGTCCGCGGAGATCGAGCTGACGCCCGGCACGCGGAAGTCCCAGGGCCGCACCTCGTTGCCCAGCCGCTCCCAGAACGGCAGCAGGAAGCCGCCGACGCAGGCGTCGACGTGGCAGGGGATGTCACGCTCGGAGGCGGCGGCAGCGATCTCCGGGATCGGGTCGATGGTGCCGAATGGAAAGTTGGGCGCCGAACCGACGAGGAGCACGGTGTTGGGGGTGATCGCCTCTTGCATCGCCGAGACGTCGGCGCGCAGGCCGTCGTCCAGCGGCGCGTGGACGGCTTTGACGCCAAGGTACTGCGCCGACTTGTCGAACGCCGGGTGGGCGCTGACCGGCAGCACCATCTCCGGCTCGCTGATCCCCTTCTCCTCACGCGCGCGGTCGCGGGCCGTCTTCACCGCCATCAGGATGCTCTCCGTGCCACCGGAGGTCATGTTGCCGACGGCCTCGGGCTCGCCGAGCAGGCCAGCCGTCATGGCGACGACCTCGGACTCGAACTTCTTAAGGCTCTTGAAAGCGTCGGGGCCGAGGCCGTTCGTGAAGATCGCCTTGCTGTACGCGTCGCGGAGGACCTCCGCTACGTCGTCACCCGCGTAGTAGACGAGGCTCCAGATGCGGCCACCCATCCAGTCGGCATCGCGCGTAAGGGCGTCGTCTAGCTCGGCGTTGACCTGTTCACGGGTTTTGCCGTCGGGCGGAAGGTTCATGGGGCGCCTCCTGGGCGAAGATAGCGCCATCCTAGCAGGCACGGCTGGAACATGGAACCTGACGCCATCTCCGTGTTCCGCGTTCCATGTTCCGCTAGACTGGATGGGCCATGGGTAAAGCGAAGGTGCGCCTGTTCGCCCGGCTGGCCGACCTGGCCGGGACGCGCGAGGCGGAAGTGGAGCTCGGCGAGGGCCTGACGGCGGCCGACGTCTTCGAGGTTTTGGTGCAGCGCTATCCTCCGCTCGCCGGCTTCGATGCGATCGTGCGGTTCGCGGTCAACTCGGAGTATGTGCCGGAGTCTCACCCGGTGCGCGACGGCGACGAGGTGGCGCTGATCCCGCCCGTCAGCGGAGGCGCGCGTGCTCTTTGAAGTGACAGCGGACGCGCTCGACCCGGCCCGCGTCGCCGGCCACGTGCGGCGAGACGACGCGGGCGCAATCGCCCTCTTCTACGGCGTCGTGAGGGACCACAGCCGCGGCCGCAAGGTGCTGCACCTGGAGTACGACGCTTACCCTGAGATGGCGACGAGTGTGATGCAGCGCATAGCCGAAGAGATTAAGGAACGCTTCAATGTCGCCGAGATCGCGATCCAGCACCGCACGGGACGCCTGGAGATCGGAGAGACGTCGCTGCTGGTGGCGGTCTCTTCGGGGCACCGCAGCGAGGCGTTTGAGGCGTGCCACGCGCTGGTCGACCGCTTCAAGGAAGCGGTGCCGATCTGGAAGAAGGAAGTGTTCGAGGGCGGCGAAGAGTGGATCGAGGGCGACCTGTC
>JABAOE010004827.1_pt7 | contig 21715 bp, 24 predicted proteins | sample 7062141 | NCBI WGS metagenome assembly JABAOE01 (sample SAMN14538627, study PRJNA623070) | marine sediment metagenome | biome: marine biome [ENVO:00000428]; feature: marine pelagic biome [ENVO:01000023]; material: deep marine sediment [ENVO:00002113] | place: India: Gulf of Khambhat ... | reverse complement strand
ATCCAAAAGTATGGCGACGCGCAACCAGCAGATGGCTTCCGCGGACCAAGTCGAGAGCCTGGCGAGAACTGATGTTGCTACGTTCAAGCAGCGTCGCTGCCCATGGCCCGCAGGCATTGATTACACCATCAAACCGCTCTTCGCCCCCCTCAGTAATAACGGCACCCGATGTGTTGATGCTTTCGACGCGTACCGGCGACAACAACTGTGCTCCCCTACCAATAACCTCACCTAAGGCCCAGTTCCCTAACGCTTCATCGTTCATCTGGCCATCCCGGAATATGTAGGCCCCGAGCAGGTTGTCGCTTCTCAGGCCCGCAACCTGTTCGTACAGGTCCTTACTACCCAGCCAGTAATGGCGACCCAGCTGATGGCGCCCCGCCAGGATTTCGTACAGCCACAGCCCTGTCTTTAGACTCACGCGCGATCGTCTTGAACAACGATACACCGGTATCGCAATTTCAATCGTGCGTGTGTGCTGGGGGGCGTGTCGAAGCCACCAACTCCGCGCGCGCAACCCTTCACGAACCAGGGCGAAATCGCCATGTTCTAGGTAGCGCAACCCACCGTGAAGCAACTTGGTCGAAGCACTGCTGGTCGCGCCCATCGGTCGACCTTGCTCGTACAGCACAACCTCGTGGCCTTCTTCGAGCAGTGCCCACCCACTCATGATGCCATTGATGCCCGCCCCGATTATTGCCAGCCGCAACGGTCTGTCCCCACTCGATGACGAAGATCCAGAAGCCATGCATTGTCCAAGCCAACTCGACACAATGTCGGCAATTTGCCAATCCATGCCCTCGCTATTGACTCGCGGGCCGGCCCGCGACCTGTTCGAGCGTCAGATTTTTGCAACACCAAAACTCTTGCCCTGGTAGAAAAAACAATGCCTGCTGCGCGTATCATGTTTCATCTCTTCGCATCAGCTAAAACGCATCCAAAGGAATCGTTATGACTAACCCGATGGAAATTGACGCACTCGAATACCATGAATTTCCTGTCGCGGGAAAAATTTCGGTCGTTCCTACCAAAGGGCTCACCAACCAGCGCGATCTGGCGCTTGCCTACTCTCCAGGCGTAGCGTATGCCTGCAAGGCAATTGAAGCAGATCCCGTACAAGCCGCCCGACTGACTTCGCGAGCTAACTTGGTCGGCGTAGTAACAAATGGTACCGCTGTATTGGGTCTTGGGAACATCGGACCTTTAGCTGGCAAGCCGGTGATGGAGGGCAAGGGTTGCCTGTTCAAGAAATTTGCTGGCATCGACGTATTTGATATCGAACTGGCGGAGACCGACCCGGACAAACTGGTCGACATCATTGCAGCGCTCGAGCCGACTCTCGGCGGGATCAATCTCGAGGACATTAAGGCACCGGAGTGTTTCTACATCGAGAAAAAACTGCGGGAGCGAATGAAAATACCTGTATTCCATGATGATCAACACGGTACTGCCATTATCGTTGGCGCCGCGGTCATCAATGGACTTAAAGTCGTCGGCAAACAAATCGATAAAGTAAGCCTGGTGTGCTCAGGCGCTGGAGCATCGGCAATCGCCTGCCTGGACTTGCTCATCACACTCGGCATCAAGCCGGAAAACATTATTGTCTGCGACTCCAAAGGCGTGATTTACGAGGGTCGCGAGCCNNAACAAGGCGCGCTATGCCCGCAACACGGACAAGCGTCGAATTGCCGACACGCTGATCGGTGCCGACATCTTCCTCGGGCTGTCCGGCCCTGGGGCCATTAAACAGGAGTGGGTCAAAACGATGGCGGACAAGCCACTGGTCCTGGCACTTGCGAATCCCACTCCGGAAATACTTCCTGAGGAAGTCAAGGCAGTGCGCCCGGACGCGGTCATAGCCACTGGCCGTTCGGACTATCCCAACCAGGTCAACAACGTACTGTGTTTCCCGTTCATCTTTCGCGGTGCTCTTGACGCAGGTGCTACCCGCATCACTGATGAGATGAAGCTGGCATGCGTTCACGCGATAGCCGACCTCGCACAGGCAGAGCAATCCGTCATTGTTGCTTCTGCTTATGAGGGACAGGAATTGTCTTTCGGTTCAGACTATATTATCCCAACACCATTTGATCCGCGATTGATTACCAGAATTGCACCGGCTGTGGCGCAGGCGGCAATGGACAGTGGTGTTGCGAGTCGGCCGATTGCGGACCTCGATGCTTATCGCGAAAAAATAAGTAATTTTGTCTACCACTCCGGTTTTGTAATGAAGCCAGTGTTTGCCGCCGCAAAAGCGGCACCACGTCGAGTCATCTACGCAGAAGGTGAAGATGAACGGGTCCTGCATGCGGTTCAGACAGTCATCGATGAGAATCTCGCACAGCCGATTCTTGTTGGCCGTCCCGACGTTATCGAAATGCGTATCAAGCGCGCCGGATTACGTCTTGTTCCGGACAAGCATTTCGAGGTCGTTAATCCGGAAAACGATCCTCGCTACAAGGAAGTGTGGCAGGATTATTACGCTATCATGCGGCGCAAGGGCGTATCACCGGATGACGCGCGTTCGCATGTACGCCAATCGACCACTTTAATCGGCGCTATGCTGTTACGCCGTGGCGACAGTGATGCCCTGCTGTGCGGAACATTCGGTCGACACAAGGATCATTTACGGCACATCAGAAACGTTATCGGACGCAAGCCAGAGGCGTCGATATTCGCCGCGATGAACGTATTGTTACTACCACGGCGCACCCTGTTTGTCGCTGATACTTACGTCAACGAGGATCCCTCGCCGGAACAACTCGCCGAGATCACCATGATGGCTGCGGACGAAGTGCGTCGTTTTGGGCTTTCTCCAAAAGTTGCACTACTGTCACACTCGAACTTCGGTACAGAAGACTCACCAACAGCACTAAAAGTTAGCAATGCACTCGACCTCATTGAGCGTGCCTCGCCCCATCTGGAAATCGATGGTGAAATGCATGGCGATGCCGCGCTCTCGGAAGCAATACGAGAAAGGATGCACCCGGACTCCAAACTCCGAGGTGAGGCGAACCTCTTGATCATGCCGAATCTTGATGCAGCCAATATTGCATTCAACTTGTTGAAGATCGCCGGTGGCGAAGGCATCACCGTCGGCCCGATCTTGCTCGGCGCCGACAAACCGGTTCACATTTTGACACCGACTACAACAGTTCGCCGGTTGGTTAACATGACCGCTTTAGCCGTTGTCGATGCAAGCGCCCAGCAACGAAGCCTGTTCTAACACGGAATGATTGACCTTCGAAACCGCCCCCCGCAAACAAGCAACTGACCTAAGCTCAGGCATCGCCACCAAAAACGTTTGACGAATGCCGCATTTGACCTGACCATCAGGTTAAGTCTACGTATGCAATTTGCCAATTTGAGAGCTTATGAGCGTTTTCGCGGGATACGCCCTCTCAACTAAATTTATATTTTCCAAGTTGCGACCTTGATAATGATTTTACGGGGAGGACGACTCAAGCCAATGCCTCATCTATATCACTGCTGGTCAACTCCCAATCGTTGTCAAGATTTGCAATCACTGATTTCATAAATAATTCGACTTTGCCCATAGCTATATCCGCATCGCCGCAATGATCCATCAGGATCGCCAACGCCAGTTGACGCGGGGCACTACCCTCATAACTCCACTCAAAGCCTTCCTCATCGAAAATCTGAATGTCAAATCGCGCATCAAGCGGCCTGTCATCAACTGTAACGACAAGGCCATCAATGGTTCGCTGCCCGCTATATCGCTTCATATTAAGGGCCTTAAATCAACGCTTTTCACTAAAAAGCAAGAGTTTGCAAAAATAACGAGCCTGCCACGTTCCCTGGCGTGACAATTTTTAAGCAGCGGTCCGAGGTGCAAATACGCGCTCGGTAAATTTTTTCGTCGTTTAGAAGTCGATCGCTCGCAACGACAGCGCCACTGGCATCAACATCTGGCACTCCTTATGCAAGTTCGTCATGAAGACTGGCGCACAATGGCATTTCCGCTGCCTGCTGCAGTCCCTTTGCCATTCGCCAAAAATCCTTGCGTTCGACCCCGTACTACGCACCGCACTCGTCCGGGCGATCGGCCACCCGGATTCCCGCCGTACTGCGCGTACTTGAAGCTGTTTACCGGGCTTGACTTCGGTCAACAAGACGCCCTTGCGCGGAAGAATCTTTACCAAACCCTCTCAAGCAAGATAATGCAGCGCCTTACCTATCGAGTTGCGGCCAAGTTGTAGCCACGCGCCCAAATCCAGCTCGGCGAAAACTTCGCCCGGCGCCAGTCGGAGGGTGACTATCGTTTTCTCCAGCTGCTCGTACGCCTTTTCGGCAAGACTCTCGCCATCTCCCATACACCGTTTCAATTGTTGATCAGCCTCTGACGAATCCTAGGGCTTAATCGGGAAGATTAACAATGAGGAGAATTATTTTTTTCTCGCCCGATCGCCTGCTTCCGGGAATATCCACATCGAGAGCACCATAAAGACACCCAGGCACGCACCAACTACCGCCACTTGAGCTTGCCCGTATCTTATTTCGAAATAATAGAAGATCGCACCGACCATTAGGGTAAGCAGAGACACAATGATTTTGATATTTGTCGGCATTACATCCTCACCCGCGAGGTGGAATTCAATTACGTTTCTAAACTGAGTGATTCAGCTGCAGCTGCATTCGGTGGGATCGGCCGCGCGCGCAAATTGCTCTTCACGTATTTACTGCTATAGCCATTGAACAAATGACCCAGCAGGCCACGATCGAGATCTGAGGTGCCAAATAACCAATCAGCCACCGGGAAAGTCAGATTCATATTTTTTTCCATCATGAGCCGGGAATTATGGTGAGCCGTATGATGGCGCCTGATTGTGTTGACAAAAGGCATGTTCCGGACGAACCAGTTTTCATCCACGTGACAGCAAAAATGCATGAATTCGTATATCAGGTAAATACTGGTAGTAGTAAAAATGAAAAGCCAGCCAACGTTCGGGCTAACGAGACGGTACAACAACACCGCCCCGGGAATTGATATCAGCGTAAAAACGACCAACGCGTAAGGCGGAAAGAAAGTGACCCTCCAGTCCTTGTGATCACGAAAGCGCATTTCTTTGTCGGTGAAAAACTGATGATGTTGCAGGGTGTGGCGGTTGTAAATCGCGCGCAGTGCCTTAGATTTTTGCGGCCGATGCATCACGTAAAGATGCAGATACCATTCAAAAATATTGCATGCTAGCCAGAACACTGGCACCGACAACCATTCCCACCAGCCAACATTGTCGAGATGCTGGGCGTAGATCCACAACGCAGTCAGGCCAATCGTGTAAATGACCAACACATGAATGGGACCGTTGTACAAATTGGACAATCGGCTACGGTATTCCTTCCGAAAAGCTCTTTGGCGATCGGTCATCATTGGATTAAGCCTGTTGGTAGTATATTAGCAATACATCATACTTAAAAGTTGGTGTCAATTTATAATCGAGACGCCAACTTAAATGCTTTTCTCTTTTTGAGGAATTCCGACAGCATTAAGTTGATACTGTCGCAACAGGACTGTTTCCGTTGCCAGAGCCTGTACACACGGACTTTTTACGGTTAACCGTCTGATCTCACCCAAAGTGGCACAATGATGGATTATCTTTTCCGAATACTGTGATGTTACGCGGTGAGTTAATGCTGGAATGCTGCCATTCTCAATTTGCGTGGCAAGCGCGAAAGAGGTACAGCATTACTGGCGTAATTTTTTGACTTAATCGACGGCTCGGTCAGGAGTTGGAGCTACGAGCCCGTTCCTCACTTGTGCTTTGCTAGCTCTGGTGCCGCTCAAACCACGCTTGGCGCGTCTGTCGGACTTGAGTTTATTGGTCAGCGCGCGCTATTTGAAGATGGAGCTAATCGTACTCTTCTATTTTTGAATTACATTATCTTCCACCGCCATTGTTATTTCTACGACAAACGACTCGTCCGCCGCTACCCACCAAAGGGCGTCCTCGTCGTCAGTCAACGCACGTTAGCCAACAAACCGTGCTGCTGCGCAGCACAGATCTGCGCCATTCAATTGCCGACAAGGGGGAAGATCAAAGGTTCCGGCCCCCGGTCCTCGTAGATGTCTCCACAAGGTCCATGACACCCGGCTTGTCAAGCCTAATTTCGCCACATATTTAGGAGCGGCGCTGGACGCCAGAGCAAAAGCGGCTTAAGCTGACGATCCCGAATTTACAGCCGCCCAGAAGGGGGAGGAGAGTAGCCGCCTTAAAAGAGCGGCAGGGAGGGGGCCCACGAAGAGAGCTCTTCGTGGGCCCTTCCATTTCTGGTTAAATAATGCTGTATACCTTTGGCGGTTGCGCTCGGCGGGCGACGCGCAATAGATGACCGAGTTTGTGCTCGGCGACATCTAGGTGCCGGACAGCGAGCCGCAGACCCTTCTTTAACCGCTTGCCGCCCGAGCCGGCTTTTCCAATCTCCCCACGAGCCGATAGAATGTCAACGGTGATTGCCGACAGTATGCGATATGAGTAACGCCTTACCATCATTGCGACAGCTTCGCTATTTGGTGACTCTTTCGGAGACACTTAATTTTCGGCGTGCAGCTGAGAGTTTGTATGTGACCCAATCCACGCTGTCGGCCGGCATCAAAGAGCTCGAAAACGTGCTCGGTGCTACCTTGGTTGAACGCGACAAGCGCAATGTGAGATTCACACCGCTCGGTTACGAGGTAGTGAAACGTGCGCGCAAGATGCTCGCCGAGGCAGAGGACCTTGTTCAACTGGCAAGAGGCTCTCAAGAACCTTTGAGTGGTCTATTGCGGCTCGGTGTCATCCCGACCATCGCACCATTTCTTTTGCCAATGGTGTTGCCTGTGCTCCGCGAGGCGCATCCGAGGCTACAGCTGTATTTGCGCGAGGACCTGACTGAACGATTGATCGAGCGGGTGGAGTCAGGCGAACTCGACTTTGCGCTCATAGCGCTTCCGTATGACACCAAGGATCTCATGGTTCGTGAATTGTTCAAAGACGAGTTCTGGTTCGTGACACGCCAAGGGGACAAATTCGCGCGAGAAAAAGAAGTAGCGATCAGGGATATCGATCCTGCGCGTGTGCTGCTGCTTGAGGAAGGACACTGCTTGCGGGACCACGCGATTGAAGCCTGCGGGACACGTCGCATGGCAGCGCGTCAGACCAAGCTCGAGGCGACCAGTCTATTTACTTTATTACAGATGGTACACAACGGAATGGGCGTCACATTGCTTCCGGAAATGGTGATTAAAGCCGGTGCGCTGGTTGGGAGCCAGCTTATCGCACGGCCTTTTTCCGGCCGCATCCCGGCACGCACAATTGCGCTGCTTATGCGACGCAGCAGCCCATTGACAGTCGATTTCGTAATGCTAGGCGATCTCATTTCGACCCACCACCTTGAAACGTCACGCACGCGGGTTGCAACCAGGTCGAAACGCTAGCTAAAAGGCCAAAAGCCGGCAAGGGCGCGCGGCAGGCGAATCGCCTGCAAGCTGCAAAAGAACATTTTCTTCCTGCTTAGACCTAAAAGCACGCATGCAGTCTTTCGCGCGGCTTGCTCTTGTCATTCGTGAGAAACTTTTGGGCCTTGGTATACCAGCATTAGCCCGCTTATCGCGACCGGTTACTTTGCCCGGCAAGCCACTCAAGCTGTTGCTCGCGCGATGACGGGTTGCTGTAGACCGAGGTGAGTGCTCGTAGCATTCACACCTGGTGCAGCCGCTGATTTAGCTCTGATACCACCAATTATTTCTGCAGCTGCCTTATAGCCGGCACACGAAAAAAACGAACCTCGCAGCAATGTAGTTGCTGTTTTTTTGAATTTACAGGGCTCGCAATGCCCCGCTTCCTGCCCATCTGGCCGCTCCGAGGGCAGTGACTACCTACTGTATCTTCAGGTCCGGGCGGGATCTGAACTAGAAGACACCACCTAACTACAAAAATCGCCGGGAAATCATTCGAGTTGGCTTAGCTTGCAACTCTTTTCTGATTTGACCTTGGGATCGCATCAAGGGCGCAGATTTCCCAACTTATGGTTTGGCGATATTGTCGTTGCCGAGCTTGCCGACCACCATCTGATGTGACACTCCGAAGGCTGTCGTAGCGGCGATAGCCGCATTCATTAACCCGTCGATACGCAAGGTACACACCTGTTCGAGACTGAGAATAGTTTGAAAGTGTTGGTCACTGTATCCGACCGAATGGATGGAGACGATTCCATTACAATAGCGTAGAATTTTGTGCCTGCGTTGAGGCGTTCGCACGGACACCTCGGCGCAAAAATTTTGCTACGAATAGTTTTCCTTAATTTTTTGCTATGTCTGACGCCGAAGAGTGGTCCTTCCCAGAACATTTGCAGCCCGATACGGGTAACGTCAGTTTTGACCTAGATGCTGTACTTAGTGCGATTGTCAATGTGCGAGCCGAGATTCCGGACGACGCTTTCACCGCATCGACTCTCGGCACCGAACGTGTCGGCAACGGAGTAGTTATCCGAGAAGATGGCGTCGTGCTGACGATTGGCTATCTGATTACCGAAGCCGAGACAATCTGGTTGACCACCAATGAGGGCAAAGTCATACCTGGTTACCCGCTATCGTATGATCAAGCGACTGGCTTCGGTCTGATCCAACCGCTTGGTCAACTTGGTGTCGCAAACCTCAACTTCGGCAGTGCGTCGCGGTCCCGAATTGGCGACGACGTTCTGTTTGTGGGTCAAGGTGGACGCCAACATGCGTTGAAAGCAAAACTCGTCGACAAACGCGAGTTCGCCGGCTACTGGGAATACGTTCTCGACGAAGCCTTGTTCGTTGCGCCGGCACATCCTCAGTGGGGTGGCGCCGCCCTCATTGGGGGCGACGGCCAACTGTTGGGTATCGGTTCACTTCTGGTGCAGGAGGCTGTAGACGGGCAAACCGTGCAAGGCAACATGGTTGTGCCGATTGATCTGCTGAAACCAATACTGGAAAACATGATTGCAACCGGGGCAGCAGGGACGCCACCGCGGCCGTGGCTCGGTATGTACACAACCGAATCGGGAAAAAATCTGATCGTTGGGGGCGTTGCTGAACACGGACCGGCTGCCAAAGCCGGCATCAAACAAGGTGACCTGGTTCTCGAGGTCGCGGGCAAGAGAATAAATAGCCTGGCTCAGTTATTCCGAACAGCTTGGCAGACTGGACCTGCCGGAACAAATATTCCATTGACCGTCGCTCGCGAGGGCGATGTTCTCCGGTTTGAAGTCAAGTCAGCTGACCGCAACGATTTCCTAAAAAAGCCACGACTGCACTAGACTCGATACCGTCATTGGCAAAAGTCGGTCAGCCATGTAGGCGTTAGCGGAACTGCGATGTGATTTTTGAGTGAAGCAGGGACGTAAATCACTTGGATCTTCGCCGGGTCCACGCCAGAGACATCGTCGTAGACAGTCAAAATATTGCGGCACTTGGGGCACGACATCAGAAAGGGCACGGTGGTTCTACGTCATGCATAAGCGCGGGGTAAAACACATTAGCAACCTCGCTCGACAAAACATTGTCACGACGGGCGATTTGCTAAACAAGGCCTTGAAGTCGTTGCGCTTGGAGTTACGAGCTTCCGAAAAAAGAAACAGCTGACGCGCAACAGCCAACAACCCACAAAGGTCGTCGACCCAAGCAGCAAGCGAATAGCTATCAGTACACGTTCGTAGCCAGCAGCGAACGCAATCCGCCCAGCCTGAGAAAGTAGAAACCGAGAAACTTAAGACCACCCGAGCGTGAGTGTTAACGCTGAGCGTAGATTGACTGCCTGACTGCCGTGTCGGTATCCCGGAACACGGATTGCGACGTTGTGCGACCCCCCGGCCTCGAGCAAACCGACCATCTGCGCATCACCCAACGCTGCAACCCGCGGCATGTTTTCTGCTTTGGAGCAAATTTAACGAAACCTTACGGGACGGAACCCGGGGCACGCATGAAGAAGCATATCGAATCCCTACCCGATGCGGTCATGATGATTTCCCAGAATGGCGAAATCATAGCAGCGAACTCCCTGATGCAAGGTTTGCTTGGTTACTCCCCAGAAGAGTTGCTTTCGAAGAAGGCCGAAGATCTCCTGCCGAAAAATAGCCGCGCCGAATATACTGCTTGGCGAGACCGCTTCTTCCAGGCAACGTCGGGAGAGACCTCGGCTAGCGTATCTCACCTAGAGGATACCCGGGCGCTCACCAAGGACGGCACCGAGGAAACGTTCGATATAAGCCTAAAACGTTTTGAGTCCGACGAAACAGGCCCGTGCCTCATCGCCTCTTTTCGCTCGTCGAAAGCAACCAAGCAGGCTACGACCCAATCTGCCGATAGCGAGCGTCGCGACCCGCTCAAGGAGGTTTCCGACAAGAAGCGCTTCACGGAGTCGGTGCAAGCTGCGGTTGAAAATGCCAAGACCGAGGGTCGTTTCGTTGCAGTGCTTACCGTCGATTCCGGTCAGTATCGCAAGATCATCGACACACTGGGACGTGACGCGGGAGACGATTACCTTCGAGAGCTGGTCGCACGAATCTCGCGGATAAGCCGAAAACAAGACACCATGGCCCGTTTGGCTGGAGACGAGTTTGCGGTCATGTACCAGGGCCTGAATGATCCCGATGTCGTGAACAAACTTGCCCTAAGAATTAAGTCTTTTCTAAGTGCTCCAATATATATCGGCGAACACAGTTTTGCGCCACGACCGGACATCGGGGTGAGTGTATTTCCTACCGACGCTGATGACGCTGCGGCGTTGCTACGTAACGCCGACCTCGCGATGCATAACGCGAAAAAGAGTGCCAGCGGGGGAATCGCGTTTTTCTCAGGAGAAATGGCCGAACGTGCAGAACAACGGCTTACGCTAGAAAGCGATCTTCGTTCGGCAATATTCAAGGACGAGTTCGTAGTCCACTTCCAGCCATTTTTCCAACTTGAGTCGGGATCGCTGTTTGGCGTTGAGAGTTCTCTGTGCTGGCAGCACCCAAAGCTGGGAACCATCGAGTTGCACGACTTCACGCAAGTTGCCAAAGAAACCGGGATGGCAACGCCAATAGACGAAACCGCTCTGTGGTTGACTTTCGAGGCAATTCGCAAGTGGAAAGCAATGGGGCATTGGCCGTTGCGCGTCGTTCACAGCCTTTCGCCGCAGCAGCTGGCGCGACCCGATTCTCTTACCAGACAATTGCGTGGACTCTTGCTGGATTCAAAGATCGACCCTCAGCACGTGAGTTTCGCTATCCACGAGACAGATATGCCGGTTCCAAATGATCGGCTTAAGGCGCTGGAGGAAATAGTCGAGATGGGGTTCAGGATTTGTGTCGACGAATTCGGGATTGGTGCATCGGCTTTGACCTATCTGATCAACGTGCCCGTGCATACAGTCAAGTTCGCACCGGGCTTGCTTGCTAAATCAATTGACGATCAACAATGCCAATCGGTTCTCGCAGCGACTGTCCAGATGTCACATATTCTCAATATCGAAGTCATCGCCAGCGGTATTGAGTCCGACGCACATCTCGAGGTCGCACGGAAAATCGGCTGTGATGCCGGTCAAGGCAACTGGCAATGCCCAAGCCTCAAGTTCGAGGAACTTTGTTCGGCCGTATTTGACGGTAATCGCCCAAAGCAGAACAAAGCGACAGCACGTGATCCTGGCAACAAACATGAGCCTGTTACTGGAACGCTCGGCTAGGGCGCCCCGGCCCGCACGCTACCGCACGCAGTAACCCGCGGTTGCGGCAAGCTCGTCGCAAACCCGGCGAGATTGGTAATCATGCTCAAGACATAGCATCACCACCGCTTGCGTGATTCGTCCTTGCGCGACCAAGCAACGCGTGGCAGCCCACTGTCACTTTGTAATGGCCAGAGTGGCATCAACTGTCGTTTGCCGGCCAATCTCTGTGTCTCAATCCCCCATTGTGTTATCTGCTGGCACGACTCTCCTCCCCGGCAAGACACATTCGGATCGATCGCCTAGCGTTGCGCGAAACGGGTTCTTTCGGTAGCGACACTGACCCACACAGGGCCGTCAAATTGATCGAGATTATCGATCAAAATTTTCGGATTTGTAGAAAACTGACTGTTTTCGCTTTTATCCGCGCCAACGCCGATGACTGTCAATCGTCTAACACGAAAATCCGCCAGAAACCATGGCGGTGTTGCATCTGCTCCCTCCGCAAGGCCGATGAGCCGCACCGGCATGCTCCGATAATACTCTCAAGCCACTGAAAAAAATCAATAATATTGTGGTCTGGCCGATTTGAATCGGCCATCACAGGTGGTATCAGTGATGCTGCACTCTTGGCTGGCAGGAATCGAGAAAATACCGCCCGCTGCCCCTGCGAAGGCAAATACATCACCGGCGGGTGTGTGACTAGCATGGAGTTTGCTCTTAACTGCTGGGAACACCGAGGACCACAGCAGACGCGGGCCATTGCCGAGCAAAGCCCGCAAGCCGCTCCGAGTCCGAGGAGCCTCACGACATCAAACGAGATCACACGTGGAAGTCGATCACAACCTCAGTTTTATCGCGCTGATCGTAGACGCCAGCGTTCTGGTTCAATTCGTAATGGCAATTCTCCTGGCCATGTCATTGGCGTCATGGTGGTACATATTTCGCAAGATTTTCGCCCTACGCGAGACCGTCGAACAAACCGATAGTTTCGAAGCAGGGTTCCTTGCCAACTCTGACCTGCCCGCCCTGTACGACTCAACCCGTAAATCAAAAGATCGCGGCGCCAGCCTGAGCCGCATCTTCATTGCCGGTTTTGGGGAATTCAGCAAGCTGCGCAATAAAAGCGTAAAGCCATTGACGCCAGCGCAACTGGAAGGAACACGCCGCGCAATGCGTGCGACCTATCAGCGCGAGATGGACAGGCTAGAGACAAATTTATCGTTCCTGGCAACCGTAGGGTCTGTCAGCCCCTACATAGGTCTGTTCGGCACGGTCTGGGGCATCATGAATTCCTTCCGAGGCCTGGCCAACGTCGGCCAAGCAACACTGGCCAGTGTTGCACCTGGGATCGCGGAAGCGCTGGTCGCCACGGCAATGGGCTTGTTCGCCGCAATTCCAGCCGTGATCAGCTTTAACCACTTCGTACGCAATTTGGAAAGTCTATCGACACGCTTCGAAAGTTTTATCGAGGAACTCTCCAACACCCTGGAGGCCGAGCCCGAAATTGGAGAGCAAGCATAAATGGCGATTCGTCGGAGACCAAGACTGGTGAGTCAAATCAACGTCGTTCCCTACATCGATGTAATGCTCGTCTTGCTGGTCATCTTTATGGTGACCGCGCCCATGATCGCTCCCGGTGTTGTCGACTTGCCCTCCGTAGGAACCGTAAACAATCCACCTGCCGAGCCGATTGAAGTGCAAATCGCTGTCAACGGATCGATTTCGATTATTGATCACGACCTATCCGGTCACGCCCGTCCGGTCAGTCGCACGGAACTAGCCCAAGTGATTCGCGAGAAACAAAACCAGAAACCTCAGCAAGCAGTCATCATCAGCGCTGATAAGGAAATCAAATATGACTTGGTTCTCAGAATCATGGATTTGCTAATCCAGAACCGGGTCGAGAACGTCGGCCTGCTTGCACTGCCGAAATCCTGACTTTCTGGACATGTGGCAAACCGACCGAAGTAGACTGAATGAACTCACTGCAGTTAGATAACAACCGATGGATTAGCAACGAGCCCGAGCCCATGCCGNNTGCCGGTCGCGGCTGGCATTCTGACGCTTGCCGTTCATGTTGCATTTGCTGCGATGTTGGTGTTGACGATGAGCTGGCAGCATCGCAGTGAGCCATATGCATCTGTCAAGCTGTGGGAGTCCCTGCCCGCAACGCTGGCCGAGAACGCAAAACCGAGCAAACGCAAGCCAACACCGCCACCAATAACAAAGCAAATCGAATCCGCCCCGGCGCAACTCGACCTGCCGCCACCAACGCCAGCTGCCGCAGCGCCACCACCGTTGGCCGAGCTGGCCGCCCCAATGCGCGAAGAGATCGCACAACCGATTCCCGAATCGGTCAATACCGTCCCATTCGAGCCACCACCGTCAGCCGCAACAATATCCGTTGAAGAGCAAGCGGCACCCATACCCGAAGTGGATGTCGAGGGACTCAAGCGAGAGCGCGCCCTGGCGCTAGCGCAAATGCTACGCAATGAAGAGACTGCACGTCTCGGGCAAAGTGCGGATCAAGAGCGGGAAGCACGCAATACCGAAATGCAGCAGCGCATTGAGCAACGCGAGCGCAAATTAGCTAAGGAATTCAGTGAAATTCGCGTCGCTGCCGAGCAGCGACGGCACGAGCAGCAAGTCCAAGCAGAAAAAGAGGCTGCGGCCCGGGCAGTGACCGACGACTATCGTGAACGCATCAGAGCAAAAATTCGCCAGCGAGTCATACTTCCTCCTGATCTGGAGGGCAATCCCGAAGCCGTTTATGCTGTATCTCTCCTTCCCGGTGGCACCGTTACGGAAATCCGGCTACAAAAAACAAGTGGCGTCGCTTCTTACGACTTTGCGGTGGAACGCGCAATATTTGCGGCGCAACCTCTACCGGTGCCGGACGATCCTGGTTTATTCCAGGCCAACTTCAAAAATCTAAACCTGACGTTTCGACCGAAAGAGTGACGCTAATGATGTTCGGTGTTCGAATTTTATTCTTCCTTTTTACACTCGTTTTCGCGGCTCGCCCCGAATTGGTGCACGCTCAGGTGAGCGTGGAGGTCGTCGGCGGAGAAGGCAGCCGCATATCGATCGCGGTACTGTCTTTTCACGGCGACGAAACCATCGAGGACGAACAGCGGATTAACCAGATCATCGCGGCGGATTTAATGCGCAGCAGCGCAATCCGCGTGGTTGAGACGTCCGGATTGGGCGCCGGCTTCGACGATACTGTCGATTACGATTACTTCGCGTCAACCGGTACAGACATGGTCGTGGTCGGCAACGTTTTCAGAACCGGTGGTAAACTTGAGACGCGCTACGCCCTCGTTGATGTCGCCAGGCGCAGCCGTGTTATTGAAGAAGCGGTAACAGAAAAAGTTACTGCGATCAGACACTTGGCGCACCGTATTGCCGATACAGTGCATATGCACCTAACGGGGCATCCTGGCGCGTACACCACCAAAATCTGTTATGTGGCACGTGACGGACATAGTTCGAGAATTTTTATATCTGATGCTGATGGCTACAATCGCAAGCTCGTCTACGACACCGACTCGCCGATAATGTCACCGCAATGGTCGCCGGACGGCACCCGTTTGGCTTATGTCTCATTCGAGCGCCAGCGACCCAGGGTCTACGTGCACAACATCGTTTCCGGAAAGCGAAAAGTCGTATCAGGCTTTCGCGGCACCAACTCCGCACCGGCATGGTCGCCCGACGGGAAGCAACTGGCTGTCACCCTTTCAAAGGATGGCGGTTCCCAGATCTACCTAATCGATGCTGATGGAGGAAATCCGAAACGGCTGAGTGATAGCCGGTCTCGCGACACCGAACCGAGCTTCTCGCCGGACGGCCGTCATATTCTGTTCACATCAGACCGCGGCGGAAACCCGCAGATTTATCGTATCGCTATTGATCGTTCAGGACGCGCTGAACGCGTAACATTTGACGGTCATTACAACACTTCCCCCAAGTATGCTGCGGATGGGCAATGGTTTGCCTATGTGCGAATGCAACAAGGACGCTTCAGTATTGCTGCACAAAACATTACGAATGGCGAGGTCAGATATCTAACCTCGGGTAGAGATGACCGGTCTCCGGCATTTTCCCCGAACGGCATGACCATTCTATACGCGACCGAAGTGAAAGGTCGCGGCGCCTTGGGAGCGATTTCCCTTGACGGTAGCACGCGATGGGGCATCGCAACGTATGCGCACGATATCCGCGGCGTTGCCTGGGGACCTTATGAATCGTACCGACTGGAGGTATCACAATGAGAGGTTTATTGATCATCAGCCTGGTAATGTTGCTTACAGCTTGTTCCAGCCTGACCGGCGGCCAGGGGGCGCTAAGCGAAGAGGAGCGAGCCGCACAGGAAGCAGCGCGCCAGGAAGAACTGCAGCGGCAAGAGGAGGCTCGTCAGGAGGAACTGCGGCGACAACAAGAAGCCGCAAGGCAGGAAGAGTTGCGACGGCAGGAAGAGTTGCGACGGCAGGAAGAAGCAAGGATCGAGGAAGAGAAGTGGCGCGAAGTCGAACGGCAAGCGGCAGAACAACGACGCCAAGAGCAATTACGCTTGGAGGAAGAAGCGCGCCAAGCAGAAGAGGCTCGCCTAGCCGAAGAAGCTCGCCTCGAGGAAGAGGCGCGGCAACGAGAGGCGCTACGCAGGCAACGGCTCGAAGACGGAGACGACCCTGACTTGGTTGGCATGGTTACCGAGGAACAGCTGCGTAAAGCGAATCCTTTGTTGCTCGAACAGGCGATCTACTTTGAGTTCGACAAATACAACATTGATCCGAAATACGCGGCAGTCCTCGCCGCACACGCCCGTTTTCTGATTGTCAATCCGACAGTGAAAATCTTTGTTGAAGGTAACTGTGATGATCGTGGCAGTCCTGAATACAACGTTGCTCTTGGTCAACGCCGCTCTGACGCTGTCCAGCGCGCTTTGGTCACGCTCGGCGTACCGCCTCGACAGATAGAAGCGGTCAGTTATGGTGCCGAGAGACCCGTCGCGTACGGCGCGAACGAAGAAGCGTGGGCTCTCAATCGTCGAGCCGACATTGCTTACCCCATGCTAGAGTATTAGATTGCGGTCAAGTCGAGACATTTCAGCAGCGGAGTCGAGAGAGCTATGACAAGTTTATTCATGGCTACCGGCAAAAAACTCATTACGAGGTCGAAGCGATGAGTTCGCCAGCCATCGTGCGATGGCGGGCGACCTTAGTCCCGGTGTTCTTTCTCGCCGTGCTCATGACGACCACTTGCCATGCCGATGATGCCTCGCACGCGGTCGATGCCAATGCCTATCAGCTGCTGCAGCTACTTAACCGGAACGAGGAACTGTCTTCCGAGATTTCCAGATTGCGAGGGCATATAGAGGAATTACTCGAGAAGGCAGAACGCACCCGCCAAAGCCAGGAAATAATTGCTGTTGACTTCGACACTCGCATCTCCAGGATCGAGGCAAAGCCCGAAACAGACAACAGTGAGGAGAGAGCAAGGATTGCAGCGCTTGAAAACAGGATACAGCAACTCGAAGACGCCCTCACCGCAATGCATGAGGTCGTTATGATGGCGGCGCAGGCTCCGGTGGAGTCGAATCACGCGGAGACAATCTACGAATCTGCCCTGGAAAAGTACCAGGCAGGTCAATATGAAATTGCCGTGCTCGATTTTCGGGCTTTTCTTCAACTGTACGGCGATGATCCGTTGTCACCCAACGCACGCTACTGGTTGGCCGAAGCATTATTGCGCGAAGGCGCATTTGACAAAGCGATCGAGACGGGCGAGTTGCTGCTGATTGAGCATCCGGCAAGCCACAAGGCCGCCGACACCATGTTTCTTCTGGGCAAAGCATATCTCGAACTCGGTGACACTTCCGGTGCGCGCGAGGCATGGGAAAACCTAGTTGCCACACACCCGGCAAGCGATTCGGCGGCCAAGGCGCAATTGCTGCTCGACCAGTTACCTTGATTCAGTCTTCGTCCCGCTGCAACTTCGAAAAGGCTCAAGAACGTCCGTAACAAGCATTATCACAGTCCTACCAACTGGCGGCTGATCAGCCCCCCCCCGATAAACGGCATTCTCGTCTTTAATTAACCAGTATTATTGCGAAAACGACTTGAATGTCAGGAAGCTCTTCAAGACCATCTGACAGGATTATGCCGCTGGGTTCAAATGTAAACGACCGAGCGCACTGCCACACCCCGTACCGGTTCTCGAGTTCACACTAAGGACGTAAGGACATAGCGGTACAGACAAACACACCAAACAAGCCCTTGGTTACCATCCGCGGTTTCGCCAAAACCGATGTCTGCTTCTCAGGCCAGATCGGCCGCCACTATCCTACTTCCCAACTACAAACGCTTCTTTACGTTCGTGCCAACGCTTCTCACAACCGTGGTTCAGTCTGGCTGCCAACCGGTAACTTTGTCGGTCAGCAACGATTGCAGAGCGTCACGGACCTCGTTTTCTGTTGGTACAGTTCCCCAAAGCACCGCTGACCGCAGCGAGGCCCAGTAAATACGGGATGAATCGACGTCAGTAATCCTTCGCTGCAACTGAATCTCAGCGAGATACAAGAACCAACTGCCTGGTCCGATGTGCTTGGATGCCACCCTTATGAACAGGCGATGCTTGCCGCCCTGATCAATGTCAGCCACCTCGGCAATTGACCCGGTCAGGTTTTCCTTTACGAATGCAACTACTCGCTGCTTTGTTAACAATGGACCTTCAACCTGCGCATCGACTGTGACAGCCCCCGCCTGCGATGCCGGTAGCCAAATTCCAATCAGGAAAATAAAAAGATGTCTTTTCATCCCTTTCCTCCATTAGTAGAATCTCGCACTCTACGTGCTAAACGACACGTCTACGCGCGAGTTCGCGTTCAAATATTTTGACCGTTTGCTCGCTGGCCTGATTCTCCATAGTCTAGCGGTAAAACAAATGGCGGCCGATTCTGGCAACAGGTTGCTTGCCGCGCGACCAACTGGGTCGAATATGGGTCGCGTGATAATGCACTGCGCCGTCGAGGGTCTGCCCACGATCACCATCAAGGCTCGCCCGAGCAACGGTCAACGCTTGCTGCCAGGCGTCACCCTTGGGTTTCTCCAGAACGTCAAATTCGGTCCACGAGAATGCACTTACATAGCGCTTGCGTAGATGATCCCAGCGTTTCTGATGAACAACCTCGCAGATACTGGCCGGATATCGTGGGTCCGCGACCCTATTGATGGTGACTTCAGCCACCCCGAACTGGCCCTCCAATGGTTCTCCTCGTGCCTCGTGGTAAATATTAATCGCCAAACACGTCAAATCGCGCTGGCGCGCATCGCTTGCGAGTATCTGGTGCGTTACGAACGCGAATAGTCCAAAAAACGAGCACACGGTGCCAGCGAGAATCCAGGGCATGCGTGAGCCCGTAGCCCATACATACAGCAGGTCACTCCACCAGTGTTTTAATCGAGGCACACTAAGATTCAATTTTGTTGTGGAAAATCGACGGCATAACACTGCCAACCGGCAAACTCAGACTTACTTGTCGCCCGATTGACGACAAAGCTGCAAGAAACAGACCCTAAGTTTGGCTCAAGAAATCACTGATGAAAATAACTGCAGTCGTCGGGCAATGGCGACACTGCCGATGCTCGGACGCCGTTTGTAGGTCACAACCAAACGAATACTTACACAGCGCGCTTGACCCCGTCGGGCAAGCAGACCTTACCGCCCCTTGAATTTCGGCTTGCGCTTCTCCATAAAGGCACGACGGCCTTCAATGTAGTCTTCGCTTTGCATGCACGCATGGACCGCTTCCTGCGCAGCCGAGAAATTACCGACAGGCGAGATCAGCGACTCGAATGCGATCTTCGATGCAGCAACAGTCAATGGTGCGTTGGCTCCGATTTCACGCGCTATGTTATCGACAAACTCGTCGAGCACTTGGTCGGACATCACGCGATTTACCAGGCCCATTGCCAGCGCTTCGGTTGCATCATAAAGCCGGGCCGTGTACATGATTTCCCGCGACGCGGCGTGACCGACGGTAGCAACCAGCCTGCCGTTACCGTGGACGCCGTAGCCAAGGCCCAGCCTTGCAGCCGGAATCGCGAAGCGTGCACCACTTCCCGCGTAACGCAGATCGCAGGAGAGCGCAGTCGCAAGCCCTCCTCCAACACAAAACCCGTGAATCAGCGCAATTACCGGTTTGGGAGAAGACTCGATCGCGGCATGTGCCGCCTCAATGCCGGCCTCATAGGCGCGCACTTGCTCCTCGCTCGACCGCCTGCTTTCGAATTCAGAGATGTCGGCTCCGGCAGCAAAAGCCTTGTCCCCCTCTCCCCGGAGGACAATACAGCGGATTTCGCCGTCTTGGTTAAATTTCGAAATGGCCTCAGGAATCGCTTGCCACATACTGGCATTTATCGCATTACGCCTGGCAACATTGTCAAACGTCAGCCGACCAATCGGACCATCAAATTCAACGCGAAGCTTCCCCTTACTCATAGACGCACCTTCAAATCACCTTCGCTGATCGTAACGAAGAAATTTCAGAATCGTCATAACCGAGTTCACGCAAAACCTCTTCGTTATGTTCTCCCGCCGTACCGATCGCNNCGGGACGGCGTACGCGACAAATGCATCGCCGGGCCGACCAGTCGCAGGCTGCCTCCGCCTTTTTTCGGCACGGTTACTGCCATTCCAAGATGCATGATCTGTGAATCACTGAAGACCTCGTTCATCTTGTAAATTGGGCCGCAGGGCACTCCTGCTTTATTCAACAACTCGATCAAATCGTCCGAGGTGTACCGATACGAGCGTTCGGCAATGGCGCGATTGAGAGCGGCCCGATTCTTCGACCGCGAATCTGCCGTCACATAATCAGGATGAGTTGCCAACTCGGGCATTTCCAACGCGTCACACATCCGTGCATAAATCACGTCGCCAGTCGCCGCGACATTTACGAAGCCGTCCGCAGTCGGATACACACTGGTCGGCATCGAAGTTGGGTGATCATTTCCCGCTTGCTCGGGAATTTCACCTTCGACCAGCCATCGAGCTGCCTGAAAGTCCATCATGGCGACCATCGCCGACAACAAGGAACTTTTCACCCACTGTCCCTTGCCAGAAACACTGCGCTCCTGCAAAGCGATCAAAATTCCGATTGCCGCAAACAGGCCAGCGCTCAGGTCGGCAACAGGCGTACCCGCGCGCACTGGGCCGTGCCCGGGCAAGCCCGTTACCCACATCAGCCCGCCCATTCCCTGTGCAACCTGATCGAACCCGGCACGGTCATGGTATGGCCCATCTTCACCGAATCCTGAAATGCTTGCATAAATCAAACGCGGGTTTTCCTTCGAAAGTGTCTCGTAATCGATCCCCAGTCTGTGTTTGACTCTAGGACGATAATTCTCTACAAGAATGTCAGCAGTCCTCACGAGGCGCTTAAGCACCTCGACGCCACGTTCGTCCTTGAGATTAACCGTAATGGCTCGCTTGTTGCGGTGTAGATTCTGGAAGTCCGAACCGCCACGAGGCCCAAGTCCCTCATCATCAGAGACGCTGGGCATCTCGACCTTGATAACATCGGCGCCCCAGTCGGCAAACTGCTTGACACACGTCGGGCCCGCGCGCACTCGGGTCAGGTCTATCAGGCGAAGATGCGAAAGTGCTTCCGTCATGACAAATCACGCCAGCCCGATTTCACGGGTCCTCCAGCGCCCCCTCTCGACAGTATGAAAGAAGTCCTCGAGCAGGCGATTGAATAGAGCTGGCTCCTCAATATTGAGCACGTGACCGCTCTTGGGCAGAACCGCAAGCCCGCAGGTTGCGATAGTCCGCTTCATCATAATCGAGGGTTCCAGCGTGGCATCGTCTTCATCACCCGCCACCACCAACAGTGGCGCCGTTATACCAGCCATTTCTTTCTTTAGCGCGTAAAGAGATGGGCGCTTGCCCTGATAATTCTCCATGGTGTTGGCGGAACCTTCGACCGAATGATCGCTGAAGAACCGGATGAAATCGCCAAACCCGTGAGGATCTTTTTC
>JABAOE010003104.1_pt3 | contig 21718 bp, 20 predicted proteins | sample 7062141 | NCBI WGS metagenome assembly JABAOE01 (sample SAMN14538627, study PRJNA623070) | marine sediment metagenome | biome: marine biome [ENVO:00000428]; feature: marine pelagic biome [ENVO:01000023]; material: deep marine sediment [ENVO:00002113] | place: India: Gulf of Khambhat ... | reverse complement strand
GAGCTCGACGGCCGCTGCAATCGAATCGAGTGGCTCCGGATCGAGATCGAAAAGCTCGCCGGTAGCATAGGTGAGTAGCGGTCGTACACGCTTGCCGGGACCAAGCACAGAATACTCGATCGCTTCGACCAGGCTTGCAGGGATGCCGTCGTCGGATTCGAGTGCAGCGCGGATTTTATCGGTGACGCGACCGCGGTAGTGGTCGAGTCGGTCTGAAAACGTCTGCGGTGTACCACGTGCTATCATGGTCAGTCATCCTAACACCGAAATCGCGTGCATCGCTTGCGCACCGTGAAGCTCGAATCGGGCCCAGCCACCGGCCGCATACAAGCCGACTTGGATTTTCAGGCAGCGATACTTCCCGGAGTTTCGCGAACGTTTGCGCTGACGATCCCAGTTTTACCTGACGGTCTTGCCGACGTCGTCGCCAACGCGTATTTGCTCTGTCGTCTGGCAGATACGATCGAGGACGACGTCGGCTTGGATCACGCAGCGAAAACCGCGTTCCACGATCGACTCGTCGCAGTCGTGCGCGGTCAGGCTGACGCAGAGACGTTCGCCAGCGAGCTTGCGCCGCTGTTGTCGGATAGCACGCTAGTCGCCGAGCGCGAGCTCGTTTCTCAAGCAGCGAAAGTCGTGCGAGTCACCCAGTCGTTCTCGCCGAACGAGCAACAGGCGATCATCCGTTGCCTCGACCGCATGTGTGCTGGAATGCCCGTGTTTCAGCGACATAAGAGCCTCGGCGGACTCAGTGATCTTAATGAGATGAATGCCTACTGTTACGTCGTCGCAGGTGTCGTCGGAGAGATGTTGACGGAGCTCTTTTGCGAACGCTGCCCGGCATTGGACGATAAGCGCCCCGAGCTGATGCATTTGGCACTGTCGTTCGGCCAAGGTTTGCAGATGACCAATATCCTGCAAGATATCTGGGAGGATCGGCGTGCTGAGACGTGCTGGCTACCACGATCGGTTTTCGGAGCGGAGTTCGATCTTGCACGTCTAGATGAGCTGCGCACGACGGCTGAGTATCGCCATGGGCTCGAGCAGCTCATCGGTATAGCGCACTATCATTTGCGCAACGCCCTCGAGTATACGCGTCAGATTCCAGCTCGTGAGGCTGGTATTCGGCGTTTCTGCCTGTGGGCGATCGGGCTTGCCGTGCTGACACTGCGAAAGGTTCGCAAGCACGGAGATTTGGCGTCTGCCGAGCGCTTGAAGATTTCGCGCCGCACTGTCAGGGCCACGGTCGGGCTCGTGAATCTGACGTGCTTCAGCGATCGGGCCTTGCGAGCACTATTTGCCATCGCGGCGCTCGGGTTGCCGCTCGTTCGCGAGGAGCCTGATGCGAGTCGTGCTTGAGCCGCATGCCTGCAGCTAGTCGCGAGGGTGTCGACGGTATGCGGGGACGCGCGCGCGCCCGAGCCAACATCGCTCTCGTCAAATATTGGGGTAAGTCGAACGCGGCACTGAACATTCCGGCGGTAGGCTCGATCTCAATCACGCTTGACCGGCTCTGGTCAGATACTGAGATCGAGTTCGATTCGAGGCTCAAACACGATAGCTTCTCACTCGACGGCAGGCAGGGTTCCAAACAGCTGCAACGAGTCACCACGTGTCTCGATATACTGCGACGCGAGGCAGGCGTGGATGCGCGAGCGCGTGTCGTCAGCCACAACAGCTTTCCTACGGGGGCCGGTTTAGCGTCATCGGCGTCGGGTTTCGCCGCGCTCGTCGGTGCGGCGGCTCACGCGCTCGGACTCGAGCGCTCGCCGGAGGCGCTTAGCGTGCTCGCGCGTCGCGGCTCGGGCTCGGCGGCGCGCTCGATTTACGGCGGTTTCGTCGAGATGCGCGTTGGTGAGGCACTCGACGGTAGCGACAGTTTTGCGGTTCCGCTGCTGGCTGCCGACGCGTGGCCACTTCAAGTCGTGATTGCTGTGACGGATACCGCGGCGAAGGCGACGGGGTCGACCGCGGGTATGCAGTCCTCGGAGGCAACCTCACCATTCTATAGAGCATGGATCGAGTCGGCGCCCGCCGATCTCGATATGGCCAGAGGTGCAATCGCGAGTCAGGACTTCGAGGCCCTCAGCGAAGTGGCCGAGCACAGTTGCATGAAGCTGCATGCGCTAGCGATGGCGAGCCGTCCGCCGATCGTGTACTGGAACCCCGCGACTCTCGCATGTATCGATGCCGTTCGCGTGTTGCGCCGCGGCGGTGTGCCGGTGTTCTTTACGATCGACGCCGGCCCGCAGCTAAAAGCCGTATGCCTGCCGGAAGCCACCGATAGGGTCGCTGCCGAGCTGCATGACATTGGTGGCGTGATAGACGTTCTCGTGACCGGTCTGGGCCCGGGTCTCGAGATCGGTTGATCGATGCACGTTCGCGCCAAGGCGCCTGGCAAGCTCATTCTGCTCGGCGAGTACGTTGTGCTTGCAGGTGGCCCAGCGCTCGTCATGGCCGTGGACCGCTATTGTCTGGCCGAGATTCATCCCAGCGACGATGGGATCTGTCATCTGCACACCCTTGCCGATCGATCAGCCGATCATGACTTTCGCTTGGCCGAGATCAGTGACGTTGGAGTCGTCGATGCTGTCGCACAGCGTTGGCCGATCGAAAACGCCGGGGCATGGCGCGGTCGTCTCGACAGCAGTCAGCTGTTCGCGACGGGTCGCAAGCTCGGTCTGGGATCGAGCGCGGCAGCGTTGGTCGCTTGGGCTGGTGCGTGGTCGGCCTATTGGCGCGAAAGAGGAGAGTCCGCTGTTGAGCCAACCGTCGAAGATCTCGTGACGCTGCATCGGCAGATGCAGGCAGGTGCTGGTAGCGGGCTGGACGTTGCCGCGAGCCTTCATGGCGGCGTTCAGGAATATCGCCTCGTCGCGGACGATCGGCCGGCGGCCGTTTCAGTCACGCTGCCGAACAGTGTACGATTCGTCGGAGTCTCGACACCGCGAGCGGCGTCCACGCCCAATTTGATTGCGCGTTTTGAAGCCTGGCGGGAGCAGGAGCCTGCGGCCGCTGCAATGCAGCTCGACCGTATGCGCCAGGTTGCCGAGCTCGGCGTCGCGTTGGCTCGGGCGAGCGATGCGGAGCAGTTTTTCGCGGTCGTGCGACAGTATGGGCTCGAGCTCGATGCGCTCGGCGCTGCTATCGGCGTCGACATCGTGACGCCGGAGCATGCGGCAATCGCTGCGGTCGCCGCGCGAACAGGGGTTACGTACAAAGTGAGCGGGGCCGGTGGCGGGGATATCGGTCTGGGCCTAGCGACGGATGATGGGGCATTGGAGGCATTCTCAGCAGCCGTGCCAGCGGGTTGTGAAGTGTTGCGGTTGGCGATTGACGAGGCCGGACTCGTTACGGAGGAAAAGGCAGCTTGAGTAAGGAACGTTCACGAATTCCCGAGTTTCACAAGCTCAGCGTACAAGAGCGCCTCGAGGCCGTTCGCGAGCGCGAGTTGCTGCCGGCGGACGATCTGCAGGCGTTAGTCACGGGTGAGCACACGCTCGACCTCGATGCCGCCGACAAGATGATCGAAAACGTCGTCGGCATCATGGGTTTGCCATTGGGGCTGGGAATGAACCTGCTCGTCAACGGCAAGCGCTATATCGCACCGATGGCCGTCGAGGAGCCCTCTGTCGTTGCAGCGCTGAGCTCGGCGTCGAAGCTCATCGGCGAGAGCGGTGGCTTTACCGCGAAAGCCACAGACCCGGTACTCATTGGGCAGATACAGATCGTCGACCTTCCTGACATCGAGGCGGCTAAAGGCGCGATCAAGGAGCAGACGCAGGACGTTCTGAATCTAGCGAATAGCTTTCACCCGAACATGGTCGCACGCGGCGGCGGCGCGAAAGAATTGGAGTTCTTTGTTCACCCGGCGCCATCGACGGGCGCGCCGATGCTCGTCGTTCATCTGCTCGTCGATACGCGCAACGCGATGGGCGCGAATATCGTCAACGGTATGTGTGAAGGCGTTGCGCCGCTGATCGAAACCATCACGGGCGGAAAGGTTTTCCTGCGGATTTTGTCTAACCTGACCGATCGAGCGCTCGTTCGTGCTCACTGCACCATTCCGGTTGCGGCGTTGACAGGTCGTGGCTATACGGGTGAAGAGGCGAGAGACGGCATCATCCTTGCGGTGGAGTTTGCAGCCGTCGATCCGTATCGCGCCGCGACGCACAACAAGGGGATCATGAACGGCATCGATCCGATCGCGATCGCCACGGGCAATGATTGGCGCGCGATCGAGGCGGGTGCGCATGCCTATGCGGCGCGCGGTGGCCGATATACGTCGTTAACGACTTGGTCCGCAGACGAGCGTGGAGATCTGCGCGGCAGTATCGAAATTCCTATAAAGGTGGGTATCGTCGGCGCCCAGCAAGCGTCGAATCCGACGGTAGCACTCAATATGAAGTTGCTTGGAACGGCGTCGGCGACTGAGCTCGCCGAGGTCATGGCAGCGGCTGGCCTTGCTCAGAACTTTGCCGCCATTCGAGCGCTTGCCACAGAGGGCATTCAGAAAGGCCACATGACACTGCACGCGCGCAGCGTCGTCACGGCTGCCGGTGCGCCTGAAACAATCTTCGACGAAGTGCTCGATCGTCTCGTGCAGAGCGGGGAGATCAAAGTTTGGAAAGCACGTGAAATCGTCGGCGATCTTGCGACACACGATGCCGAGCGACCGAGCCGCACCGCTGCGCATCGGGCCGAGGTCGATACGATGGGTGTCGGCTACGGCAAAGTCGTTATTCTGGGCGAGCATGCGGTCGTGTACGGGCGACATGCGATCGCCGCACCCGTTCCACTGGCAATTCGTGCCCGGATCGAACCGTGCGAAGAGGGGATCCATATCATGATTCCTCGCTGGGGCGTCGAGTACGAGCTCGCGCGCAACCCAGCTGAACGGCGATCCTTTGAGCGTGCGGCAGGCGCCGTTCTGGACGAGCTTGGCCTGAGCGGCCGCAGTATGCGCATTGAGGTATTTTCCGAGGTGCCGCGCGGCATGGGACTCGGCGGCTCGGCTGCAATGGCGGTTGCGATTGTACGTGCGTTAGATACGCATTTCCGTCTAGGGCTCGATGATGCCGAGGTCAATCGACTCGCGTTCGAGTCGGAGAGACTCGCCCACGGTAATCCCAGCGGCTTGGACAACACGATCGCATGTTACGGGCAGCCACTCGTCTACCGAACCGGTACGCCACCGCTCGTGGAGCTACTCAATATCGAACAACCGATTCCAGTCGTTATCGGAATGACGGGCTCCGAGGGACTGACGGCGAGCACGGTCGCTCGCGTCGGTGAGGCCTGGAAGCAGGACCCAAAGCTCTACGAGCGTATTTTCGACCAAATAGACGGTCTCGTACTGCGGGGCGTTCAGGCGGTTCAGGACAACGACCTCGTGACGCTGGGCGAGCTCATGAATATCTGTCACGGCATGCTCAACGCTTTGCAGGTTTCTACGCCGGAGCTCGAGCGCCTCGTCGCCATTGCGCGAGCTAACGGCGCACTCGGTGCAAAGCTGACAGGCGGCGGTGGTGGCGGCTCGATCATCGCGTTGTGCGATGGCGAGACGCAAGCCGTCGCTGAGGCGATCCGCGCTGCTGGCTATGACGCTATCACTGTGATGTTGGGCGAGCGCCGCGATGCCGAATAGAGCTGTTGTTTCCGACCGTTCCGAATCGCTCATGCTCGTCGATGAGAACGATCGGGAAATCGGTGCGGAAACGAAGTATGTCTGTCACGCAGGCGATGGCTTGCTGCACAGAGCTTTTTCGATTTTCATTTTCAACACGCGCGGCGAGCTTCTGCTGCAGAGGCGCAGCGCGCAAAAACCGCTATGGCCAAACTACTGGTCGAACACATGCTGTTCGCATCCGCGCCAGGGCGAGACGATGGAAGAGGCCGTAAAGCGCCGCTTGGCCGAGGAGCTCGGCATCCGGACACCGCTGACGTATCTGTATAAGTTCCAGTATCACGCGCAGTACGAGTCGGTCGGCTCGGAGCGGGAGTACTGCTGGGTCTACTACGGTCGGTATGACGGCGAGCCGGACGTCAATCTCAACGAGATCGCCGACTGGCGCTACATCGATGTTGATGGCCTCGATGCCGAGCTTGCCGCGACCCCGGACGACTTCACGCCGTGGCTGAAGCTCGAATGGGCTGAGCTCAAGGCCGCTCACCTGCCGACGATTCTCAGGGCTAACACCTAGTTCCCAGCGTGTTCTCCGAGGTCGTCGGTCCGGCCCGGTCCCGATCAAGATCAGGCGGGCGGCGGGTTGCGCGGGCGCTCAGCTCAGGAAACGGTAATACTCGATACCTTCGTCGTTGATTCCCGGCTTGGCGCTAGAGCCCACGGATTCGATGATAAAACCCGTGTCGGGTGCAATGAGATCGCTAGCACGACCGTTGTCATGTAGTTGTTCGTACTGCTCACGTGTAAGCTTCTGCTGCGGTTGCAGCGCCTCAGCAAACCCAATTCGGGTCGCGGCTTGTCGCCACGTTCTCGTTACCCGCATGGGTATCGCCTCGGCGGCATCGCCACTGCCATAGCCGACGGCAAGTACGGGGCGGTCCGTGAGATCGAGCCCATCCTCGACCGCTTCCTCGAGGCCCGCTGCGAGCCACGCCGGCAGTGCCGCACAATAGACGTTGCCGATGTCCTTCATGGGTTCGGCGCCGAGCGACATCTTCGATTCGACGAGCGCTTTGAAGCGCTCGCTCGTCCGAAAATCCTTGACGAGCTCGATGCTGAGCGGATAAACATCCGCATCGATATCCCCGTTGCGTACGAGATCCAGAATTTCCGGGCTTGAGTGCATTTCGCGCACGACCGCTTCGGGCTCGAGGTTCGCAGCGCGCGCATATAGCTCGAGCTCTTCGCGTCCGCTCGGTCCATTTCTTGCGAGTCCGAATAGATAGCTCAGCGCGAACGATGTCAACGGCATTCGATGGTATGGCCGATGCATGAATACTGCTGCGAGCTCGTGATAGTAGTCCGCGGGTTTCTTGTCCATGCGCCGGAGCATGTCCTCGAGCGCGTGCAACGTCTCGTCGAGATAACAGGTCGTCGAATACTTGCCATTGAAAACCGGCAGGTCCTGGAAATGACAGTTGAGCTTGCCGCGAATGAGGTTGCGCATGACGGGCTTGCGAAAATCGACAGCGCGATAGGCGGAGACACTGCCGATGTGAGCGAGCTCGACCTCGAGCAGTTTCGGGTCTCGCTCCAGCAACATAGCGATTGCGCCGGCGCCCTGCGTAGGTTCGCCCGTGCTACCGCGCGCATACTCGGCGATATCGGCACTGACGACGATTGCGCAGCGCGGCTCCGTCTCGAGCGCGAGATAGCGTAGGCCCTGCTTGAGCGCGTAGATGCCACCGAGGCATGCGTGCTTGATCTCGGGCACTTCGCAGCGGCGGCTGAGCGTAGGCAAGCCCTTGGCCCGTAGACCATCGTCGAGCATGCCTTTGACGATAATCGCACCCGCAGAGTTATCGGTGCTCGACTCGGTGCCGAGGCCGAGGAAACCGACGTCACGGGGATCGATGTCGTACTGCTCGATCAAGCGCATGACCGCGTTCGCGGCCATCGTGTAGACGCTCTGCTCGGGCCCGCGCATTCGAAAGCTGCGGCCGATGACGGCGTTGGTCTTATCCCAGCGAGCGCCCGTCCACTCACACCAATCCTCGAGGTCGACTCGATATGGCGGCAAATAGACGCCAAAGCCACTGATGCCGACTCTCTCGCGCATATCTGGATTCTTCATCAGGCCCCTGTTCGACCGCTAATTCGCTCTGAGCGGGGCTCGTCTAGGTGAACCTCACCAATTATATGCCTATACCGCACCATTTACCTATTGACCCGTGGTCTCTGAGGTAGAATGCGGTCCGCTGGCAGGCGCCGGCTAGCTGACTCATGAAACTGCGCATCCTTGGTAACTCTATCCGCTTGCGACTCTCGCAGAGCGATCTCAGTGCGCTACTCGACGGCGGCGCCGTGGAGGATCGCGTTGTCTTTCCGGCGGGTCACGTCCTGATCTATCGCTTGGAATCGAGTGAAGGTGAGTTCGCGGAGGCCGATTACGACAACGATCGGGTCTTGATCCGGTTCCCAGTCGCCGAGATTGAGAAGTGGGCTCAGCCGGATGAGGTGACGATGCAGGCAGTGCTGCCCCTCGGCGACGGTCAACTCGAGCTGCTCGTCGAAAAAGACTTCAGATGCCTAAGCCCGCGCGATGGCGAAAACGATTCGGACCTGTTTCCTAACCCGAGTGCCTGATGGACAGGTAAGGCCCCGCTGAGGGTACAATCACGGCTCCCGCGACCATGGAGGCACTTCGTTCATGACCGACTCGACGGCCGGCGATACCCAAGCGGCAACGATCCGTGCGATTGCCGAGGCCAATGCCGATGTTCCAGGCGCGCTGCTGCCGATACTGCACGAAATCCAGGATCAGCTCGGCTACGTGCCCGAGTCGGCCATACCGATTGTCGCGGCCGTGTTGAATTTCTCGCGCGCTGAGGTCCATGGCGTCGTGAGTTTCTATCACTTGTTCCGGCGTACACCGCCCGGTCGCAAGACCATCTACCTCTGTAGAGCCGAGGCCTGCCAGGCAATGGGGGCGCGTGAGCTCGAAGCAAAGCTCAAAGAGACGCTCGGCATCGGTTTTCACGAGACGACCGAAGATGAGCGTTTCAGCCTCGAGCCGATTTACTGTCTGGGCAACTGCGCGTGCTCGCCCGCGCTCATGGTCGATGAGACAGTCCACGGACGGGTCACTGCCGAGCGTCTCGGTCAAATTCTCAGCGAGGATTGAGACGCATGGGAGAGAACGCAGTGAAGATCTACGTGCCCAGCGATACCACCGCCCGCTCGGTGGGTGCAGACGCGGTTGCTGAAGTAATCGCCCGCACGGCCGCTGAGCGCGGCGTCTCGATCGAGCTAGTCCGCAACGGTTCGCGCGGCCTCTACTGGCTCGAGCCCCTCGTCGAGGTCGAGGTCTCGGGTGAGCGTGTTGCTTATGGGCCCGTCACGGCCGATGAAGTGCCGGGCTTGTTCGATGCGGGTTTCACGGAAGGGGGTAAGCACGCGCGTCACCTGGGCGCGACCGAGGCATTGCCCTACCTCGCAAAACAGGATCGACTGACGTTTGCGCGTGTCGGTCTCATCGACCCGGGCTCACTCGAGGATTATCGGGCGCACGAGGGGTATCGGGGTCTTGAGGCGGCGCTCGCGACTGATGGTCAGGCGATCGTCGACGCTGTCAAGGAGTCTGGCCTGCGTGGTCGAGGCGGCGCAGCGTTCCCGACCGGCATCAAATGGCAGACTGTGCTCGATACACCGGGAGATCAGAAATACGTCGTCTGCAATGCTGACGAGGGCGATTCCGGCACGTTCGCCGACCGCATGATCATGGAGAGCGATCCGTTCGTGCTGATCGAAGGTATGACGATCGCTGGTATCGCCGTGGGCGCGACGCAGGGCTACATCTATCTCAGGGCCGAGTACCCGCAGGCGATCAAGACGATGTCCGACGCCATCGCGGCAGCGAAGCAGGCGGGCTGCCTCGGCGCTGACATTCTCGGGAGCGGAAAGACGTTCGAGCTCGAAGTGCGCGAAGCTGCCGGTGCGTATATTTGCGGAGAGGAAACCTCGCTGCTCGAGAGTCTCGAGGGTAAACGCGGCATGATTCGCTACCGGCCGCCACTGCCTGCCGTCAAGGGTCTCTTCGGTGCGCCGACGATCGTAAACAATGTAATCACGCTCGCATCAGTGCCGATCATCTTTGCTCGCGGCGCCGAGTATTACCGGGATTTCGGTACGGGTCGCTCTCGCGGGACGCTGACGGTTCAGCTCGCCGGCAACATCAAGCAAGGTGGACTCGTCGAGATCGCCTTCGGGCGCACGCTGCGCGAACTTCTNNGCGGCACGGCAACAGGCAGGCCGATGCGGGCCGTACAGGCCGGTGGGCCGCTCGGCGCTTACATCCCGACATCGCAGCTCGATACGCCACTCGACTACGAGGCGTTCGCCGAGATCGATGCCATGGTGGGACACGGCGGGCTCGTTGTATTCGACGATACGGTCGACATGGGTCAGCAGGCGCGGTTTGCCATGGAGTTCTGCGCAATTGAGTCCTGCGGCAAGTGCACGCCCTGTCGCGTGGGCGCGGTGCGCGGCGTCGAGGTAATCGATAAGATACTGACCGGTAAGGACGAAGAGGCGAACCGAAACCTGCTCGAGGAGCTCTGCGATACGATGGTGGACGGCTCGCTTTGCGCGCTCGGCGGCATGGCGCCGTTTCCGGTCATGAGCGTGCTGAGGCATTTTCCGGAGGACCTCGCGGCGCGCTGACCGCGTTCGCGGAAAAGAACGGCGTGCGGAATCGAACGGCGAATCGCCGCACAGAATAATTCCAACGAGACAGACTCGAACCCGATGTCACGAGCACTGAAGCGATGCTACAACGTCGCACGACTGCGCGAGCGCGCCAAGAAGCGACTACCTGCACCCATGTTCCACTATATCGACGGTGCTGCCGGCGACGAGTGGACGATGCGCCAGAACACGTCCGCCTTCGACAACTGGGAGCTCGTGCCGCGTTGGCTCGTTGACGTCAGCGAGATCGACATGTCGACGAGCGTGTTCGGCCAGAAGATCGACGTGCCGTTTTTCTGCGCGCCGACGGCGATGGGGCGCCTGTTTCATCACGCTGGGGAACCCGCTGTTGCCCGAGCCGCCGAACGTGCAGGCACGATGTACTCGTTGTCGTCGATGTCGACGACGAGCATCGAGGAGGCCGCCGAGGCGACGAGCGGGCCGAAGATGTTTCAGGTGTACGTGTTCAAGGACCGCGAGCTCAATCGAGAGTTCGTGCAGCGCTGCAAGGACTCGGGCTACCATGCGCTCGCGCTGACCGTGGACGTTCCCGTGGCCGGCAATCGCGAACGGGACATCGTCACGGGCATGACGATCCCTCCAAAGCTTACGCTTGCGAGCCTGTTTGACTTCGCGATGCATCCGCGTTGGGTGTGGAACTATTTCACGAGGCCGCCGCTCGAGCTTGCGAACGTGCGCGACCGTATCAAGGGCGGTGTGACGACCCTCGTGACGTTTTTCAACGATCAGCTGGACCGCACCGTGAACTGGGATGATGCAGCTTGGATGATCGAGGAATGGGGTGGCCCATTCGCTATCAAAGGTGTTCTGTCCGCAGAGGATGCGATTCGAGCAGCTGAAGTCGGTGCGACGGCAGTTGTGGTCTCGAACCACGGCGGACGTCAGTTGGATACGTCGCCCGCGCCGATTGAAGTGCTTCCCGAGATCGTCGATGCTGTCGGCGATCGTCTCGAGATTATCCTAGAAGGTGGAGCTCGCCGCGGCGTGCATATTCTCAAAGCACTCGCACTCGGGGCGACGGCCGTCTCGTTCGGTCGTCCGTACTTGTACGCGCTCGGCGCCGGTGGGGAGGCGGGCGTCGATCAAGTGCTCGAGTACTTCCGTACTGATGTGGAGCGCGATATGCGGCTGCTCGGTTGTCGTAACGTCAAGGAGATCGACTCGGCGCGGATCCGTGCGGTCCACCGGTAAATCATGCGCGCTAGCGGTATCCGACACTTCGCCATCGATCGGGTCGAGGCCGGCGACGCGAGTGCTGTCGATGATGCAATAGCGATCGAGGAGCCGCTCGAGATACGTCTGGCATTCTCGCGCCCGGATGGTCGGCGCGGTGAGCAGAGCATCTCGGTTACGATGCGCACGCCCGGTAACGACGAGGAGCTCGCAGCCGGATTCTTGTTCACCGAGGGCATCATTCACGATGCTGCCGACATCGCCTCAATCGGTCCGTGTGGGCCGCCGGCGATCAACGGACTCATCAACGTTGTGCGTGTCGAGCTGGCTGAGAGCGTTAGGGTCGATCTCGATCGGCTCGAGCGTCACTTTTATACCTCGTCGAGCTGCGGAGTTTGTGGAAAGTCCTCGCTGGACGCCGTCGCTGTGCAGGGTCGCTACGATATCAACGAGTCAGAGCTTACGCTCGGCGCGGACGTACTCGACAGTTTGCCCGCGGCTTTGCGTAGCCAGCAGGACGCCTTCGAGGCGACGGGCGGCCTGCATGCATCCGGGCTTTTCGACGCGAGCGGTCAGATCGTGCAAGTCCGCGAAGACGTTGGTCGGCACAATGCGCTCGATAAGCTGATCGGCTATGCGCTCATGCAGGAGATGCTGCCGCTGAGCGACTACGGCGTTATCGTCAGCGGCAGGGCGAGTTTCGAGCTACTGCAAAAGGCAATGATGGCCGGGTTGCCGATGCTTGCAGCCGTCGGTGCGCCGTCCTCGCTCGCGATCGAGCTTGCGCGTCAGTTCGATATGACACTCGCAGGGTTCGTCAAACCCGGTCTATTCAATCTCTATGCGCGTCCGGACCGTGTCGAATAGCCGGAACGCTCAATGACGATGCAGTGGTCGTCATTCGGCGAGCGTTTCACGCGGCGTACAGGATCACTGGAGCTCATGGAGGATCTCGGTGAAGCGCTGACGACGGAGTCGAGCGCGCTATTCCTCGGCGGCGGTAATCCGGGCAAAGTTCCTGAAATCCAGGAAAGAATCCAAGCCCGGCTGGCCGAGATCGCCGCGCACGCGGAGTCTGTCGACAGATTCGTCGGCAACTATGCGCATCCAAAAGGCGAGCTTCGGTTTCGCCAGGCGCTCGCGCGTCTGCTTGCGCGCGAGTACGGTTGGCAGCTCACGGCGGAAAACATCGCGCTGACGGGCGGGAGCCAGGCCGGATTTTTTCTGTTGTTCAATCTTTTGGCGGGTCGCTTCCGGGACGGCAGTCAAAAGCGGGTCCTACTACCGGTCACGCCCGAGTACATCGGTTATGCCGATCAAGGCTTGAGTGAGAGTCTGTTCGTCGCGCGGCAGCCGCGCATTGAGGAGCTGGCGGATCACCTATTCAAGTACCGCATCGATCTCGATGGCTTGGCGGTTGCAGACGACATCGGCGCGGTTTGCGTGTCACGGCCGACGAACCCGACCGGCAACGTCATAACGGACGCCGAGCTGGCAGCGCTCGATGAGATTGCTCGCGCTTCGGATGTGCCCTTAATCGTCGACAACGCCTATGGTCAGCCGTTTCCCGGCATTGTTTTCGTAGACGTTGAGCCGATCTGGAACGAGAACGTGATCCTCTGCATGAGTCTTTCGAAGCTCGGTCTGCCAGGCGTGCGTACGGGCATTGTCGTCGCTCGAGAGGAGATTATCGATGCGCTCATGCGTATGACCGCCGTCATGAGCCTCGCTGTCGGCAGCGTAGGGCCAGTGTTGGTCGAAGAGATTGTCGAGAGCGGTGAGATCGTCGAGTGGAGTCGCGATTTCATCACGCCGTTTTATCGCGAGAAAGCCGAATTCGCCGTCGGTGCTCTGAAACGCGAGCTCGAAGGTTTTCCGTTTCGAATCCACGTGCCCGAAGGCGCGTTCTTTTTGTGGCTCTGGCTACCGGGTCTGCCGGTGACGAGCGCCGAGCTCTACGAGCGGCTCAAGCAGAACGATGTCTTCGTCATTTCGGGGCATCATTTCTTTCCGGGGCTCGAGGCCGACTGGGCGCATCGCAATGAGTGCTTGCGGATATCGTTCGCGCAGAGCAAGGAGGTTGTCACTGAGGGGATGCGTGCGATCGCGGGCGAGGTTAAGCGCGCCTTCGAGGCATCGTTGGGGTCAGAGTAAAAACCCGGGCGACTTCGCCCGGGTTTTTACTCTGACCCCTTCAGTTCGGGCGAAGTCGCCCGGGTTTTTACTCTGACCCCTTCAGTTGCTCTGACCGTTTCTCAGAGCGTCGGTCAGCTCTGGCACGGCCGTGAATAAGTCGCCGACCAATCCGATGTCAGCGACCTCGAAGATGGGTGCTTCCTCGTCTTTGTTGATGGCGACGATCGTCCCCGCGTCCTTGATACCCGTCAGATGCTGAATCGCGCCGGAGATTCCGACGGCGACATAGAGCTCGGGTGCGATGATCTTCCCAGTCTGGCCAACCTGCAGATCATTGGCGACGTAGCCGGCATCGACGGCCGCACGCGAGGCGCCAACGGCCGCCCCGAGCGCGTCTGCGAGGGCATAAACGAGGGCGAAATTCTCTTCGCTGCCTACGCCACGGCCACCTGAGACGACTCGACCTGCGGACTGCAGGTCCGGCCGGCTTGCGTCGGCATCCGCCCGCAACTCGACGAAACGCGTGTGCTGTGGCAGTTCGACGTCGAGCGTGCGTGGTTCGATTCGTGCGCTGCCGCTCGAATCGGCCAATGGATAGGATGCCGTGCGCACTGTCGCGACGAGCTTGGCCTGATCGTCTGCTTCGACAGTGATGATCGCATTGCCCGCGTAGATCGGTCGCTCGAAACGGTACGGCGTTTCGGCGGCCATGATATCGCTGAGCTGCCCGACGCCGAGCAGAGCCGCGACGCGTGGCATGAGGTCCTTACCGAACGTAGTTGACGGACCGAGCACGTGGCTGTAATCAGCCGAGAGTGCAGCGACCTGCGGAGCAAGCACGGCAGCCAACGGATTCGCGTTCTCCGGCCGATCGATCAGTAAGACGCTGCGCACGCCGGTCAACGCAGCGGCCTGCTCGGCAACGCCCTGGCCGTTGTCTGCGAACACGACGAGATCTACGGAATCACTAGCAATGCTCGCCGCACACGAGACGCAACGTGCCGTGCCTGGGTTGAGATCGCGTCCGTCATGCTCGGCGACCAGCAGGATACTAACCATCGACGAGTCCTCGCTTCTTGAGCTCCGCCACGAGCTCGGCAACGTTCCCGACCATGATGCCTTTCTCGCGCTCGGGTGGCGGACCGGTATGCGTTGTCTTGAACTGAACGTTCGCCTCGACTCCCAAATCCGCGAGAGCGATCGTATCCAGCGGCTTCTTCTTTGCTTTCATGATGTCCGGCAGCTTCACATACCGCGGTTCATTGAGCCGCAGATCGCTGCTGATGACGGCCGGTAGCTCGATCTCGATGACCTCGAGCCCGGCGTCGACCTCTCGAACCGCGGTTGCGTTACCACCATCGATTGTGAGCTCGGATACGAAAGTCGCTTGTGGGCGTTCCCAGAGTGCCGCGAGCATCTGTGCGGTTTGATTGTCGTCGGTGTCAATGGCTTGTTTGCCGAGCAGAACGAGCCCGGGTTCTTCGCGCTCTACGAGCGCTTTGAGTGCTTGCGCGACTGTAAGGGGTGCAAGCGCATCGGCCGTCTCGACGAGAATTGCACGATCGGCGCCCATCGCGAGGCCCGTTCGAAGCTGCTGCTGGCTGTCGGAAGTGCCGAGGCTGACCACAACGACTTCCTCTGCCTGACCCCGTTCCTTGATGCGTAGCGCTTCTTCGAGCGCTATTTCATCGAACGGATTGATGCTCATCTTGACGCCGTCGAGTATCACGCCGGAGCCATCAGGCTTCAGGCGCACACGCACGTTGTAGTCGACAACGCGCTTCAAACACACGAGGAGTCGCTGCATGACTTGCTAAATGCTGTTCGCTAATCGAAGTGCATCGGGTCGAGCGCCGTGATCCTAGCATCGGGATTTGGACACGTACAGCCGGAAGCGTTGCAGTCGTTGACGCCATCGACTCATTGTGAGATATGGCACAACCGCGACGAGGTGGAAATAGTTGAGTAAGCCGTTTTTGATCATTCAGTTGCGGCCAGAAGACGAAGCCGCAGACAGCGAGCTGCACGCAATTCTCCAGTACGGCCGTTTGCGTGGGGGCGATGTCGTGCGTGCGCGCGTCGAGGTCGAGGGGCTGCCTGACATCGAGCTCGATGACTATGCGGCGATTATCGTGGGAGGGAGCCCGTTCGACGTGAGCACGCCTGAGGATAAAAAGGCCGCAATTCAAAAACAGCTCGAGGCTCAGTTCATGCGCCTGTTCGAGCGGCTCGTCGACGCTGACTTTCCGTTTCTCGGAGCGTGCTCGGGCAACGGGCTGCTCGGAAAATTCTGCGGAGCACGTATTTCGACGAAGTACGCCGAGCCCGTCGGTGGTGTCGACGTAACGCTGACGGAGGAAGGCAAGAAAGATCCCCTGCTGGAGGGATTTCCGCAGACGTTTCGTGTGTTGCTGGGGCACAAAGAGGCCTGTGACGATGTCCCACCAGGCTCGGTTCTGTTGGCACGCTCGTCAGCCTGCCCCGTGCAGATGTTTCGACTCAAGAACAACATCTACGCGACGCAGTTCCATCCGGAGGGGGATCTGGAAGGTTTCTCCGTTCGGATAAAGGTCTATAAGAACCACGGCTACTTTGCGCCGGAAACAGCGACCGATCTGATCAACGCGGTAGCGAACGAGCAAACGCCATACGCAAAAAAAATTCTCGAGCGATTCGTCAGCCGGTATCGGGACTAACGCTCACGGGTTTTGGAACGTACCGCGCAGCTAAGCGTGGTCCCGTCGGATCTCTGATTTATTCTGGCGTCGCGAGCCCTTCCTCGGCAATGATCGCTCGGCTCTCGGGCTCGAGCAGGACCGCAACGAAGTCCCGAGCCGCCGGCGAGATGTCGTCGCTGTACCAGAGTGCATAGGACGTCGCGAGCTCGAACTCCGGAGGAAACGGTCCGGCAAGCGCGTCTCGATTCGCCTGCAGGATCTCGACGCTCTGCGTGATTCCGATGTCCACGCCGTCCTCGAGCACGAGACGCATTGTTTCAATACCGTTCGGTGCGAGCGTGGCCTTGGCAAGTACCTCGTCCTCGATGCCGAGCGCTTCGATGACGCCCATGAAATGATTGCCGACGGTTGCGCCACGCGAGGGATCAGAGAAAGCGATACGCTCGGCGCCGAGCAACGCAGCTCTGAGATTCTCCGCACTGGAGATATCCGGTTTTACGCTACCGGGAGGGACGGCGACACCTGCCACCGTCGTGCCGAGCACGATCGTCGTACCCTCGGGAAGCGAGCCTGCGTTCTGGGCCTGCTCGATCCGCGCCGGCGATGTGATGAGCAAGTCGGCCTCTGCATCGGCCAGATAGTTTCGTTGTGTCGCACCAGCGGAGTCGAAAACGACGGTCACCTCGCGCCCGGTCGCCTGCTCGTGATTGGCGGCAATTTCGGTCAGCGACGTCTTCAGGGCCGCCGCCGCATAGATAAGCAGATCTTCGCTGCCGTCCGATTGCGTCAGCCCGACATTGGCAACGAATACCGAAATTATTGAAAATAAAATAATTTTTCCGCCTTTCATGGCCGTCTCCGTCGATTTTCAGCGCAAGACGGCACCATACCACGTGCGACTTGTCGAACGAGACGCGGAGCGCTGAAATTACCCGCACTTTGCTGCACAATCGCGCGTGGCCTGATCACGGCCGGCGCGGCTATCGACACTAGATGATGAAACAGATCACCTCGGCACGGACAGTTGTAGTGTGGGCAGCGGCGATTGCCATGTCGGCGTTGGGCTTACCCGTTCTCGGACAGGAGAGCGAAAACGCCGGCGCGGGACCTAAGTCGTTCTCGATTGGTCGCGGCACCGCGCCCGTCCTCGACGGGAGGCTCGATGAGGCCGTGTGGCAGACGGCGACGGTCATCGAAGATTTTCATGAGGTCGAGCCGATCGAGTACTCGTCGCCGAGCCAGAATACGGTCGTACGCGTCTATTACGACGATAACGCCCTTTACGTTGGGGCGCGGATGCTCGACTCTGGAGCCGTCACGGCGAACACGTTGAGACAGGGTGCGCAGTTCTGGAGTGACGATTATTTCTCGCTCGTCATCGCACCGTTCAACGACCAGCGCAACGGCTATCGATTCCAGATCAATCCAAACGGCATCCGCATGGAGATGATCTTCTTCGAGACATCTACACAGGACTGGGACTGGAACGGCATATGGCAGGGTGCGGCGAGCATCGATGAGGAGGGGTGGACGGCGGAGCTTGCGATCCCGTTCCAGACGCTGTCATTCGATCCGCAGAACGATACCTGGGGCATCAACTTCGGTCGGGATATCGCGCGCGTGTCAGAGTCCGTGGGCTGGATATCACGTAACACGCAGCAGAATCCTAGCGTCGCCGGGGAGGCGATCGGTATGGAAGGCCTGCAGCTCGGTATGGGTTTAGATGTCGTCCCGTCGCTGACCTTGCGTCAGACCAAGAGTTACGGCGACCCAGCAGGCGGCGACTCCGCGATGGAGCCCTCGTTGGACATGTTCTACAAGATTACGCCAGCGATCAACGGCGCCCTGACAATCAATACGGATTTTTCGGCGACCGAGGTCGACGACCGCCAAGTCGAGCTCACGCGATTCAGCCTGTTCTTTCCCGAGAAGCGCACGTTCTTTCTCCGAGATTCCGACTTTTTTCGTTTCGGCCGCGTCGGCGGGCGGCTCGGATTCGGTCTGTCGGGATCGAGCACGCTCTCGCAGCCGGATCTCGAGAATGGCCGACCGTATTTCTCGCGGCGCATCGGACTCGGTCCGACCGGCGCGATCGTCGATCTCGAGGCCGGGGCCAGGGTCAGCGGCCGCGTCGGGCGCTGGAACCTGGGTGCACTGGCGATCCGGCAGGGTGAGTTCGAGGACATCGATGCCACGGATATTTTCGTGGGTCGCGTATCCGCCAACGTGCTCGAGGAATCGGCCGTCGGCATCGTCGTCACGGACGGCGATCCGCGCTCGAACCTCGACAACTCCGTCGTCGGCGTCGATTTTCTCTACAACAACTCTAGACTACCGGGTGGCCGCCTGATTCAGGCTGAGGGCTGGTATCAGCAGTCCGAAACCGAAGGGTTCGATTCCGATCAGGCCGCTTACGGCTTCCGACTCCGGGCGCCGAATTTCCTCGGCTGGCGCGGCGGCTTTGGTGTCAAGGAGATCGAGGAAAACTTCTTCCCAGCGCTCGGTTTCGTGAACCGATCGGGTATTCGCGATCACACGTTCGAGCTTGGCTACTCACGCCGCGTGGGCGGAGATTTTTTCCGGACTGTGTTCAGTGGCATCGATGCCGAGCGCATCGATTTTCTCACCGGCGAGCTTCAGACCCAGACAGTGACCGTGCGTGCCCTGGAGTTCGACACCAACGCGCAAGATCAGGGTAACTTCCGCCTGCACGCAACAGAAGAAGTCTTGATCGACCCGTTCGTCGTTTGGCAAAAGGGGACGGATCAGATCGTGATCCCCCCTGGCACCTATTCGTTCAACGAAGCCTCGTTCTCGATATCGTCAGGGGACTTGCGCCGCGTCTGGGCGACGCTGAGCCATCGGTCAGGCGATTTTTTCAACGGCACGCGCGATCGAACGGGCGTTGGAATCGGCTGGCGGCCGAGCAATCACTTCCAGTTCACGATGGACTACGACTACAACGAGGTCGAGTTACCCTGGGGTGACTTCAACACGCGTCTCGTTACGCTCAGAGCTGACGTCGTGTTCTCCGCGACCGTGTCGTGGAGCACGTTGCTTCAGTACGACAACGTGAGCGAGAGCATGGGTATAAACTCGCGATTTACCTGGATTCCCGAAGCGGGCCGAGAGATGTTCATCGTGTTGAACCACAATCTGCAGGATCTCGACCTCAATAATCGCTTCGAATCGGCGCTCGCCGACTTCGCCATCAAGGTCAACTATACCTTCCGGTATTAACAGAGCCGTCGGTCGTACGGCTATGCCATCAACGTCTTGCCTGCGGTGCGACTTCGACGCCTGCGATCCTATATTGCTCGACGATCTCTTGAAGAAGGCCGGCGTCGCGGACCGAGTCGATGAACAGATCCAGCTGCGGCACGATAGCGATGTTCTGTTGGCTCACGACGATCGATTGCTCCACGGGCAGCACGCTGCCGTCGAGCATACGCACGCGAGGCTCGTTCGCAACGACCGTCGCGAGGCGCTGCTTATTCGCGGCGTAAGCATCGAGCTCTCCAGCGAGAATCATACGGGCAGCTTCCATATCCGGCGTGCCGCGCGCGAGACTCACGAGCTCGGCGTTCTCGAGCGTGCGGGTCAGATGCAGGTCCACGGCGTTGCCGGATATGGCCGAGATGCGCATGCCCTCCACATCGGCATCGGCAAATGTTTCGATCGGTGAATCCATCGGCACGATGTAGCTGTTGTGCCCGTAGATATAAGCTTGCGTGAATTCGACGCGCTGCGCCCGCGTTGCATCATGGGCGATGAAGCCGATGTCGGCTGCGCCATTCTCGATCGCTTCGATGACGGCTGGCACGCCCGACAGCGGCTGAATCTCGAGCTCGACGCCAAGTTGCCTTGCAAGTGCTCTGGCCACATCCGCGGCCGGGCCGCCTATGTAACCGGTCTGCTCATCGACCTGAATCTGCACGGGATTGCGGCCGAGGAAGGCCGCGCGCAAGGTGCCGTTGGGCGCTAGCGTCGCCCGCATCGCTTCGTCATCGGCGACCTGGGCCGGCAGCGCGTTGGCAATTAAAGCCGCAACAACAAACGCAGTGCAGCGACTCGAGAGTATCTGTATCTTCATGCCTTGTTCCTTGTCGTTATTTCGGATGGCAGGCTCATTCTGCGGTCGGCGCTAACCGCTCGAGCTCCGTGAACCAGTTTTGGACAATAATGATCTGCGCCGGCGCAGCGTCGCGCTCGGCTTGTCTGATCATCAAGAATCTATCGTTGTCGACCGCGTAGTCGTAAGTTCGGCCGTCAAAGGCTGGACTCGTCTGACCTCCCATGTAGTCACCTTCGAATATCAGCTGCGGAGTGCCGACCGCGAAGCCCGAATCGGTTTCGTAAGAGACGGCCATCATCGCATCGCCGTTACGATAAAAGAGCTCATTTGTTCCGCGACGTGCCCATAGCGGCTGCATGCCACCATCCGTCGAGACCAGGTGGCGTTCTGCTTCGTAGTCTGGAAAAGGCCGCACGTAGATTTCTTCGCGCCCCGAGACGTCGGACGAGTAGGCGAGCCAGCGGCCGTCGGGCGAGATATCCGCGTTTCGTTCGTTAAAGGCACTGCTCAGCAGCGGTGTAACATCGCCGTCATCGTCGAATCGAACGATCGCGATGTCATCGTGCTGCTGCGCGACCGATGCGGTTCGCACGAGAATTCCGCTACCGTCGGGAAGGAACGACGTCGGAAAGATCTGGCCGTCGAACTCTGCGAGCAGCTCCACAGTTCCCGTGCCGTCGGCCGCTTTCACATAGAGGCCGGAATCGGCTGCAGACCCGCCGTCCCGTGACGATGAGAATGCGATCTGCCGGCCATCCGGCGACCAGACGGGGAACTCATCCTCGCTCGGAAGGACCGTCACCCGATCCAAAGTCTGGCGGGAGAAATCCCAGCTCCAGATATCGAGGTCCGCGTCACGCGTGTCTAGGGCCACCTTAGTCTCGTCGGGCGAGATACGCGGGTAGGCGTAGGTGCGCGGCGGTGCACCGAGCGGAGTCTCGCGTCCCGCGCGGTCGACCCAGACGAGTGAGCGCTCGGGAATTGCAACGTTTCCCATGACATAGACGAGCGTCCCGTCGTTGGATACATCGTAGTTTGCTACGCCGGACTGCCCCGCGCTGGCACCCATGACACCCTGTACGAGCGGAACGGTGCCTCCGGAGACTTCGTGAGTGTCGGGATCGAAGGCGACGCCGAACAGACTGCTGTCGAGCGCATAGATCAGCTGTCCAGTCGCAACGTAGCGGGCTTCTCGGCCGCCGGGGATGAGCACCTTCCGGTCATCCGTAGACAGCGACTGTACGACAACCTGAGCCGCATCCA
>JABAOE010000594.1_pt2 | contig 21728 bp, 19 predicted proteins | sample 7062141 | NCBI WGS metagenome assembly JABAOE01 (sample SAMN14538627, study PRJNA623070) | marine sediment metagenome | biome: marine biome [ENVO:00000428]; feature: marine pelagic biome [ENVO:01000023]; material: deep marine sediment [ENVO:00002113] | place: India: Gulf of Khambhat ... | reverse complement strand
TGATCTCATCGATAACCAGATCAGATGGTGGAATCGGCAAGTTGCAATGGGTGCATCTGTCAGGAGTGGTCATGGCTTACAGGTTGAGCAGCAATTGACGTTTCAGGCGTGCACCATCGCGTTCAAATTCGAGGTGCGCATTGATGGTGCCGGTCAGTTCGGATGTGAGTTCCAGTTGATAAATTCCTTCGCCAACTTCCTCTAAGGGCAATGCGAACTTGGCCGACGCCCCACGTTGGTAGAAGGTGATGGTGCCTTTGGCGGATGTGACAGGCTGTTTCTCCTTGTTCTGTAATTGAAACTGCAGTGTGTGATCTTCGAGGTGGGTAGAGACTTCCCAGCCGAGCGCTTCGGCCGCCTTTTTTTCCAAAAGTGTGGAGGTGTATCTCAACCCCTTGCTGTAATAGTCGGCATCTGTAACCTTTGGGCCTGAATTTGCCGCCTGCAAGGCGGACCAGGCGAGAAAGCAGATGAAGCCGCCTATAGTGAAAAGGATGAAAGCAGGATAGAAGTTTTTGTTTTTTGACATCAAGTTACAAGCTCACGTTATTCAATGGAGGCCCTGGCGGCAGCCAGTTCTTGCCCCGTGTTATCCTTCAAGATAAAGTCCACTTCGGATCGAGATTCCCGGAGCGGGGACACCAGTACAAAGTCGATGCGCAGGTTCTCCCCTGCTGCTAGTTTCAGATTGCTGGTTTGCCCTTTCAAAGTCAATGGGCCGGTACCTTCTGTCTGTCGGACGATGATCTCGTAGACAGCGGCCTGGTTCGTACGATTGTTGAGCCAGGCGTTGAAAAAAGTTGCCCGGGTGCCATCCTTGAGGATCCTGCTCGAAACAGTATGTGAGACGGCAATTTTAAGAGAAGCCTCGCGGCGGTGATGGATGGCGAACACCATGACGACAACCAGTGACAGGGTGAGCAGGGTGAGCAGCACAGTTCGCGGATTTATCAACGCCGCTGCCCCTTTTCCCGAGGTGCCGAAAGCGTAGCTGATCAAACCCTGCTGATCACGTTTAGCCATGATTTTACGGCAGGCATCGAGACAGCGACCGCAGTTGATGCACTCAATCTGGAAGCCTTGCCGAATGTCAATCTCCATTGGGCAAACCCTGACACATGACCCGCACTCAATGCATCGCTTCAGCTCTGCTGGCGGTAACTGCAGGGCCAGAGTCGACTCATCGGCAAGCGTTGACTGCAAACGACCATAAGGACAGAAGTCGCTGCACAGCAGGCGGCGGATCAGCGCCAGGTCGAGATAAATGACAACGGTAACGACTACGAGGCATATCCAGGTAGCGTAATGCAACTGATTGGTGAGCAACAGCGAAAAAAACCTTGTTGGCTCGATGAAATACCAGAGCAGGTTGGATGAAACCAGAAATGCCAGCAACAGGTAAAAGGCATGCAGTATGGCTTTTCCGGCAATGTTCTTTTGCGCTCGTTGACCGTGCACCCCGAGTTTGCTGGCGAACCATTCCGCCAGGTCAGTCAAGGTTGTCTGCGGGCAGAACCAGCCGCACCAGACCCGGCCCAGGACCATGGTTGTCAAAAGGAAAAGCAGGGTAATAATCAGGCTGAAAATCAGAACCAGGTAAAGCTCTTCAATTCTCAACGTCTGACCAAAAAAATAGAGCGTCAACTCTGGTATGTCAATGCGGAGTATGCTGTTGCCGTTGCTGCTGAACCATGGGATCAGCAGCAACAGGGCAGTCACCAGCCACTGGCAAAATCTACGCCACGGCGAAAGAAGAGATGGTGCCCTGGTCGGGCAGGACGTTACTGTCATGGATAAGGAAAGAGGCAGGAGTTTGACTCCTGCCTCTTGATGTGTCCTAAAGGTTCAGGATGTACTCTGTCAGGGATGTTATCTCCTCGGCGGAGAGCTTGCCCTCGAAAGCCGGCATGTTCTTCGGCCGGCCATAGGTGATACTTTCGCTGACGGCTATGCTGGTTTTGCCATAGGCGTATTCACCGGTCAGGTCGGGGCCGAAGGCGCCTTTGCCATCAACACCATGACAGCCTGAACAGTGCTTGGCAAATAGCTCTTCAGCGCTGGCGGCGGCAACCGGCGCCGTGACCGCAGGCACTTCTTTGACCGGTTCCGGTGTTGATGCCTGCTGCTGGACGGGCTCACCTTTGTGTGCTGCCATCTTTTCCTGGAATTCCTGGTCGGAACTCCAGCCCGAAAGCAGGTAAAACGACATAAACGCCACCCCCCATATGATCAGGCCATAAAAAAGGATGTTGAAATATACCGGCGGCGCCTTCTCGCGATCTTCGACGATGCCGTCGGCGTGCTCTTCGTGATGAGGGTCAGTCGTGCTCATATGCAGATCCTTTTTTCAAAAGTCAATGAAGTTGCAGTTCTAAAAACTAATCGTCATCCATCATGCGATACTTGGCGACCTCTGTCTCATCTTTGCGTTTCTTGCTGTAGGTGCGAAAGATGATCATGACAAAGATCACAAACAGGCCGAAGGTGACACCAAGGTAGAGGAATGATGCAAGATCCATGTTTAATGGTCCTCGCCCTTGTTGTAGTACTTGATGAAGTTAACCAGTTTCCAGACCTTGTCGGTGCCCAGGCTTGAGAAACTCGGCATGCCGCCATCAGTTATGCCGCCATAGATGAGTTCGAAGAGGATCTCCTCATCATAGTCTTCGCCGACCAGCTCCGGACCGATCTCACCTTCCATGTGCTCGCCGTGACAGGCCGCACAGTTGTCCTGGTAAATGCTTTCCCAGGCCTCCATGGTGTCATGATCGACGTCCGTGTACGGGTTCTTCAACTCCCCAACGATCGTGGTCTCAACGGCTTCACGCCAGGGGATGTCCGAGCCCAGCTTTTGCATATAAGCAACAATGGCGTCCATTTCGTTCTTGCCTTCGAGGCTCTTGATTTCTTCCGCTGTGTAAGGGAACCCCAGCGTGTCCATTTTACGTTGGATCATTTGCGGGTCAACCGGGTTGTCGGCTAACCAGCCGTAATCGGGCATGTTGGTTCTCGGTACCATTGAACGTGGCGAGTCCATGTGCTTGTAGTGCCATTCGTCAGGGTATTTGCCGCCGATCCTGGCCAGGTCCGGCCCGGTTCTCTTCGATCCCCACAGGAAGGGGCGGTCATAGACAAATTCACCCGATTTGGAGTATTCCCCATATCGCAGAACGTCTGAAACCAGGGGGCGAACAGTCTGGGAATGACAGTTGTTGCACCCCTCGCGAATGTAGATGTCACGACCTTCCTGTTGCAGGGCGGTGTAAGGGGTAACGCCTTCGATACGGTCGGCATCGGTATTTACCCAGGCAAACGGCAGGACCATGGTGATGATGGTGCCAACCAGGATGGCGCCGGTGGCCAGGACGAGCAGGAGGACAGGTTTTTTTTCCCACATGATCAGGCCCTCCCTTCTGCTGTTGCGGCCGGAACGGCTATGGATTTACCCTTGTTAACCGTCATGTACAGGTTGTAGATAAAGATGATCAGTCCGATCATGTAGATGATGCCACCAACAGCTCTTGCCCACCAATAGGGGTACATTTCCACCATGGTTTCCATGAAGGTATAGGTCAGGCTGCCATCGGAGTTCATAGCGTTCCACATCCCTGCCTGCAGGACACCTGCCACCCAGAGCGAAAAGGACCAGATCAGTTGCCCGATCAGGACCAGCCAGAACTGCAGGTTAGCCAGCGGGATGCTATAAATCTCGCGGTTGTAGATACGTGGGACCATGAAGTAGATGCTGGCAAAGCTGATCATCGACACCCAACCCATGGTGCCCATGTGGATGTGTGCCGGAACCCAGTCGGTGTAATGAATGAAGGCTGAGAAGGTGCGGATGGCCTGCATCGGCCCCTGCAAGGTCTGCAGGCCGTAGAAGGTGATGCCGAGGATCAGGAATTTGACCAGGTAGTTCTCGCGCATCTGGTGCCATTGGCCGTTCATCGAGAGGTAGCCGTTAAAGACGCTGCCCCATGACGGTGCGATCAACATGACAGAGAAACCCATGGCCAAAGTCTGGATCCAGTCCGGTACCGGTGTCCAGAGCAGGTGATGGGCTCCGGTCCAGAGGTACATGAAGATCAGCGACCAGAAAGCGATGATCGAGAGACGGTGACTGTAGATCGGCACCCCGGTTGATTTCGGCAGGAAGTAGTAAAACATGGCCAGGGGAGGTGCCGTCAGGGCCATGGCAACGGCGTTATGGCCGAACCACCAGTGCACGTTGGCATCGTTGGTGCCGGCATAAGCTGAATAAGATTTGAACAGCGAGACCGGCATGGCTGCCGAGTTGACCACGAACAAAATTGCCACGCCGATAATTGCCGCCATCATGTACCAGAGCGAGATGTACATCTGCTCATCCTTACGCTTGAGGATGGTCATGATGATGTTGATGGCGAAGGTCACCCAAAGGATGATGATCATCAGATCAATTGGCCATTCCATCTCGTGGTATTCTTTTGATGTCGTGTAGCCCATCAGTAAGGTGACGGCCGAGGCGATGATGGTGGCATTGAAGAACCAGAGCTGGAATCTTGCCAGTTTCTCACTCCACAGCGGAACCTTGCAGAGCCGCTGCACAATGTAGAAGAATGTGGCGAAGATGACGCCAACCCCCCAGCCGTATATCCCTGCATTGGTGTGAATCGGGCGCAGGCGGCCGAAAGTGAGATAGGGTGGGAAGTTGAGGTCCGGGTCAATCATCTGAAAGGAGACTATGACTCCCACCAGTACAGCGACCAGTCCCCAGATCACGCTCCAGGTGACGTAACTGCGCACAATGGCGTGGTTGTAGGTCGGATTCTCCATAGCACCTCCAGGCAAAATTAATTTCTTCCAAAGTTTAAGGCTGGGCTAACGATTGTCAAGGATTAATTAAATATAACAAAAACAGTCTTATTTATAGACGGGCCGAAACTCTTTGTCAAGCCTTTCCTGGCATAATATATCTGGCCTGTTCGAAATATTGTTTGGACATCCAAGCATGCGAAATAATATGATTATATCAATGTCCCTCTTTTCATGGAGACTGCTTTGCGTACCGGGCTGGGGAAAAAGTTGTTACTGTATACAGGGGGTATCGTTGCCATTCTCCTGATGGCCACGTTTATGCTTCTGGAGCGCAACCAGGCCCAGGCCTGGGAGGATTATCTTTTCAACCAGAGCCTTTCTTTTGCCCGACTTGCGACGCCGGAGCTGCTGAAGCGCTTTCGGGGGTCTTTCCCGCCTGACGAGCCTGCCGATATTGCAGACATGCACGAGTTCCTAGGGCTCAATCGAGACCTGGTTCAGTTCTCTCTGGTTTCGGCAACCGGTCGTCATCTATACCGATCAAGTCTCTTTGAGAACTTCCAGGGCCTGGATTTGCAATCGCTTGCCGAGGCCGACCTCACTGTTCGCCTTGCCGCGAAGCGTACCACCATGGTGACCCACGGGCTTGCCGACGGCAGGCGCCTGCTTGACCTGATTGAGCCGGCGTTCGGTCCTACCGGGCAGCAAGTGGTTTCCGTGCGTTACCTGATCTCCTATGATTCTATCGATGCGCGCATGCAGGAGTCACGCAGACACTTCTTGATCGTGGCCATTGCCGCCCTTTTGGGCTGCCTGGTTATGGTAAGCCTGGTTGCCCGTCGTATTACCAGGCCAATCGAAAGTTTAACGCAAGGCTCTCGTTTGCTCGCCCGCGGTGCTCTGGAAACCAGAATTGCAGTCGAGAGCCGAGACGAACTTGGCACTCTGGCGCAGGCTTTCAATGATATGGCCGAAAGCCTGGCGACAAACCGTGCCGAGTTGACAATGAAAAATGAAGCCTTGAGCAACGCCAATGAGAACATGCAGTCCATGCAGGAGCAGTTGCTGCGCAGTGAACGGCTTGCCGCAATCGGCCAGTTGGCTGCAGGGGTTTCACATGAAATTGACAACCCGGTTGGCATTATCCTCGGGCATGCGGAGCTTCTCCTGGAAGATTTGCAGGACGACGACCCTCTGCGAGATGATGTGATGGCTATTATTGACGAATGCCGCCGCTGCAAAAGGATCACGGGAGGACTGCTCGGTTTTGCCCGTTCTCCGGAGAGTGTACGAGACAGGGTTGACCTCGGCCGACTGGTGGAAGAAACAGTTAACTCCTTACGTCCGCAAAAGCTATTCAAGGATCTGAAAATGCAATTGCAGGTGGCAGGCAAGGATCTTTTTATCAATGGCGATGCCGACCAGTTGCGCCAGGTCATGATCAATATCCTGTTAAATGCTGCTCAGGCCCTGCAAGGGAAGGGAGAGTTGCTGGTCTCTCTCTGCCAAAGCGACGTTTACGCGGTCATCTGTGTTGATGATAGCGGCCCGGGAATTCCAGCGTCTGATCGTGAAAAAATATTCCAGCCCTTTTATTCGACCAAGGCACACGGTGAAGGGACAGGATTGGGCCTGCCGCTGTGTCGTAAAATAGTCGATGCTCTGGGGGGGCAAATCGTCGCTGAGTCAGCACCACTGGGCGGTGCCCGTCTAACGGTATCATTGCCACTTGATGACCATGGAAAAAAGCTTTGACATGTTTCCTGAGGATTCATTAGGATAAGCGATAATTTTCCCCCTCCCGGATTCCCGTATTTATGGATTTTGTACTCAAATTGTTAAATGACGACATTCGGCGTGTCGAGGAGCAGTTCCGCGAAGACCTTGCTTCGCGTGTCCCACTGATCCGTAAAGTGGGTGAGTACGTGCTGGCAAGTGGCGGCAAGCGTGTTCGCCCCATGATGCTGCTGCTGAGTGCCCAACTGTCAGGCTACCAGGGAAGTGCTCACATCGGTCTCGCCAGTGTGGTCGAATTTATCCATACCGCAACCCTGCTGCACGATGATGTCGTCGATAGCGCTGTGCTGCGCCGCGGACAGGATTCTGCTAACGCGGTCTGGGGCAATGAGGCCAGTGTCCTCGTGGGGGACTTTCTCTTTGCCAAGTCTTTCTCCCTTATGGTGCGCGAGGGGAACCTCGACATATTGCGAACCCTTTCCGACGCCACGACCCAAATGGCGGAAGGCGAGGTGCTGCAACTGATCAGCACCAGCGATGTTGAGCTTGATGAAGAACGGTATATCGAGGTCGTTCGCAACAAGACAGCTGTACTACTGTCTGCGGCCAGTCGCTGCGGAGCGATCCTGGGTGGCTGCACGTCGGAAGAAGAAGAATCCCTGGCTGCGTACGGGATGGACCTCGGGATTGCATTCCAGTTTATGGATGATGCCCTCGACTATGTCGCTGACCAGAGTGAGTTTGGCAAAGAGTGCGGCCACGACCTGCTCGAAGGCAAGGTAACCCTGCCTTTGATCCATACCTTGATCCACTGTAACGCTGAAGAGCGGGACCGGGTTGCAGATATTGTTGAACAGGAGGTTCTGCCAGACGAGGATCTTCAGTATGTCATCGGCCTTATCCATTCCTATGATGGCATCGGTTACACCCGTGAAAGAGCAAAAGCGCTGGTGAAAACTGCCAAAGGCCATCTGGCCGGTTTTGCCGATTGTCCCGCCAAACAAGCCATGTTGCGACTGGCTGATTACATCGTAAGCCGCAGCCACTAGCCGTTTCCGTCATATTCCAGACTTAAGTTGGCCATTTAACGTCATTTTTCCTCTTCCCGGTTCATTTCTCCCTGTATAGCCATATTTTCAGGTTGGCCCGAAGTTTGCTCTGGTTGATTTGTGTCGTCTTGAATGTTTTATGTCTGGAGTTCGGGTAGTTATGGAAAACAGTCAACTGGTTCACGAATTGGTCTGCAATTTTGAAGGCAAGGAGTTCCTGATTGAGGTGTATCTGCGTCCGGATGGCAGCCACTTTGCCCGCACGGAATTCAGCCCGCAGGATGTGATCATCAGTGACGGCTTTAGCCTCGAGGAAGCGCTGAATAAGCATCAGCATCTGCTGCCCCTGGCAGTCCATTCCCGGATGATGCCGTGCTCTTCACGATTGATTAACTGACCCCTTGTAAATTAGCTTCTATCTGTTCTGCAGTCCCTCCTGCTATACTGCCAACATGTTCCGCCTGTCCTTCCATCGTAAAGTCCTCTACCTGTTTTGCGGCCTGACGCTTCTGCCGCTGATTTTTCTGATTTTCTTTTCCGCTACGAGCCTGGACACAGTTGAACAGTTGTTGCGTACGAGTGCCATTGAGGCCCTTGATGAGCAGGCATCGGAAACGCTTGAACTGCGTGCCATCATGGTTGCTGATGAAGTGCGAACTTTTTTACACAGGATTGAGAGCGATCTCGAGGTGTTGTCACAACTTCCTGTTGATCAAGAGAGGTATGTCTGGTTCAGCCAGGTGCACAGTCGACCGATCTGGGTGCGCAAGGATGGAGAACAAAGCCCCCGGGAACTCCGTCCGCTTGTCGGATTATATAAGGAAATTGCCTATATCGGCCCTGACGGGCAGGAACAGTTGCGCGTCGTCGATGGCGCGATTAACGGAACACTCCGCAATGTCTCTGACCCGCTCAAGACGACATACTTAACAGAGACGTATTTCAATGACGCCCTGAAACTCCCGCAAGGAGATATTTATGTCTCACACGTGACGGGGTGGCATGTTAACAAACAGGCCCAGTTGGCAGGTGCCGAGACCCCGGAAGAAGCAATTGATGGCGAGACGTATGAAGGGGTTGTGCGATTTGCAAAACCTGTTTATGCCGAATCAGGCGCATTGAAGGGGGTCGTCGTCCTCTCTCTTGACCATCGTCATTTGATGGAGTTCACCCAGCATATCACGCCGACAAAAGATCGTTTTGTCGATTTCCCCTCCTATCAAAGCGGCAATTACGCCTTCATGTTTGATAACGAGGGCTGGATCATTACCCATCCGAAATTCTGGGATATAAGGGGACTGGACAAGAATGGTCGTTTGGTCCCGCCGTATACGGAAAACTCAACCCCGGAGGAAATAACCCGCGGAGATATTCCGTATAATTTAGCAGAGGCTGCATTTATACACCCCAATTATCCGGAGGTCTTCCAAGCCGTCCTCGGTGGCCGATCCGGCGTCGTTGATGTCACAAACGTGGGAGGATCACAGAAGATCATGGCCTTTGCGCCGATCTTTTATGATTCCGGCCCATATCGGGAATCGGGAATTTTCGGCGGTATCACTATCGGCGCAGAGGTCAGGCAGTTTCACAGTGTCGCAGAGTCTGCTTCGGAAAATATTCGAGTATTGTACAAGGCTTTTTTGACTGGAGCCTGGGTCCTTGTGGGCTGTATGGCGCTGTTGGTCGTGTTTGTCGCTTTTCGCCTGTCACATAACATTACCAATCCCCTGTCAACCTTGATGTCCGGAACCCAGGAGATGGCCCGCGGTAAACTTGGGACCCAGGTCAAGATTGACAGCCCGGTGGAGATTGCCGAACTGGCCTCCTCATTCAATATCATGGCGAGGCAACTGGCCGAGCGTCGTGAAAGGCTTCTCAAGGCGTTGGCGGTCTTGCGCCGTTCCCGTAAAGAAATCAAGCAGGAGCGGGATTTTAAACAGACGATCGTTGAAAATGTTGAGGTGGGTATTTTAACGCTCGACAGTCAGCACAATGTCACCTCTCTCAACGGTGTGGCCCGCTCCCTTCTGAAAAACAATGAGAGCCCTTCGGTGCAGGCCCCGCTAGGTGAAGTTCTGCAGGCTTTCCCGGAGCTTTACGCAGCCGTTTCCAGCAACTTGGAATCAGAGCGATGGAGTGAATATGTTACCCTGGAACGTGATGGCCGTCCGCTGACATTCAGGATGACTATTCACCCTCTTTCATCAGGTCGTGAGGGCGGGCATATTCTGACCATTGAAGATCTGACAGAACGGGTCAGTTTCCGTCAGCGGATGGCACGCTTTGAACGGCTTGCGTCCCTTGGCCGGCTTTCCGCAGGCATTGCCCACGAGGTCAGAAACCCGCTGACGGGAATCAGTTTGCTCCTCGATGAACTACATGACCGCTTGCTCGCCAACCCAGAGGACCAGGGGTTGATTCAGCGTGCTTTGCTGGAGATTGAGCGTCTGGAGGGTTTGGTCAACGAGTTGTTGAACTTTGCCTCCTTGCCGGACACCCGGATGGCCCCGGGCGATTTAGCTGAAGTTGTTCGCGATACATTGTTTCTGGTCAGTAANNAAGACCTTCCGGATGCACTGCCATTGACGCGTATTGATAACGATCGATTAAAGCAGGCAGTGCTAAACCTGTTGACAAACGCGTTGGATTCTATGCCCGAAGGGGGTGAGCTGTGGCTGTCTGTCCAGGCGACCGGCGACGGTGCTCTCTTGAAACTCAAGGACACCGGGGTCGGCATTCCTGCAGACCGTCTTGCTCTGATTTTCGAGCCGTTTTATACGACCAAGGGGGCGGGAACCGGTCTTGGCCTATCTATTACGCATGCAATTATCACCAGTCATGGCGGTCGTATCGAAGTCAATAGTAAGGAGGGCAGTGGAACAGAGTTTAAAATATTCCTGCCAGAAAACGGCCAAAATTAGCCCATCTCTCTGTCTTTTTCCTGTTTTTAATTTCATATCCACTCTGCAATCGGCCAAAAATGGCCTTTATTGTTGTTTTACATCGCTCGCAGGGCTAGACTGTCAAGTAGAACAGTTTGTCGACCCAAGCTATTGGAGATAGTGATGGAACGCATTTTAATTGTGGATGATGAAGCCTTTATCCGTGAAAACCTGGAAAGAATTCTGGAGGAGGATGGCTACCATCCTTTTTCTGCTGATAATGGTGATGATGCCGTCAAGGAAATCAGCGAATCAGATGTTGACCTGGTTCTCCTGGATCTCAACCTCGGTGCGCAGAGTGGGCTCGATGTCCTCAGGGCTATGCGGGAGATCGATCCCGGTCTTCTGGTGATCATTATCACCGGCTACGGTACCGTGGAAAGTGCTGTAGAGGCCCTGAAACTTGGGGCTTACGATTATATCAAAAAACCATTCAAGGCTGATGCTATTCGCCTGATTGTTCGGCTGGCCCTTGAGACACAGAACCTCCGCCGAGAAGTACGTCAGTTGCGCCGGGGAACTCAGGGCAAGGACTTGTCAGGAGAAAACATGATGGTTGGGACAAGTCCGCAACTGACTCAGGTTTATCGGCAGATTCGCGAGGTTGCCAAGCACGAAACTTCTACAGTCCTGATCACCGGCGAATCGGGGACAGGCAAAGAACTGGTTGCCAAGGCAATTCACCAGTTGTCACCTCGCAAAGCAAAACCTTTTATTGAAATCAACTGCGGTTCCCTGCCATTTAACCTGCTTGAGACGGAACTCTTTGGGCATGAGCGAGGCGCATTCACCGACGCCAAGAACCGAAAAATTGGCCTGTTTGAGGAGGCCAACGGAGGGACCATCTTCCTCGATGAGATCGGTGAAATGGATATGAACCTTCAGGTTAAGCTGCTCAGGGTTCTGGAGGATCGGAAAATAAGACGCCTGGGCGGGACCAGAAACATCGATATTGATGTTCGCGTCGTTGCGGCGACGAATCTTGAGTTGAAGGAGGCCATCGAGCATAAGTCCTTTCGTGAAGACCTTTATTATCGACTGAATGTCTTTCCGATTCACGTCCCTCCATTACGGGACCGGCGTGAAGATATACCTCCGCTGCTTGAATTCTTTCTCAGACATTACAGCGAGGAGTTTCACAAGAACGTGCGCGAGATATCACGTCCAGCCCTCGATCTCCTGATGAGATATCATTGGCCGGGCAACGTGCGCGAGTTGCGAAATGTCGTGGAGCGCATATGCATCATGCACAATCAGGAGACAATTACCCCTGAATGCCTGCCCCGTGAAATTTGGGGTGAGAAACCCCAGGAGGAAGCTTCTTTTGATTACCGGATTCCGCCGGAAGGATTACTGTTCGAGGAGATTGTCGGGCAACTGGAGAAAGATTTGATCGCCCAGGCTGTCAGTATTACAGGGGGGAACGTTGCAAAAACAGCCCGTCTGCTCAACCTGCCGCGTGGAACCCTGCGCTATAAAATGGAGAAGTATGATTTAACAGAATCAACGTGAAAAACTTTTGCGTTGGGAAAGAAAAACAGAGCTCTGTCCGATTTGTGTTTTTGTCAGAAATTTTTGAGAGGGCTGTGTTATAACTTTTTCTAATAGTCAGTATCTCATCCGATAATAGCAAACCCGGGGTAACCCGGGGACGCAAAGCCACGGGTCCATTGCAAGATGCAAGCAATGGATAGCCGGGTTGCCGAAGAGGGGTAGCAAAGATAGCGAGAAACCCGTCTCCGGTATGGCAGACGGGTTTTTTACGGAGGCTTTATGGAAGCACGGCCGATTGCAATTGTTGTAGACGACAGCAAGCCTTTCCTGATGTACCTCTCGTTACTGCTGAACCGGATGAATCTTGAGGTCCTGCCGGTCTCCAGTGCGGCAGAAGCCCTGGAGATATCGCGGGTGACGCGACCCCACTTGATCACCATGGACATGGTGATGTCTGACATGGATGGCCTGGACGCTCTGAGGGCCATCCGCGCTGATGAAGAACTTTCCGATCTTTCCGTAATCATGATTTCGAGTTACCAGGACAAGCACATGCAATGGGAAGCGTTAAGTCTTGGTTGTGTTGATGTGCTGGATAAACCCGTTGATGTACGCAAACTGCATAAGGCAGTACAGGGCTGCAATCTCTACGTAGGAGGCCGCCGTCGCTACCTGCGGGTTGCTTTTGAAAAAAATGTTGTCCTGCATGTCCAAGGGCAGTCACACGATGTCCCCAGTGTTACCCTCTCCGAACGTGGTATTTTTCTGCGCATGAAAGAGCTGCCGCCAAAAGGAACCCATGTTGATGTAGATATCCCCCTTCCTACAGGAGATTCCTTGCGGGTTGGTGGATCAGTGATCTATGCCAAGGCCATGAATGGTGGTGACTCGGTCATCTCGCCCGGCATTGCCATCAAGTTTGATCGCCTTACCTATAAAAACAGTGAGATTCTGTCTGCGCTGGTGGAAGAGTTGCTGATTGGCGACATCATCTCAGAGCAGACCGAGCCGGCTATCAAGCCTAATTAAGTGCACGTGTCGGCATCAGGCACAATGAGATGCATAAAATCCAGGCCATTCAGAAAGTTGTTGCTGCCGTCCGAGCCGAGTTTGCAGACAGGTTGTCTGACACGGCGATCAATGTTTTTTTGACCATTGCATTGGAACCCGGCATTAACATGGTCGACCTGGAAAGCAAGCTCGATCTGACAAGGGATGAGATCCTGAGTAACGTCTCGATCTTGATGACATTACGCAAGCCAGGCTGCGTACAGCCGGGACTGGTCAGTCTGGAGCAGGGAAGTTGCTTGAGACTTTCACCCGGCGGCGAAAGGTTGTCTCAAGATTTGAGATCGCAGATTACCTCTACCATCTCGCGTATATACGCATAAATGTTGTCCTGACTTGCATATGTGTGCCGCTGCGCTCCCCGAAAGCTATAATCACTAACCCTGGATTTCTGAAGCCTCTCCATTTTCAAACTGCAATTCTTCTTTATTTCCATTATCCTTAAAGTCATTGTCACCACGAACTCTTTGGCCATGATTTTCCCCTTTAAGCTAATCACTGCAGGAGGATATGATGGATGATATGACCTGGTCTGCGCCTGAGTTGCTCAAAGTGTCGGGTAATTACTGGAGTGCCTGCGCGTTGCATGCAGGTGTCAAGCTGGACCTGTTTACACCCTTGTGTGATTCCCCTGCAAATGCCAGGACGCTGGCTGAAATAAAAGGTCTGGATGAGCGTGGTCTGGCAATGTTGCTCGACGCTCTTGCCGCGCTGGGATTGTTGGAAAAAGACGGCGAGCATTATCAGGCAACTGAATTCTCTGGGCAGTTTTTGTCGAAAAACTCAAGCAGCTACCTCGGGCATATCATTCAACATCATCATCACCTGGTCGATGGCTGGGCCCGCCTTGATGAAGCTGTCAAAACTGGACAGCCTGTTCGCAGACGGGTATCACACGAGTCTGAAGACGTGGAAAGAGAAAGCTTCCTGCTCGGGATGTTCAATCTGGCGATGATGCTGGCGCCGCAGGTTGTCCGGCAGGTCAACCTGTCGGGGAGACGCCACCTGCTTGATCTCGGCGGTGGCCCCGGAACTTATGCGATTCACTTCTGTCAGCAATACCCTCAACTGCGGGCGACTGTGTTTGACCTGGCCACAACCCGCCCCATTGCGGAAGAGACGATCAAGCAGTTCAATCTGACCGAAAGGATCGATTTCGTTGCCGGAGATTTCCAGAATGACACCCTGCCCGGAAGCTATGATGCTGCCTGGCTTTCCCATGTCCTGCATGGTGAAGGAGAGGCCGGATGTGCCCATATGTTGAACCAGACGGTCGATGTTCTCGAACCCGGTGGGGTTTTGCTGGTCCAGGAATTTATCCTCAACAACGATCGCGACAAGCCACTTTTCCCGGCGTTGTTCTCTCTCAATATGCTGCTCGGGACGCCAGAAGGCAAGTCATACAGCGAAGGCGAGATTAAGCAGCTTCTTGAATCAGCCGGGCTGGTTGATGTCCAACGCCTGGATCTTGATCTGCCCAACGGCGCAGGCGTCATCACTGGCGTTAAACCCGGCCAGCCTTGATGAACCGTGATTTACGATGAACCGTGTGCGCCAGAAAATCATTGTCGAAGGAATCGTGCAGGGGGTTGGTTTCAGGCCTTTTATCTTCCAGCTGGCCAGATGCTTTGGATTGACTGGATCGGTGCGAAACGACTCCCGGGGGGTGACGATTGAGGTTGAAGGGGAAGAGGAGGCGTTAAGCCGTTTCGTCGCTGCAGTTGCTGCAGAAAAACCGCCTCTTGCAGTGATTCAGTCGATCGATGTGCAATCGATGCCCGTGACCGGTTCAAACGATTTTACAATTTTGCACAGCGAAAATGATGACAGTCGTCGCGCCCAGATCTCGCCGGATACCTTTGTCTGCGAGGATTGTCTCAACGAACTCTTCGATCCCGAGAACCGCCGCTACCGTTATCCGTTCATCAATTGCACGAACTGCGGTCCACGCTATACGATTGTCACCGGCATTCCATACGATCGCCTTTCGACGACCATGGCGGATTTTCCCCTCTGCGTCGATTGCCAGGCTGAGTACGAAGACCCCACAAGTAGACGCTTTCATGCCCAACCGAATGCCTGTCCGGGATGTGGTCCGCAACTGCAGTTGTATGACGCAGATGACAGGCTGGTGACAACGGCAGACCCTCTCGCCGAAACTATTGCCCGGCTTAAGCAGGGGCAAATTGTGGCTGTCAAGGGGCTCGGGGGATATCACCTTGCCGTAGATGCCGCTAATGATTGCGCTGTCAATGAACTGCGCAGGCGCAAACAACGTGATGAAAAGCCCTTTGCACTGATGGTCAAAGACCTCGATGCGGTTCAGCGACTGGCTGTAACGTGCGATGATGAAATCCGTCTGCTGCAAGGCGTTGAGCGGCCAATTGTACTGCTCAATAAAAAGGCCCGGNNTGCAGGATGAATTCAAGGCGCTGGTGATGACGAGCGCCAACCTCTCTGATGAGCCGATTGCTTTTGAAGATCGGGAGACCCGCCAGCGCCTGGCTGGTATCGCGGACCTTTTTCTTGTTCATAACCGCCGCATTCATACCCGGACTGATGATTCAATTGCCAGGGTTATGGCTGGTCGCCCACTTCTGCTGCGCCGTTCGCGGGGCTTTGTGCCGCGTTCAGTTGCCTTTCCCGAGGCAAAGGCCAAGGTTCTTGCGGTGGGCGCCGAGTTGAAAAATACGGTGTGCCTGTCCCGCGGGGGCCGGGCTTTTTTAAGCCAGCATGTTGGTGATCTGAAAAACCTGGAAGTTTACGAATCTTTCAGAAAGACCATTGAACATTTGAAGGCGATTCTGGAGGTTGCACCAGACTGCGTCGCCTACGACATGCATCCCGATTACTACTCGACACGCTACGCCCTGGAGGAAAGCGGTCTCGAACCGGTTGCTGTTCAGCATCATCATGCCCACTTGGCAAGTTGTCTTGCTGAGCATGGCCATGCCGGCCCCGCCATCGGGGTTATCTTCGATGGTGTCGGTTATGGAGATGACGGTCACGTCTGGGGGGGAGAGTTCCTGGTCGGAGATTTAATGAAGTATGAAAGGGTGGGCCATTTTCAATATCAGCCCATGCCAGGCGGCGACCTTGCCACCAGACAACCCTGGCGCATGGCCTTGAGCTACCTGTTGACCGCCCGCGGCCACCTGCAGACAGTCCCGGATATATTCAAGGGAATTGCCGAAAATGAGTTGCGGCTGGTTGCCCAGGCCACGGAGAAAGGGATCAATGCGCCGCTGACCTCGAGTTGCGGACGACTTTTTGATGCCGTCTCGGCGATCCTGGGCTTAAGGCAGACAGTTTCATTCGAGGGCCAGGCAGCGATGGAGCTGGAAATGATTGCTGACCCTCGACAGACGATTCATTATCCTTATGAACTCATGGAAAAAGAGGGCAAGACCATTTTCAACCCGACTCCATTGCTTCGCTCTCTTCTTGACGATCTGACAGCAGGCCTGGATAAATCCATCATCGCCGGCCGTTTTCACTACACCCTGGCGGTTATGATAGCAGAGGTTTGCGTTACAATCAGGCAGAAGACGAGCTTGAACAAGGTTGTCCTGTCTGGTGGGGTTTTTCAGAATTGCCTGTTGACCGAATTGACTGCTACTCGGCTTGAGAAGGCCGGGTTTAAAGTACTGACCCATTCCCTTGTGCCACCTAATGATGGCGGTATTTCCTTGGGGCAGGCGGCGGTTGCCGCGGCTAAATACCCAGGGTTGCGGCAAGCTTGAGCAGGGTTTCGTCGATTGGCCTGCGACCTGACTGGACGGTTTGCTCCAGGCGGGTCTGCACGATTGCACCACAGCACAGTCCAAGCATTTGTCCTGACGCCCCTTGCAACAGAGTCTCGACGGCAGCAACACCGAGGCGGGCCGCCAACAGGCGGTCAAAAGTCGAAGGTGAACCGCCCCGCTGGTAATGGCCGAGAACCATGATCCTGGTTTCGAAACCAATCCTGTCCTTGATCTGTTCGGCAACATCCTGGGCCTTGCCGGCTCCTTCTGCGATCATGATAATCGAATTGTCCCGGCCTTCCTGGAAGCGTTTCAGCAGATTTGCGCAAATCTCGTCGATATCATAGGGGAATTCAGGGGTCAAGGCATACTCGGCGCCGCACGCAATCGCCGAAACCAGCGCCAGGTAGCCACAGTTGCGGCCCATGGTTTCAACAACGAAGGTGCGGTCATGGGACGATGCCGTGTCTTTAAGGTTGTCGACGGCGTGGATGATGTTGTTCAGGGCAGTATCAACCCCGAGTGACATGTCGGTAAACGGGATGTCGTTGTCAATTGAGGCCGGAATCGCGATCGTCGCAATGCCTCGTTTATGGAGCTCAAGGGCGCCGTGATGTGAGCCGTCCCCACCGATGACGACCAAGCCATCGACGTTCAACTTTTTCAGGTTGCCGGCGGCGAGACTGCGCCCCTTGTCTTCAAGCATCTCCAGGCAGCGGGCGCTTTGCAGGAAGGTCCCTCCCAACTGCAGTTTTCCGCTCACCGATTTAGTCGTCAACAGCTCATAGTGGCAGTCGATCAGGCCCTGGTAGCCTTTTTGGACACCGACAACTTCAAGGTTGTTGCTTAAACCGGCCCGGACGACGGCCCGAATGGCGGCATTCATTCCCGAGCAGTCCCCACCGCTGGTTAAAACGGCAATGCGTTTCATGCAAATTCTCCTCGACTAAGCAACTCTTATGGAAGAAGTTAAGCAGCTCGAGGATACTTTGTCAAAGTTGTACACATCTCGTAATAGTCAGCAATTTGTTAATCTTTTTAGGAAATTATGATACATCTAGAAATCACGATGTGTACTCGACCCGTCGATTGTTAATGGTTATAATAAATGGGTCATAAATAATAACTGTATCAGGAAGCAACTTATGAAATACATAAAGCAATATGTCGCCATCGCCACACTCTGGCTGTTCGTGAGTACGGGGCTTGCCTATGGCAGCGCCTCACTCGAAGGCAAGGTTTTAGAGCATCAGTTTGACAATGGGTTGAAACTTCTGGTTGTAGAGCGGCACGATACCCCGGTGGTGTCCGCCTATATCACGATCGGAGTCGGCTCGGTTCATGAAACCAGTGAAACAAGGGGCGTGGCCCACCTGTTGGAACATATGTTGTTCAAAGGGACGCAAACACTGGGCACGACTGATTATGTCAAGGAGAAACCCCTGCTTGAGGCGATTGAAGAGGTTGGCGGCCGGTTGGATGCCTTGCGTTTCCGGGCTGACGCCGACCCGGTACAGCTTGCGGCCCTGGAAGAGGAGCTCGCCAAACTGCAGGCAGAACACAAGCAATACGTCGTCAAGGATGTATTCTCCAACATTTACTCGGAGAACGGCGGAGTCGGCTACAATGCTTTTACCAGCAAAGATTTGACCACCTACCTGATCTCGCTGCCTTCGAATAAGCTGGAGCTCTGGGCCTTGCTTGAATCAGATCGGATGAAAAACCCGGTGCTTAGGGAGTTTTATACTGAACGTGACGTCATTCGTGAAGAGCGCCGGCGCTCTTACGATACCAATCCTGGTCGCAGACATTACGAGAGCCTGGTGACCAATGCGTTTACCGTACACCCCTATCGTAATCCGATTATTGGCTGGCATTCAGATATTGCGCAGTTGACGCCGCAGAAGACCCGGGACTTTTTGAAAAAATATTATGCGCCGGTGAATACCGTGGTGGCTCTGGTTGGCGATGTCAAAGCGGCTGATGCGGTAGCTTTGATCGAACGGTATTTCGGCGGCATAGCTGCCGGCACAGCTGTGCCGCAGGTGACCGTTGAGGAGCCCGAACAGACCGGTGAAAAAAGAATCATGGAGCTGTTCGATGCCGAGCCTCGCCTGGCCATTGCCTGGCACAAACCGACTATGCCGCACAAGGATGATTACGTCTTTGACCTGATCAATGGCATCCTGGGAGAGGGCAGAACATCACGGCTCTATCGGTCCCTGGTCGAAGAGCAAAAACTGGCGACCTCTGTCTCTGTGTATGGCGCTCCGGGTTCCCGCTATGCCAACCTGTTTGTGGTCGAAGCGGTCCCTCGTCATCCTCACACAACGGCAGAGCTGGAGGCGGCGATTTATGCCGAACTGGAGATGCTGAAGAGCGAACTGGTTGGCGATGTTGAACTGAACAAGGTCAGGAATCGAATGGTTACAGACCAGTTGCGTCATTTAAGAAGCAATTCCGGCCTGGCCCGTATGCTCACCAGCTATCAGTCCTTGGCCGGCGACTGGCGATATCTGGTGACCTTCGCCGATGAGATCGAAAGACTCTCTGCCGAGGATATCAGGGATGTCGCCAATAAGTATCTTACAAAAGCCAATCGTACCGTTGTTGTCCTGCAAAGGGAGGATGTGCAATGATGATCTCCTTCCGCCTGATAACTCTATCCAGTTGTCTTCTGCTCACCTTCTTCTTTGTCGGGTGCGTGGCGCCGTTGCCCAAGCACCCTGAGCAATTGGATTACCCGCCGTTGAGTTTCCAGCTTCCGGTTGTCGAGACATTGGTCCTGAATAACGGTATCCGCCTTTATCTGCAGGAAGATGGCGAACTGCCACTGGTGCAGATAACGGCGATGGTGGGTGCCGGAGCAATGACGACGCCACCTGAAAAGACGGGTTTTGGTGGCCTCTTTGGCAGTACATGGCGCATCGGAGGGGCAGGGGATCGAGCTCCGGAAGAACTGGACGAGTATCTTGACCATTTGGCCATGGACCTGAGTGCCAGCATGGGGCCATATTCGTCACAACTCGACCTGTCCATGCGTGCCGAAGACCTGGCCCAGGGTGTTGCGGTCATGGCAGATATGTTGCGACGACCGCAATTTGATCCTGAGCGACTGGAGCTGGCCCGTCTCCAGGCCCAGGAAAGTGTCCGGCGTCAAAATGACAATCCCGGCGCGATCTCCAGGCGCCTTTTGCTGGCAGCCCTCTATCCTGATCATTACCTTGGTTACAGCCCGACCCAAGAGACACTTGCGGCTATTTCCAGAGATGATCTGGTCAATTTTCAGCAGACATTCTTTGCGCCTAACAAACTCTGGATCGCAGTTTCCGGCGACTTTGACCGCGAGGAGCTGTTAAGCATGCTGAATGAATATTTCGGCGACTGGCCGCGACAGGAGGTCCCTGAGCAGGAGTTGCCGGCTGTGACTCGTCCTGTGTCTGCTGCGATCAGGTTAGCGGCAAAGGATCTCCCGCAGACCACGATCCTGTTTGGTGATGTAGGGCTGACCAAGGACAATCCCGATCAATATGCGGTTAGCGTGCTCAACTATATCCTTGGCGGAGGCGGATTCAATTCCCGCCTGATGAGGGAGATTCGGTCGAATCGAGGTCTGGCCTATTCAGCCTATTCCTATTTCCAGATTGGCAGAAAATTGCCCGGGCCATTTGTCTCCGGTACGGAAACGAAAAACGAAAGCGTTGTACCGGCGTTCAGCCTGGCCCGTGAGATCATGACTGACATTCGTGACAACCCGGTGAGTGAAGAGGAGCTGCAGCTGGCAAAAGAGAGTCTGATCAACTCGTTTGTGTTCGGTTTTGAAAACAGTCATTCCGTTGTGACACGGCAAATGACCCAGACTTTTTTCGATTTTCCCGAGGATTACCTGGTCCGCTATCGGGATCGCATTGCAGCTGTTACCATCGCTGATGTGCAAAGAGTCGCCAGAGAATACATCGATATCTCCAGGCAGCAGGTTGTGCTGGTGGGGAACCCAGAGGTGTTTCGGGCAGAACTCGAGCAATCAGGGTTGCCGATCATTGACGTTGAGCTTGAGGCAACAGTTAAGTAATCATGTGAGGGCCATTGAGCAGCCTACGTACATTTGTTGAGCGCAGTCGACATTTCCTTGAGCACGACCTCTGGGAAATGGATGCCGCAGATCGAAAATGGTGGCGACGTTTTCTGCTGAACCAGGGTCAGATTCTGACCCTCGTCGTACGTGGCTTCTTTGCCGATGGCTGCATGTTGCGTGCATCCGCCCTGACCTTTACAACATTGTTGTCCCTGGTCCCTCTGCTCGCCCTGATGTTCTCGGTTCTTAAAGGGCTGGGAGTCCAGAATGAGCTGGAACCGCTACTGCTGGAAAACTTGGCTGTCGGTGGTGGCGCGGCGGTGACCAAGATCGTTGAATACATCAACAACACCAATGTTGCCCGTTTGGGCACATTCGGCCTGATCTTCCTGGTGATTGCCGTCCTGACACTCTTGTCGAATATCGAAAAATCATTCAACAGCGTCTGGGGAGTCGAAGAAACCCGTCCCTTGCTAAGACGCTTTACCGATTATTTTTCGGTTGTCACGATTGGTCCGGTCTTTGTCGTGGTGGCTATCTCCATGACCAGTACCATGAAGAGTCAACAGTTGGTGCAGACGCTGCTCGACCAGCAATATGTCGGCGAAGCGTTGCTGATGCTGTTTGAGGTCCTGCCATTCATGGTGATGTGGCTGGTTTTTGCCGGTCTGTACCTTTTTATGCCGAACGTCAAGGTCAGCCCGAGAGCGGCCCTGATAGGTGGCATTTTTGGTGGCACCCTTTGGCAGGTCAGCCAGTGGGGCTATCTTAATTTCCAGGTCGGGGTCGCGCGCTACAACGCCATTTATGGAACCATGGC
>JABAOE010007398.1_pt8 | contig 21747 bp, 23 predicted proteins | sample 7062141 | NCBI WGS metagenome assembly JABAOE01 (sample SAMN14538627, study PRJNA623070) | marine sediment metagenome | biome: marine biome [ENVO:00000428]; feature: marine pelagic biome [ENVO:01000023]; material: deep marine sediment [ENVO:00002113] | place: India: Gulf of Khambhat ... | reverse complement strand
TTAGTCTTCAAGGTTGGGTGAGGCGACGCCCGGATTCGAACCGGGGAATGAGGGTTTTGCAGACCCTTGCCTTACCACTTGGCTACGCCGCCAGATTTTTGTTAAGAACAATTAATTTTCCAGATAAAAACTAACTTTGCAATAAATTAATGGAAATTAAATACAATTGATTAATTAGTATAAGTAAATATCGACAGAAAAACTATATTAAAACCACTGATTTAATTACGGTTACAGCATTTCCGGATATTAAAACCTTGTCATCCTCTAATTGTGTATACACCACACCTCCTCTTTTAGAAGCCTGAAATCCTGTCAAGTTATCTTTATTTAATTTTCTACTCCAATAGGCTGCAAGGCAGCAATGAGCAGAACCAGTAACAGGATCTTCCATAATCCCTGCATTAGGCGCAAAAAATCTGGAAACAAAATCAATTTCATCAGACGAAGATTTACTAGTAATAATCAAACCCCTGGAATCCAACTTCTTTATATATTGAAAATCTGGTTCAATATTTCTAATAATGTCTTCATTTTCATATACTGCAAGATAATCCATACTGCTTTTTCCTACAAAAATAGGTTTATGAGGGATTGTTTTGGTTAACTCCTCCGGACACTCAACTTGCAAAATACGATCTCTTGGAAAGTCCATTTCAATTAAATTTTTATTCAGTCTTGCTCTTAATACACCACTTCTTGTATCGAATACTGCTTCTTCATTTTCTGATAATACTCCTGTTTCCCACAATATATGAGCTGAAGCCAAAGTTGCATGTCCGCAAAGATCAACTTCCCGGGTTGGTGTAAACCATCTTAACCTAAACATTTCATTAATTCTTAAGACAAAAGCAGTTTCCGAAAGGTTAATTTCTGTAGCTATTTTTTGTTTTAGATCATCCGATATATCTTTTTCAAGAATAAATACAGCAGCGGGATTGCCTGAAAAAGGTCTGTCTGCAAAAGCATCAACAACGTAGAAGGATTTATTTACTATAGTCAACTTTAGACATTCTGCAGTTTATAATTTTTATCCTTTAAAGCCCTGACAGCATCCTGAATACCATGCAAGGTAAGAGGAAACATCCTGTCATCGAAAAAATCCCTGACCATATCAATACTCTCTGTCCACTTCCAGTCTTCATCCGGAACAGGATTTAGCCAAACATAATAAGGGTACTTTTCCTTAATCCTTTGAAGCCATGTAAACCCGGCTTCAGGATTGCTATGCTCTACGCTCCCGTTCTCATATAATAATTCCCATGGAGACATAGAAGCGTCACCTACAATAATGCATTTATAATCACTGTTATATTTGTGAAGTACTTCATAGGTTGGTATTTGCTCTTCCCATCTCCTTATATTGTCTTTCCACACACGTTCATAAATGCAGTTGTGGAAGTAATAGAATTCAAGATGTTTAAACTCATATTTAGCTGCAGAAAACAGTCTGGAACAAAGCTCTATATGAGCATCCATGGAACCACCAATATCAAAAAATATTAGAACTTTTATATTATTCTTTTTCGTAGGAACATACTCCAAATCAAGGTAGCCGGCATTCTTGGATGTTTTGTCTATCGTTTTATCAATATCAATTTCTTCTTTAATTCCCTCTCTTGTTAATGCTCTTAACCTTTTAAGTGCCATTTTCATATTTCTTGTTTGAAGTTCAACAGAATCATCCAAATCCTTGAATTCCCTCTTGTCCCAAACTTTCACCGCTGTTCTATGTCTGCTTTCCTTCTGCCCTATCCTCACACCGGCTGGATTAATACCATAAGCTCCAAACGGAGAAGTTCCCCCAGTTCCTATCCATTTATTTCCACCCTCATGCCTCTTTTTCTGCTTCTCCATAACTTCCTTAAGCCTGTCCAGCAATTCATTAAGACCACCCATTTTCTTGATCATATCAATATCTTCTTTTGATAAAACAGACTCATAATTTTTAATAAGCCAATCTTCGGGAATTTTCATAAAATCTTCGTCACTAATTTTCTCAACGCCCTTAAAATAAAGACCAAACAGTTGGTCAAACCTGTCTAAATGCTGCTCGTTTTTTATCATGGAAGTTCTGCATAAAAAGTAAAAATCATCTACACTGAATTCAACAATACCGTGATCAAGTGCTTTTAACATTGTCAGGTATTCCTTAATTGTTACGGGGATTCCATCGTTTTTGAGTAATAAGAAGAAATCAAGAAACATAATAATTGCAGTCCTTGTTCATATTTTATAAAAAGGGCAATAATAATCTTACAAATTCTGGATTAATTAAACTTCCTTCTATGCCTGAATCTAAGACTATCTATAACCTCATAATCCTGTTCATTTTTAAGCAAAGCCCCGGAATATGGTGGCATTTTCTCCTTAAAATCTACTTCGTCAAGTTCATCTGCATTAATTCTCCCAACAATAAGCAGTTTAATCCAGTCAATTAATTCACTTGTTGAAGGCTTTTTCTTAAGACCATTTATCTCTCTAATCGAATAAAAAACAGACATTGCATTATCAATCAGCTTTTTCTCAAGATCAGGATAATGAACTTTGACTATTTCCTTTAATGTATCGCGGCCCGGAAATGCTATAAAATGAAAAAAACATCTTCTTAGAAAAGCATCCGGAAGCTCTTTTTCATTATTTGAAGTAATAATTACTATTGGTCTGTTCTTAGCTTTGATGGTTTTCCTGAGTTCATAACAATAAAACTCCATTTTATCTAATTCAAGAAGCAAATCATTTGGAAATTCTATATCTGCCTTGTCAATTTCATCTATTAACAAAACAAGTTGTTTCTTTGACTCAAATGCTTCCCAGAGTTTTCCTTTCTTAATATAATTTGAAATATCATTTACTCTTTCATCAGCCAACTGGGAATCACGCAGTCTTGCGACGGCATCATACTCATAGAGTCCCTGCTGGGCAGTTGTTGTTGATTTAACATGCCAAGTGATCAAATCTTTATTTAGTGCTTTTGCAACTTCAAAAGCTAGCATTGTCTTTCCTGTCCCCGGCTCCCCTTTAATTAGTAGTGGTCTTTCCAGTTCAATTGATGCATTAACTGCAAGGGAAAGATCTCTTGTTGTTATATAGTTTTCAGTTCCGTTAAACTTCATTCTTTTCTCCTTTTATTAATTACAATACAAATCCAGAGATGGCTTGTTGGGTCGATATATCTTTTCATATGCGGCAGCTTCGCAAAGTTTTCTGTTTTCTCCTAATAGAGTCGCACACACTTTTAGAGCATGTTCCTCATTATAATCGGCTAATTTTTCAATTGCACCTTCTATACACATAATTGTATCTTCTTTACTCCCGTCTAGACAGACTAAATTTATAAGATAAGGATCTTTAGCTATTTTTCTCGAAAGATTTGCTCCCAGTCCGTGATAACACCCGCGTCTGCTTCGTTCATCAAGCTTCTTGCATTCAGAGATCATATCAATAGGTTCAATACCTTTCCTAAAACCAACAATTTTAAGCATGTACCTGTAACATGCAGCAGGATAATCATCATACACATCGCATGGATAAAATTCGGTTTGACCTTCTTCCAGTTTCTTGAGTTTTCTAGAGTTAATAAGAACGTCTACATATTCCATAAATGCTCCGGTGGCACAATAATACCCCATTCCCTTATCTTCGAAACTTCGACATGTTTGCATAGACTTATCTAAATCATTCTCACTCAACACCATAATTGCATGTCCCATAGCATGTGCGCAATTTCCTTTTCTGTGAAGATTTGACATCTCTCCAGTATCACAAAACTCACTCATACCCTTTGAGACATCTTCAAATTTATTCACTGAAAAATTGGTTGAAATTTCACCGCATAAACCATTTACGGATTTTAGAATATCCTTGTATCTTTCATCTCCGAAAGCTTCCGCAATAACACCGTGCATACAACCATTTGTACACCCATCTCCGCAGGCAAGTAGCGCTTTATCAAAATCAAGCAGTTTGGAAAATACAGTTTTTCCAAGATCATGCGCCTGACTATGGCAATAAGGAAATTTAGCCTCTATGAAATCTATTAATGCTGCAACGCCAACCAAATCATAATTTTTCTCAAAGAATTCTCTTTTACTCTTGGAATTTTTAAAATCTGATTCGACTTTTTGCTTTAATTTTTCATCCAGTTTTTCCCAAGAAGAATTATCCGAGCTGTCTTCACTTTGCATTCTTTCCAAATCTTTTCTAAAGCTCTCAATATCTGTTGAATTCAGTTCAGTGTCATCATTATTATTGAAACATGACACAAGCAGTATAAATAAAAATAATATTGATAAATTTAATATGAATTTAGATTTGATTATAAACCCTTTGATCATAATTCAATCCTGTTTAATATCTTCAAAACAGCAAATTAACCATTAAAGACTACAGTCTTATTATTATAGACTAACACGTTTTTATTCATATGAGCCCAAATGGCTCTTGATAAAACTACTTTTTCAAGATCTCTTCCCTTTCTGATTAAATCGTTAATTGAATCATTGTGACTAACCCTGACGACGTCCTGATCAATTATCGGACCCCCATCCAGTTCCGCAGTCGCATAGTGGCTTGTAGCTCCGATTATCTTAACCCCACGCTCAAATGCTGAATGGTAAGGCCTTGCTCCCGGGAAAGCAGGTAAAAATGAATGATGAATATTTATAATTTTATTTGGGTATTCTGAAATAAAATCATCCGTTAAAATCTGCATATAACGAGCGAGCACAATAAAATCAACATTATAATCCTTTAATATTTCTAATTGTTGTTTTTCTATTTCTTTTTTATTTTCCTTAACGTTTTTAAACATTACATAATCTATTCCAAAACTTTTAGCGGTGCTCTCCAACTCAGGATGATTGCTTATAATTACAGGCACTTTCACATTCCACTCACCTGTTTGTATTCTAGACAGAATATCATATAAACAGTGCGGAAGCTTTGAAACAAAAATTGCCATACGAGGTATCTGGGAAGAAATACTTAGATTCCATGTCATATTGAATTTTTCAGCAATAAGAGTTTGAAAGTATTCACCAATTTTATCATTGGGTATTATGAATTCATCTAAGCTCCACTCCACTCTCATGAAAAAAATCTTATTTTCTGAATCAACATGCTGAGCAAGATCTATGATATTCCCCGAATTTTTAAATATGAATTCAGTTATAGCAGCAACTATTCCGGTTGTGTCCGGACAGTGAACAAGTAAAATCGCTGACTCGTTTGTTATTAACTCTTCTTTCATTGAATATTCCTTCCGATTAAATATTATATTTTACATTAAATATACTTTTAAAGTTATATACATTTAAGACCAGGGTTCTTTATAATAATAAACAAAATTTGCTACTTTGGGTCTTTCGGTCCAACCAAGTTTCTTATAAAAACCCCTTTTATAGGAAGGCTTTTCTTTCCCGTTTGTTAACATCAGCCGGTAAACGTCTCTTTTCTCACCTTCTTTCATTACAGCTTTAACAAGTAAAGATCCTATTCCTTCACCACTATGATTAGGGCTTACAAAAACGTCCGAGACATATCCTTCATAACTTCCAAGCATTACAAAAGGGACCCAGTGAACATTTAAAAATCCAACAACATTATCACTTATATCAGCAGCTACAAAGATCGAGTTTATCTCCGGATTTTCCAGAGTATCTTTTATTAATCCCTCTATAGGCTTTGATACCTCTTCCAAAAATAATGCATTTCTTCTCTCTGACCACCCTATCTCTCTTAAGATTTTTGCCATATAAGAAGCATCCTTTATCTTGGCAGTTCTAATCTTATATTCTTCCATTGCTTTCTCTAATATTATATTTTCTCACTTTTTTAGTGTATCCATTAATTTTTGCAAAGTTATTAAAGTTTCATCTGATGAAAGCAAAGAAACCATTTCAGAGTCAATTTCAGGTGGAATATCATTAATCTTTTTTATTACTTCATTTCTGATTGCTTTTTTCGAAAAAACATAAGCGTTAAATATTGAATTATTATACTGCTTTGCATAATCAATACTTATATTTACCAGATCATCCTGCTGCACAATATCATGAAAGAATCCGAGTTTTAAAGCATCTTCGCAGTTATAAAGAAGACCACTAAAAATAACTCTTTCCGTATTTCTCTCTCCTAAAACATGTTTAATTATTTCCGCAATTGATCCCGGAAGTGGAAATCCGATTGAGATCTCATTAAGTCCGAACTTACTGTTATCATCAACAACAAATCTGTAATCACAGCACATTGCTAATATTAATCCACCTGCTATGGCATGTCCGTTTACAGCTGCAATCATTGGTCTTTCGAATGAAAAAACCCTTAATATAGAATTTTTAAAATTTTCGTACCATAGTTTAATAGCATCCTTGTTCTTAGAGCTAAATAGCGGAAGAACTTCATTAATATCCAGTCCCGCTGAAAAGGCATTTGCAGATGATGTCAGAACAACAGGTTTGTTGCCATGACTGGCCTCAATTTCATCGAGAGTTCCATTTAAATCTTTAAAAAACTGGTTGTTCATAATATTCATGGCATTCGAGTTCATCGAAATAACAGCTACACCATCAACAATTTCTAATTCCCAACTCATAATTGCTCCTTGTAAAGATCAAATAAAATTTACATAATAAAGGTTTTAAAATAGTAGAATAAATCCTATATAAATAATCCAAAAAGTATCTAATTAGATTTAGCTTTTTTCGCCCATGAATCCCTAAGTGTAACTGTTTGGTTAAATACCTTTTTTTCTTCGGTCGAATCCCTAGAATCCAAAACAAAATAACCGATTCTTTCAAATTGGTAGTTCGTACCAAATTTTGCATCTTTCAAACTCGATTCAAGAAAACAATAGTCAACTATTTTTAAAGAATCAGGATTTAAGAAACTGGTAAATTCAATTTCTTTATTAGCTGTTGGATCAGAAACAGTAAACAACCTGTCATACAACCTGACTTCGGCATTAATGCAATTTTTAGCCGAGACCCAGTGTATTGTACCTTTCACCTTTCTTCCGTCAGGAGAATTCCCACCTTTGCTTTCAGGATCATATGTACAGTGAATCTCTAATATCTCACCAGTGTCGTCATCTTTAATCACATCAACACATTTAACAAAATATGCATATCTGAGACGAACTTCGTTGCCTGGAAACAACCTGAAATATTTTTTAGGAGGATCCTCCATAAAATCACTTCTTTCTATGTATAACTCCCTGCTGAACGGAACCTTTCTTGTTCCGGCTGATTCATCCTCAGGGTTATTTATAGCATCAAGTTCTTCCAGCTGGTCTTCAGGGTAGTTAATTATCACAACCTTCAAAGGATCGATAACTCCCATAACTCTAAGAGCCTTTTTGTTAAGGTCGTTTCTTATACTATGTTCAAGAAGTGAAATCTCGATTACGCTATCCTGTTTCGTTATACCAACCTTTTCACAAAAATCCTTTATTGATTCCGGAGTAAAACCTCTTCTTCTTAATCCCGATATCGTTGGCATTCTTGGATCATCCCATCCTTCAACATAGTTTTCCGTTACCAATTTCATTAAGTTTCTTTTGCTTAGAACAGTAAAACTCAAATTTAACCTTGCAAACTCTATTTGTTGCGGATGATGTATGTCGAGCTGATCTAAAAACCAGTCATAAAGGGGCCTGTGGTCTTCAAATTCCAGAGTGCAAAGTGAATGGGTTATCCCCTCGATTGAATCCGATTGACCATGTGCCCAATCATACATGGGATAAATTGACCACTTCCCACCTGTTCTGTGATGATCCTTTTTCAAGATCCTGTACATAACCGGATCCCTCATATTCATATTCCCCGATGACATATCCACCTTCGCTCTGAGAACACATTCTCCCTCTTCAAATTCCCCGTTTTTCATTTTCTCAAAAAGCTCAAGATTTTCTTCAGGCGTTCTGTCCCTATAGGGACTATTCTTCCCTGGTTCACTTAATGTTCCGCGATACTCCCTTATTTCTTCCATGCTCAAACTATCAACATATGCTTTTCCGTCTCTTATAAGTTTTAAAGAAAATTCATATAGCTGGTCGAAATAGTCAGATGCAAAAAACATCCTGTCATCCCAACTAAAACCAAGCCACTTAACATCCTCTATTATAGATTCAACATACTCGGTATCTTCCTTGACAGGGTTTGTATCATCAAAACGCAGATTGCATATTCCTCCGAATTCATCGGCCACACCAAAATTCAGGCAAATAGATTTAGCGTGTCCTATATGGAGGTAACCGTTAGGTTCGGGAGGAAAACGGGTAATAATTTTCCGATCTTTATTGTTTTCAATATATTCCTTTATTCGTGTTCTTATAAAATCCAAATTCTCTTTATCTTTAACCTGATTCACTAAATTCAACCTTTCTTTAAATTTGATTGACTATTATATTACTTAAATGAAAAAATACTAAAAAGATTTATTTGGAGGAAAACATGTTTAAAGAGTTTAAGAATTTTGCCATGAAGGGCAATGTTGTTGATATGGCTGTTGGAATAATTATAGGAGCTGCATTCGGAACAATTGTAACTTCATTGGTAAATGACTTGTTGATGCCACCAATCGGCCTGGCACTTGGAAACGTTGACTTCACCGATCTATTTGCCGTAATTAAAGAAGGATCAGTAGCCGGACCTTATGCAACTTTGGCAGCTGCCCAGGAAGCCGGTGCTGTAACTGTAAACTGGGGCAAGTTTATAAATACAATTATCAGTTTTATAATCGTAGCATTTGCCGTTTTCCTTTTAATTAAAAACATAAACAGGGCCAAAGAAGAGGAAGCGTCAGCTCCTCCCGTACCATCAACTGAAGAAAAGCTGCTTGCAGAGATAAGAGATATATTAAAAAGCAGATAATTTATAAGCAGATCACTTCCACTTTATATTACAGCCGATGCTTGGAATTTGATTCTCTGATACAGGTACGCCGTTAATAATATTATCAAGGACATCCCTTATATCTTTCCCTGTCACAGGTTTGCCGTTTCCTGGTCTTGAATCATCCATCTGCCCTCTGTAGACGAGTTTTAATTCTTTATCATATATAAAAAAGTCCGGTGTGCATGCTGCATCATAACTCTTTGCTACTTCCTGTGTTTCATCAAATAAATAGGGGAAATTGTAGCCCAATTGCTCTGCCACTTCTTTCATTCTCTCGGGTGAATCATCCGGATAGTTTTTAACATCATTTGAGTTGATCGCAATAAACGAAATACCCTTGGGTGTATAATCATTAGTTAATTCAACTAATCCCCTTTGAATATGTTTAACATAAGGACAATGATTGCAGATAAACATAATTACCGTTGCTATATCAGATTTTAAATCATTAAGAGTTAAATGCTTACCACTAATAACATCAAATAAATTAAAATCCGGTGCAGAAATACCAAGAGGTATCATGGTTGAAGGTGTTAAAGCCATAGTTATTCTCCTTAATTAAATATCTTCTTCTTTAAAATTTATTGTGTAGTGTGAACCATCACAGTATGGTTTGTTCTTTGAAGCCCCACACCTGCATAAACTGTAATGCTCTTTAGATGGAGGTTGTATCTCATCAGGTACATCTAATTCTACATAACCAACAATTTCATATGGACCGTTCTTATTTATTTTTATTTGAGCTTCCCTTTCAAAGTCTCTTTGATGAACACCATCAACTGAATAACTCAAAGCTCCTGACGGACATTTTTTGATAACATTAATTATTCGTTCAGCAGATCCATTATCAGGATTAACCCATGGTCTGGAATTAATATCAAAAACTGATCTTAAATTGGATATGCATTGCGTCGCATGACAGCAAATCGCCCTGTTGTCATAAACATTTATCTCTCTGCCGGTATACTCTTTTTCATTAGTTAACGGAATTTTTCTTTCTCTCTCACCAGAAAACCCAATTTTTTTATGCGTACCATCACAAAAAGGCTTATTCCTGGATTTTCCGCATCTGCAAAGTGCTATTTTCTCATCTATAGGTACTTCTTTATTTTTTGAATTAACCAACCTGGGAAGGTTATCAACGATTAAAGGGCCATTCTCCAAAACATCTATTTTTATTGTCATATTGTTACCCGTAAAAATTATTTAACATTTAACAACAATATTAAATTGATAACTAATTTTCATAAAAATCAAAATATTATCATACCTGTAAATGGGAATGTAAAATCAGCAATGAAAATGCTCGGTAATTTAGCAAACAAATTTATAGTTTTTGGTGTAAATATTTTGTAATTATTTTGATCCCTGATAAGTTCTTTCAGGGATGACAAATAAAAAAAATAAACCTCATTATTTTCCTGTCATCCCGCACCTGATGCGGGATCCAGTCTTTTTATAACCATGGATTCCGGCTGAAATACATACCGGAATGACAGATGAAGACGGACTTTATGAAACAAGCTCTATCATTATGAATAACTCTGTCATTACCGCATGTCTCTAGCGGGAATCCACATCTTTTATAAAAAATCAACAAATTAGATTTAATTATATGTATTATGAAAGAAAACCGAATTTAGATAAAAGTTATTTAATTAACCAAGCATGTACATACAATCAAAATGAATCTACATAAACAACATTAGATATTAAGTATAACTTACCAATATTATTATATATTTATACCAGCAATTCAGATATTCTTTTTGCTTTTTCAGCATCAGTCTCATCTGCATATTCACTTTTAGGTATATCCTTACCCTTTATAACCGCAGGCCTTTTACCAACAAGATCAAACCATTTTTTTAAATTTTTATATTCGTCCAAGCTTATTCCTGCCCACTCATGAGCATTGATCCATGGCCAGCATGCTATATCCGCAATAGAATATTTATCAGCAAGGTATTTATGGTCCTGCAATCTTTTATCAAGCACGGAATACAGTCTTTTTGTTTCGTTTTGATATCTATTAATGGCATATTCTATTTTTTCAGGGGTATATCTGTAAAAAACATTTGCTTGTCCCTGCATTGGACCAATACCAGCCATCTGAAACATTAACCACTGTAAAACAATGGACCTTTCCTTGATGTTTGTTGGCAACAGCTTGCCTGTTTTTTCTGCAAGATATATAAGAATTGCACCTGATTCAAATACTGCAAAATTATCATTATCCCTGTCGATAATCGCAGGAATTCTCCCGTTAGGATTAATATCAAGGAACCAATTTTCTTTTTGCTCTTTTTTGGTCAGATTAACATGAATAACTTTGTAAGGAATCTTGATTTCTTCAAGCATTATCGAGATTTTTTTTCCATTTGGAGTAGCAGCTGTATATAGGTCTATCATATATGTCCTTATTTATAATTTCGGAATGCTGGAATTGATATAAATTAGACTAATTTAAATAAATATTCTTACTTCATCTACATAATCAATCAGTTGAGGAAAAAATTCGTCAAAATTCTCACTTAATTCATCAAAATTATTGACTAATTCCTTCTCGGCTCCATTAAGAGTGTTTTTTACTCTCACTCTTTTCGACAAACCCTCAAAAACTTTTGAGAGCCCCTCTATGGTACGGTATTTAGAAAACCAATTATTTGTAACTAAACTTATAATTCTTTGTTTTGAATTCTCTGGAAGAATTGCTTCATTTCTTAATAAAATATCGTATACATGTGCTATAAAATCATCTAAATCTTCATTACTATAATCATCCCATCTTAATGATAGAAAATAATCAAACAAGATATCAATTATAACCCCGGACCAACGCCTTCTGTCCTCGCTTATCAATCTTCTGCAATTTTTTACCCTTACATGAGAATCCGTATAAGCATCTATTTTTCGATGAGTGATTATTCCTTTCAGAATTTCAGGATTATATTGATCTGTTAACCTTCCCTTTACAAAATCTCCAAGAAAATTACCAATTATGGATTCGTCGTTATTCTCGGCAAGAAATACATGTGCAAGGTAGTTCATTTAATATGTTTAATTAAAATCCAAAAGCTCAACCTCAAAGATAAGTGTAGCTTTTGGAGGAATAACCGGAGGATAACCCCTTTCACCATATGCAAGATCATGAGGTATAGTAAGTTCTCTTATTTCTCCTTTTTTCATCTCGGAAACGCCCTGATCCCAACCTTTTATGACCTGACCGATACCCAAGACAAATGTGAACGGACCTCTTTGTTTCGATGAATCAAAAACGGAACCATCCGTTAACTTTCCTATATAATGAACTGTAACATTGTCTCCCTTTTGGGGGGTTTCACCTGTACCTTCTTTGATTATTTTATAACTTAAACCCGTATCTGTCATAACAACTCCTTTCTTTTTGGTTTCCACGCTAAATGTTATATTAGCAAATAACAACAACAGCAATATACTCAAGGCACTTAATTTTAAAAAGTCCATCTTAATCTCCTTCTATATAATATTACTCAACATGTTCTAATATCTTATAAATTCTTCCAACCATATTTCTTGGATCTTCTATAAATCCCGCAGCAAGCAAAGCATTATCATATATTTGCTCTACAACAATTTTGGCAAGTTCAGTATTATTATCCTTTAAGTTAAACAGTTTTTTTATTAACTCGTGCGAACTGTTAATCTCAAGATTTATTTTAAAATCGCTTTTATCATCATTAGTCATTACCTTCATAATTTTTTTCATGCTATGCGACATGAATTCATCGGAGTTAAGAGCAATAACAGGACTTTCAACAAGTCTTTTGCTAACTCTGACTTTATCAACCTTATCCCCTAGGGTTTCTTTTATCCATGTACATAAATTCTCAGAATCAACCACAGACATCGACTCTTTACTATCATCAATAATTTCATCAAGCTTCAAATCGGAGCTATCAGCAGATACTATCTTCTTTCCGTCAAACTCCTTAAGATTTGACATAACAAATTCATCAATGGGCTCATAAATAAAAAGTACTTCCATATCCTTTGATTTGAATGCTTCCATTTGCGGGCCATCTTCAATTGATTCCCTGTTTGGACCAAACAAATAATAAATTTCCGATTGATCTTCAGGCATGTTAGAGACATATTGTTCAAATGAAACCAGTTTTTCCTTTTCTGACTTTGAAGACTCAAATCTCAGCAGTCTTTGCAGTTGTTCTCTATACTGAAAGTCCGAAGCAGCTCCCTCTTTAATAAAAAATCCGAATTTAGAATAGAATTCATTATATTTTTCAGTATCTTCCTTACTTTTATCTTCCAGAAACTTTAAAAATCTTTTGGTAATTGTTGAATTAAGTTTTACGACAAGGTTACTGTCCTGCATAGTTTCCCTTGAAATATTTAAAGGCAGGTCAGCACTATCAACAACACCTTTTAGAAATCTCAGCCATTCCGGCAATAGACCTTTAGGATTTGGATCTATAAGTATCTTTTTGCAATAAAGACTAACTCCGGGTTCCATCCGGCCAAAACCCATTTTCTCAATATTATCGCTTGGAACAAATAGTAGAGTATTAATATCTATTGGGGCTTCCGAGCTGAAGTGAAGTCTGAAGCCGGGTTCATCAAATGCATTTGTTTGAAACTTATAAAATTCGTTATATTCATCATCTTTAATTTCATTTTTATTTCTAAGCCATATTGCTTCGACCTTATTAATTTGCTCGCCGTTCAATTTAATCGGAAACTGAACAAAACTTGAGTATTTTTTCAGAATGTGATCTACCTTGTGTTCATCTGAAAAGTCCTTTTCGTCTTCTTTTAGATGCACTACAATTTTTGTCCCTCTCCTGATACCCTTACCTTCACTAATCTCGAATGTCCCCGAGCCGTCACTCTTCCATATTAAATGCTTTCCATCTTCCTTATAGCTGTGTGTATAAACTTCAACTGAATCTGCAACCATAAACGAACTATAAAAACCAACTCCAAACTGACCAATTAGATTTTCACTCAAACTTTCGCCTTTCTTTACAGCTTCAAGGAACGATTTTGACCCTGAATGTGCGATCGTACCAAGATTTTGAACAAGTTCCTCTTCCGTCATTCCGATCCCATGATCAATAATTGTTATTGTGTTATCTTCATTATTTGTTTTGACTTCTATCTCTAAAGGTAATTTCTCATCGAAAATTTTGGTTTCACTAAGCTGTATGTACCTTAATTTTTCAAGCGCATCGGAAGCATTGGAAACCAGCTCTCTTATAAATATTTCTTTATCCGTATATAAGGAATGAATTACAATATCGAGAAGTTTTTTTACTTCAGCCTGGAATTCATGTGTTTTGCTGTTAGACATTTTAAAGCTCCATAAATTAATTTTTATGTAAAGATAATGTTCAATTATCCAATTTCAAGAGTATTAGGAAATGAATTTTAAAAAGGTTGATAAGTATGTATAGTCGGGGAACTGCTGATATACTTTGCCCATTCTCTTTCCAGTCGGCTGATCCCACCTGGCACGTTTTTATTAATAATCTTGACAGATTGAATATCTGGATGTGCTTTCAGCTTTCTGATAATTTTAACCAGACTTTTTTGACCGCTCTCAGAAGACATTAAGAAATGAATAATAGACCAGGCCATAGTTCTTGTTATCTGATCGTGAACGACTTCTAATTCTCTCCATCCATAACTGTTTAATCTTAAATATTTTCCAAGTGGTATTAACTGACCGCCCGATTGCCATTTTCTAAGATCAAAATATCTCGAGTATTGATAATCGACAACAATTTCATTTTTATAAGGCTTGATCATTTCAAAATACTCGGCCAATCCTTCGTTTATCCATAAAGGAACATTTCTAGTTTTTTTGGATAATATTGCATGACTGGTTTCATGCAGGAGGGTTCTGATAACCTTTTTTCTGCTCATGCTTCCATTTATGACACCTTCATCCAGCTTGTTTATAAAAATACCGGCTTTGGAAAATACTCTTTTTATGTTTTTAATCTGGTAGTTATAAAAATCCTTTTCATCGCCAATAACTCTCATTCTGATTAGCACTTCACCTTCATATTCAAATATCTGCTTATAATAATTGTAAAGAAAATTAACCCCGTGATTTAGATAATTCAGTTCACCTTGGGTAAATTGATAGCCGTCATTTATAATTTCGAGCTTAATGCTGCTTTCTTCGGCAATTTCATTCGGCAACTCACTTTCATAATCGTATTCAGAATCAGAATAATCATTTTTATTTTTCGTTTTTTTTGATTTTATTATTTCCTGATCAGAACCTTCATCACATGGGCTGTTCTTAAATACGACTTCGCCTTTATCAGATATACACTTATAAATATCAGCATGGGATTCAGCCGTTGAAAGATATGATAAGCAAATAAAGCAAAGTATGTATATTATTATATTCATAATAATAAAGGTGTTTAATAAATTATAACCCCTTAAATATCAAACAAGAAAAAAAAAGAAATCTGTTTCCAGAAAAAGCAGGTCATAAATGTCAGTCAGGAATTATGGATAGAGTTATGTATTCTCAGTAACTCAAGAACTTTTCTCTATATTCAGTTTTCTTTAATGAAACATATAACTATATGTAATTAACTGAATTATTTTTAAAAGATTTGGATTCCCGCTAGAAACATGCGGGAATGACAGAGTTTTTTAATGAAGTTTATTTTATTTGATGAAAGGGATTATTCCGAGACAATTTTTATCTCTCTTGATGTCCCGTTATATGCAACATTTTTTATAATTCTTCCAACACTATCAACCAGCTCAATCTTAACAGTATAAGTACCCGATGTTAAACCTGTAATAAAGGCTGGTTTCCACTCTGTTAGAATTATTGAATATTCCTCCACAGCACTGCCTTTTTTTGTTACCGTATATTTTGCATGAACACCGCCCTCAGACAACTTTATATTGTGCAAATAGAAATCAAACATTATCTTTTTTGCAGCAAGACCCTTGTATTCGCCCTTTGGCCTGTTGTAAAAAACGGCAGGGGTATTGTCATTAACTTCAAACCGCCCCGTAGAACCAGCTATATAAAAATTCAAAAGATCGGATGCTCCATGGTTTTTTAAACTCTCATGGTAAGAACGCCCCGGAAATGCAAAAATAGAATGAGGACCGGGTGCCAATTTGCCAATATTTACAGGCTTTCCAGGATCATAAATTGCTTTATAAGGCTTATTATCAACTATAAGATGAACATGCTGCCCGTTAACTGAATTTGATAATTCATCAGCCCTTGAAGATGGGGTCTGAATCCCCAATTCAAAGTTTTGCACTTCAACAACCACTAAAACATCATCGGCTTCCAAAACACTCAGTGTCCGGGGCCATGTTATATTTACCTTGGCTCCCTTCTGGGTAGCAGATCTTTCTTCTGTAAATATTCGAACACCACTATCAGAAAGCAGGTCAGTATTGTTTGAAAGTTCAGCTGCAGACTCCGAATCTGATAAATTAGAATCACTTGCTGCTTTATTTTCAGCCTCCTTTATCATCTCCTTCATTCTGGCTTCATCCACAACTTCCTGATTTAGCGCAGCTTCTTTCGTCTCAGGATCATCAACTTTATTTTTCCCCGAACAACCCTGAATTAATGGAAATAAAATAGCAATCAAGATCAGTTTAAAAAATATTTTTTTCATATTATTACCCTAATTTTTTTGTTGGTTTATAAATTGAATTTTACATATTTTACCACAACCAATAATTTCTTAACACTTAAATAAATGTTATCCTAAAGCATAAAATTGAAAGAGGAATACAAATGAGCAACAAGAAAAAGAATAATAAAACACCTGTAAAAGATATAGTAAGTCTGGATCTGGCCTCAAGATCACGCAGAAACAGAAAATCTCCGTCAGTCAGGAACCTTGTTAGAGAAACATCTCTTTCCGCACAAGATCTGATCTATCCGTTATTTATTCATGATAAAAATTATGATGAAGAAATATCCTCCATGCCCGGCTGTAAAAGACTTGGCATTGATGGTCTGATCAAGGAAGTTAAAAGTGCAAAACAATCTGGGATTGAAGCTATAATGCTCTTTCCTTCTATTGAAGATAACCTGAAATCACCATATGCAGATGAGTGTTATAACTCAAACGGATTGATTCCCAGAACAATAAAAGAACTAAAAAAAGAAGTACCTGAGATCACAGTGATCACAGATATAGCTCTTGATCCCTATTCAAGCGATGGACATGACGGAATTGTTTCTCCGAAAGGTGAAATCCTGAATGACATTACAGTAGAAGTTTTATGCAAACAAGCGCTTTGTCATGCTCATGCGGGAGTGGATATGGTTGCTCCAAGTGATATGATGGACGGGCGAGTGGGAGCTATAAGGGAGATACTCGATGAAGAAGGTTTTACAGATGTATCAATAATGTCATACACAGCCAAATATGCATCTTCATTCTATGGACCTTTCAGAGGAGCTCTTGATTCAAACCCACGGTTCGGGGATAAAATGACTTATCAGATGGACCCTGCAAACTCAAGAGAGGCCTTGAGGGAACTCATACAGGATGAGAATGAAGGAGCTGATATAGTAATGGTAAAACCAGCTGGTTATTACCTGGATTTAGTCTATTTATTTAAAGAAAACACGGACCTACCTGTAGCAGCTTATCAGGTGAGTGGAGAATATCTCATGATTAAAGCCGCCTCTCAATCAGGCTGGCTGGATGAAAATAAAATAATACTGGAGAGCTTATTAAGCATAAAAAGGGCTGGAGCTGATATTATTATCACTTATTTTGCAGCAAAAGCAGCCGAAATTCTTAATAACATATAGCTTTACAAAAACATTTATTTAGATAATATATAGCCTTCTAAATTAAATATTGGGATAAAATGATGAAAAAAGGAATACATCCAGATTACAATTATGTAGTGTTTAAAGATGCTTCTACAGGTTTTTCATTTTTAACACGTTCAACCAAGTCATCAGAAGAGAAAGTAACTTGGGAAGACGGAAATGAATACCCGTTAATTACCGTAGAAATTTCAAGCGATTCCCATCCTTACTACACTGGAAAAGAAAAACAGTTTGAAAAAGAAGGAAGGGTTGAAAAGTTTAGAAGGAAGTACGAAAAAAAATCGAAGAAAGACAAAGCAGAAGAAAAATAAAAAAGGGCATCTGATGATGCCCTTTTTTTTATCACTTTTTTTTAATCAGTTAAATATTTAACAACATCCTCTTGAATAGATTCATCAACAAGTTTTTTCCACTCATCATTACCATCAGCCACGGACTCACGAATCTTAGTAGCAGAGATAAATCCAATATCATCAGGTGGAAAATATTCATTCATTTCATAACCTACTCCCCTACCCCAGTTTACTGATTCAATATCCGGTATGGCTATAACAACAACATCATCATTCTTACTTTCGTGATATTTTTTGATCATGCTTATAGTCTGTTCAGTTGTAAAAGGGTTTTTGGGGTCAGGTGGAATATCCCTTACCATTATCAAACAAGGCACTCCCTTATCCAGTTTCTGCCTGACAAGGCTTATATGACCAAAATGATAGGGCTGATATCTTCCTATAAATATGGCTCTTTTACTTGGGGATGGTTGAATATCCGGATGACCATGATTTTTTGATTCCCACGTACTCATTGTTTACTCCTTTTTATACAGTTTTTTCCTTATATCATTTATAAAATCGTGTTGATTATACACTCATGCATTTATTTTTCAATTAATTAATTTATCTGGAAGGAAGAACTTCTTTTTTATAGATATCGCCAAAAAGCTCAATAAATTTTGTAAAGGTATCTCCGCTTAATTCCTTAAGCCTTTTTATGTATTTAGGTGTTTCATCTTTAATTACCTCAGGGTCTATCAATCCGTTTAATTCCTCTATTTCTTTTTTATTTGCACTGTTTCGAAGCCACCTTTCTATCATTGGCTTATCAACTTCCAGGTGAAATTGAAAACCGTAAATTCTATTACCATATCGGAATGCCTGATTCCTGCAGGTTTTTGAAGTAGCAAGACAAACAGCACCATCAGGTATATCAAAAGTATCACCGTGCCACTGAAAAATATCTTCAGATTTGTTAAAATTTGAAATCAGTGGATCTTTCTTGCCTTCCTTTGTTAATTTAACTTTATACCAGCCTATTTCTTTGGTTTTATTCCTATAAACTTCAGCACCCAAAGCCTTAGCTATGAGCTGGGAACCCAGGCAAATACCTAAAATCGGAATGTCGATCTCGATAGCATTTTTTATAGCTTCAAGTTCTTCTACCAGATAGGGGTATTCTTTGGTTTGGTCAACATTCATCGAACCACCAAGAATTACCAATCCATCATAGTTTTTCAGATTTGGAATTCTGTGGTTGGAACGACCAAAATTTACATACCTGATCCTGAATCCATACTTTTTGAGCAGTGGATCCAGAGTTCCAAGAATCTCATGAGCTACATGCTGAAATACAAGTAATCTTGGCATGAAGAAAAATTTTAACTACAACTTTAAAATAAACAAATTAAATAATAAAATAACGACATTCTTATATCTCTTTAATATTCCACTTGCCACAAACTGTTTTTTTCTTTAATGATTTTTTTAATACCCTTAAAAACTCCTCTCTCGGAATTTCTTTCCCGCCCAGGTTTTTCATATGATCAGTGGGAATCTGCGAATCAATAAAATCAATATTTAATTCAATACATTTTTGCACCAAATGATAAAAAGCAACTTTAGAAGCGTTGGAAACTACATGAAACATGGACTCCCCAAAAAATGCGCCTCCTAATGAAACTCCATAAAGACCACCTACTAATTCATTTTCAAGATAAGTTTCAAATGAATGTGCATAACCCTTATTGTGAAGTTGAACATAGGCATTTTTCATTTCACTGGTTATCCATGTTCCACTTTGCCCGAATCTTCTTACAATCGCGCAATTTTCTATTACTTTTTGAAAATTTAAATCTGCTTTTACCTTAAACTTTCCTGAGTTAGCGATTTTCAATAAGCTTTTAGAAGGTTTATAATCGTTTAAATTAATAATTAATCTTGGATCAGGAGAAAACCACAGTATGGGTTGATCCTCGGAATACCAGGGGAATATTCCCATTTTGTAAGCTAACAACAGCCTTTCAACCGAGAGATCACCACCGATTGCTAATAAGCCGCTTGGATCCGATTTCATGGGATCAGGAAATACATTCTTCTCATCTAGAAAGTAAACCGGCATATCATAAATTATACAGGTTTAAATTAAGAATCCCCCCTAACTTTCCTGTCGTCCCGCATTTTCCTGTCATCCCCTCATGTCTCTGGCAGGAATCCGCATCATTAATTTTTTTGTCATCCCGCACTTGATGCGGGATCCAGTCTTTCTATAACCATGGATTCCGGCTGAAATACATACCGGAATGACAGATGAGGACGGACTTTATTAAACAAGCTCTGTAATTCCCGCAGGTTTTCAGCGGGAATCCGCATCATTAATTTTTTTGTCATCCCGCACTCGATGCGGGATCCAGTCTTTCTATAACCATGAATTGCCGGGAATTAATAGCGGTGTCCGGGGTTTTATACATATTTTTTATATATATGCGTATACACCGTACATGCTATATATACATATGTTAATACTCCGATATTTGCATATATGATATATTTTCGTTATATTAACGCAAAATACAAGTTGTTACAAAATACATGAATATTCATGGAGGGGCACTATGAAGATCAGTATTACAGCAGTAAAAACAGTTACTCTTTTTTTCTTTTTTACTTTAGCATCAACCCTTGTTTCCCACGCGGCAACAATCATAGTAACGAATCTTGATGATTCCGGTGCGGGCTCTTTAAGACAGGCTATAATTGATGCGGGCGATGGGGACGATATTGATTTTAGCGTTTCCGGTACTATCCCGCTTGAAAGTCAAATAGAAATCGACAAATCCCTGACAATTAACGGCGGTGGCAATATAATCCTTGACGGACAGTCGGCCAGCAGAATATTTCTCGTCGATGACAGTACCGCTGCCAATAAAGTCGTATCACTGACCGGACTTACCTTTATTAATGGTAATTTCGTTGATGGTGATTCCGATGATGGAGGCGGCGCCATATATAATAATGAAGAGTTATCCGTAGACTCATGTGTGTTTAAAGATAATAGTGCTGATCACAGGAGCCCATCCCCTACCCCCCACCCTACGAAGAAGGCCACGGCGGCGCTATTTATAATGATGAGGATGGCACAATAACCCAAATAACCGACAGTACTTTCGATGGGAATGTTGCTGATTACGGCGGCGCTATTGTGAATAAGGGCACAATAGATGCAATAACCAGCAGCACTTTCAGTAAGAATCGTGCTGTTATCACAGATGGCGGCGCTATTTTTAATGCTTCTGGTACAATAGACGCAATAACCAACAGCACTTTCAGTGAGAATTATGCTAATTTTCACGGCGGCGCTATTGAGAATGGTTTTGGCACAATAAAAGCAATAACCAGCAGTACTTTTGATGGGAATAGTTCTCGTGAAGGCGGCGCTATTTATAATTTTGGTACAATAAACGCAATAACCAGCAGTACTTTCGTTGGGAACAGTGCTGATGATGAAGGCAGCGCTATTGGTAATATTGGTACAATAGCAATAACCAACAGTACTTTTGATGGGAACAGTGCTGGTGTGGAAGGAGGCGCTATTTATAATAATAAAATAAGGAAAAGAATCAGCATAATAAATATATCCTTCTCAACAATAGCAAATAACAGTGCTCCCAACGGAGGAGGAATTTATGAAGATTCCGGCTCGATTAACATCCGTAATTCCATAGTA